>Ga0075114_10001444_pt1 | contig 12817 bp, 22 predicted proteins | sample AntAceMetag02UKM_FD_69784 | JGI IMG/M metagenome (GOLD analysis project Ga0075114, IMG submission 69784) | Saline lake microbial communities from Ace Lake, Antarctica - Antarctic Ace Lake Metagenome 02UKM | ecosystem: Environmental > Aquatic > Non-marine Saline and Alkaline > Saline | place...
TGCGCTTTTTCTTCAAATCCTTAAATAAATTCAAATTTAAGATCGGTAAAAACATTAAATGGTCATCATCTACCCCAAAAGTGTCATAAATCTTACTAAACACTATAATCTCGTCACTTAACTCAAACTCAGTTGGTCCTTTAGTGAATGATCCGTACTGGTCAGTTGTTCCCATCATGCCTACTTTTTGAAGTATGTACCTGACTACCTTTTGAGAGTCCATCTCATTGCCGGTGTAAATCTCCGGGTAAATTCCTATAGTGGGTACGTCCATTCTAGTATTCACATAGGCTAGCTGTCCTTTAGCAAGCAACCAACCATATAGTCCCCACATAACGCGTATGCCTCCGCTGACGGGATCAAAGGGGGGAGTTCTAATTAAATATGGTTTATAACTCATAAAAACCCCCTTCTATCTTTGTAACAAAATCAATTACATAACTCGGCTCGTCTTTAAAATCAGAAAGATATAATAATCCTTTTCCAAAATCTTCCCGATATAGTTTCTCATAAAGTGACATCCTTCTTTGCCCAAAAAGCAAAGCAACCAGATGATCAAGTCTACTAACTTTCTTCGGTAGTTTTCCAGTTTCAGATCTCATAAAAAATGCTTCTATTGAATCCAGCCCATCGTCGTCTTCTTTAATATCAGAGCAACCAACTGTTCCATAAAAGGTTAGTTTACACCACTTGCTTTTCCAATCACAATTACTTGGAATAAACCACCTAACCAAGTCCAAAGCTCTTTTTCTCTTTTTAGATAATTTATACATAGGTCATTGTTACTCCATGATTACCAACAAAACTAGCAAACTTAACTACATCATCATTGAAGCCATAGCCCTTCATCTTCTCTGGTGTGAGCTTAGGCATATTCTTTGGTCCTTTTGCCGCGTGATAACACCTTACCTGTTCATTCCTGCACATAACCTTATTGCCTACTAATTCAAATTCTTTTTCTCTACCTAATGACTTGCAGCCGTAGTAATCCTTCTTTTTATCAAAAACTTTTAACTTCCATTGAGGGTGTTCATAAATAGTCATGTTTAAAGTGTCATTCTCAGCACACCTACACTGCCAGTTATCCCTTAAACTTCTAGCCATCCAAATGTCCCAAAACTCAGGTATTCTTGAAGCTACGCAACCAGCTTGTAAATAATCTTCTTCTGAGACTCCCTCGGTGCTAACATTCTCATAGTCATTAAAATTAATCACCGATCCAATGTCATAGTCATTAGTAAACATCTCGTCCATTCTACCCAAGATTATTTGATCTACGTCCATGTTAATTACACACTCGTACTTATCTGTTAAGAGCTTGGCAAACATAGGCTTGGCGTTTAACCAGTTAACATCGTGACCATCTATAATTTTATCAACCCAATCTTGTCTGAAAATCACCAGGGGAATATCTGGGTGAAATCTCTTAAATGAATTAACAAACTGAGCAGTACCTACTGGGTAATAGTAATCATCCGAGACGAAGCTATAGACTACAAATGGTTCTTTCATTTTGAGAAATTAATTACTACCGCGGCACAGTTATATCTTCTTGCAGTAAATCCTTGTTTGATAATATGGTTTACGTGTTTAGTAAAATCAGGCAAATGAAATTCTACCTCTAAACTATCAATTATCTTTAGAGCGTCATCAAAATCTTTGGTTGGGAACAATATTTCTTCGCCCCCTTCAATGTCTATTTTCATAAAGTCCACATGAGTAATCCCGGCTTCCTTGAAGAAAGATTTAAAGCTCTTGGTCTTAACCTTATCAGAGTGTTCTTTAGCGAAACCCATTACTAAAGAATTACAAGTTAAGTTATCCTCATTATGGTGTAATTCCATTTCTCCGTCTTTGTCAGCAATAGCATAGTTAAAAATCTCAACATCATCCCACTTGTTAAACTCTTTATTCTTTTTAAGAGCCTCAAAGTGTTCTACGCTTGGTTCAACTGAGTAAACCTTACCAAACTGCCTGAGATATTGAGTTACCACACCTATATTAGCCCCTATGTCCACTATGGTAATATCTTCCTTTTTCTTACCGCTGTGTTGCAATTGGTTAACAACATCAAGATAAACCCCATCAAAATAAATCTCTTGATAAATATATGGGATAAACAAAGAGTCAAAATTGATTGGCTTCTCTGGTGTTCCGGCTGGATAAAAAAGCGCGTTTAGCATAGTTATTTCCTTCTCAAACTTAAAAAGCTTGGTTGATTAGTTTTTATTATTTTTGCAACTAGTGCAGGAATATCCTCTTTGTTTTCTGGGTAGTGTTGTTTAATATTCTTAAATGGATCAAGTAAACCTTTAATGTCAGTGGCATCGTGGCTAAACCCATCATCAACTCCGTAATCATCATCTCTGCCAGCCCCAATCATGTGAACTGGTATTTTTTCTTTATCAATATAAGTTCTAATAGTCTCATAGCCTCTTAACAAGAATGGGGTAATGGTATAAACAAAAGGTATCTTACCCTCTAAAGCTAGACCGCAAGCAATATCTAGCATTGTTTGTTCTGCGGCTCCGGTATTAATAAATCTATCCTGAAAGTCAACTCTAATCATATCAAACTGTCCAAATCCTAAATCCCCTGTTAGCACTATGATGTCCTGATTGCTAATCATTTCATTGTACAAAGCTCCGGTGAAGTAACCCCTTTGGGATTGGTGAAAGTCTTTTTTATTTATTTTTTTCATAATAATGTATAGCTTTTATTTGGTTTGTGTCGGTCATTGTTTTAAAACATATCTTATACCACGCTCCATACCAAACTCATTTTTTTTGATAAATTTAAACAATTTCGGATGATACATTATTATCGGTATAAAAAAGGTACTCTCCATTAATTTTCTAGCTTCTCCAGCTCCTATATATTCTACTTGTAACTCTACAAATTGTTTAATCCAGCAGTAGAACCAATGGATGTGTAGTCCATGTTTGTTTTTAAATTCCCGGTCGCAATATTTACAAATCATATTCCCAGTTCTTTTGCATCTGAATCAGACAGTACATGATAATGAGCCTGCTGGCCTTGAAGCCATGCAGGATAATTAAACGTATTGGCCTTAATAACTAAAATTGGGTAAAACATTTGTAATCTCTTTTCTAAAACATCAACATCAATTTTTCCGTAAGCTCCAAAGCCATTGCAAATTACCGCTATTCTTAGATTCTCTAGTCTTAAATCACTCGCGACTCTTAAAGCCTCCCAAACACTTCCTTCTGCACACTCGCCATCGCTTAAAATTACGTAAACATTTCTGGTTTTATCTGCGATTGCCATACCTACCGCTAAACCAATTCCATGCCCTAGAGAGCCTGTACTAGCCCAAATTCCCCTTTTCATGTTCCTATTGGGATGTGTTCCCATCTCTTTGACTAAATCCTCAGCTAACCCAAATCCCCACGCTTCTAATACACAATACAAAGCTAGTCCCATGTGACCCGACGATAGGATAAACGGTTCATCATGTTTCTTAACTTTATAGATTGCCTCTATCGGGTTAACAGCCATCAAACAAGACCCAATGTGAGTTAATTGATAACGATGAGAAATTCTTAATATTTCTTTTTCAAGATGTGACACGTTTCCCTTTCTTTCTGTATAAATTATTCCAAGCATGATCCTTGGACTCTTTTATTATTTGATTAACTGTTTTTCTCAGTCCTACTTTAAGGCTCATTCTTGGTTTCCAGCCTAAAAGATTGGCTTTGGTGCTATCAGCCACCCAACAATTAGAATCATAACCGTGTAGTGATGAGACAACTGTTTTGCTTACTTTTTTATCAAAGATATGCTCAATAATTTTAACTAGTTCTCCGTTGCTTGTCTGAGTTCCTGTACCAAAGTTGTATATCTCTCCTGGTAGTCCTGACCTAACCAACAAAAACACCCCATCAATAAAATCATCAATGTGGATAAAGTCATGCACGCCTGGGGATATCTTTAGTTTCTTCTTCTTTAAAATGCTTCTAATAATGGTGGGGATAAACCTATGCCTAGACTCATGGAGTCCATAAAGAGAAAAGGGTCTGGCAATCATTACCGGCACACCATATTGCCGAGCATAAGCCTGACAGAGCAGTGTTCCAGCTCCTTTGGTTGCTTCATACATATTAGTCGGGTCAAGATGATCAACTTCACTCATAGCGTGGTCCTTACGCCCATATTCACTAGAAGAACCAATATAGATCATTGCCTTTAAGTTGGGGAGTTTCCTGCTTTCTTCAAGTAAGCGGTGAGTCAAAAGAATGTTAGACTCAACCATCTCATCATTTTCGTAGATTTCTCCGGCCAAGTGATAAATAAAATCTGGTTGGAACTCAGTAATGGATTCAATTCGTCCACCATGATTGTATAAATAAATATCTGGTTTGACTTCCTTTGATAATCTATCTAAAAGGTGTTTGCCTAAAAATCCTGATGAACCAGTTATCGCAATCTTGGGAGATACCATGAATACATTATATACTATTTATTTGGGGTATAATTCTATATGGAACTAGCTCATACCATATTTTGCTGAATCACGCTTAATGCCATCTGCTTTGATTAAAAACTCCATATAAGCGGCTACTCTACCCACTCGCGAAGCCTTACGATCCTCTGGGCTTATGTTGATCATTTTCTCAATCTTCTTCATTTTATCTTTAACTGCTTTTAGCGTGTTGTTAATCTCTCCGGTTTCTACTAAGTGAGACATATAGGTTTCTATTGAACCGATTTCTTTATTGTAAAGCTCTCCGTGATCCCAATATCTGCCTAACTCAAAATAGTCTACTGCGTAAGGTTTGCCAGCCTTCTTTTCATATTCACTATAAGGAGGTTCAACCTCGGTGGGGGTTTGGGTAATTCCATCTTGTTTAGGAGTTTCAATAGCTGACTTAGGTGCTACTTGAGACTTTGGTACTGCTACTGGTTCATTCATTTTGGTATTTCTTATGAGTATCTACATATTCGTGAATTTCTTTAATCTTCCGATGATCATTAGCTCTAGTTGCCTTGATTAAATCCTCTCTCATGCTCTTAACACCTTTTTCTTCATGCTTTATCTTATGGATAGAGTGATCAACCGCCACTCTTTCTGCTGAATTTGTAGCAGTTTTTCTCATTCTTCTTAAATTTGACATATCTGCTTCGCGACCAATCCTAGAGTAATTCTTAAATGAAGTCCCGGATCTATTAACCTCATCTACGTACCCACACACCCGACACGTATAAATTATCTTCTTGTCCTTTTCGTGGTATGTCCAAATCTGTTTATCATTACCGAAAACAGGATAGTGACTACTAGCTAAAGAACCACACCGAGATCCAGTTAGACGATAGACAAATCTCCAAAACCATAAGCCAGTCTTTTTAAAAATAAAAGAATCCAGTTGTAAATATTTTCTCTCTAGGAGTTTAAGGGCTACTTGCTTTAAGTGTTGTACAGAGGGTATTGAAATTGAAAATGTATAAATCATGTTTTAGCCTCTCCCCCCTACGCCCGAAAGCGTAGAGGAGAGTATAACACAAGGTTTAACCCATTGTGAATTTACCTGTTAACGCCCAATCCGAGTTTAGTAACGTACTTGCGTAAGTTCCTGCCCACGAAATGTAGGTTAACCGACCAGCTACGTTGCCACTATCCGCTGAGTTCACAATATAGAGTTTAGGCATATCTCCTTCAAGTTTGATTGTGCCGAAAGCATCTCTGCCGTGAACGTAAGTGTAATACTGAACAACTGTACAAGCCGCATCAGACGCGCTACCTACACCAGAAACAACTTGCCCATTGAGCAAGAAACGAATTTGGTATAGTTCGCCCATTTCGCCCTGATAGAGTTGCTTTGTGTCGGAGTACGTATGAGCTGCGACCCATGTCGTATCTCCTAGCAAATTAACCTTATTTTGAGGCGTGGTTTTACCGATGTAAAAGCCGTCTGCATAGGTTAGAGCCCGATTGGTTTCTAGACTTTGAACCATCCAACGACAGGCCGATGCGTTTAAGACATCAGCTGCAACAACGGTGGACACGTTATGTCCATTGTTGAAGAAAGCGGTTGCACACGCGAGTGTGTTCCCTGCAACAGCGTTGAGTGTTTCGCCCATATTTTGACCAAAGGCTCCAACCATTTCCTCCATGCCCTGATCAATGCTCGTAAGCGAAATCAGTTTGGAGTTAATAGTCGTTGCGCCATAATCAGATAGGACGACGTTCACAGTAGAAGCCGTAATCGCACTAGCAGAAGGATTAGATCCCTCAACTAATGGTTCGGTTGAAATTGTTAATGGTGACAATCTAGTGAAGTTGATAGATTTACCACTATTTTTAGGATGATTCCTCATCACCGCACCTTTGTCGTTAACAATTTGAACCTTAGCTCTCTCAAGAAAGACCTTCTCATAGAAAGTCATCATCTCTTGAGTTAAGACTGTAGTAATATTAATTTGTGCCATATTTTACCTCCTTTCAAATGACCTATTGCGCGTAACCAAGTTTACTTTGCATTTCTTCTATAGATAAATCTTCAAACTTAGCATCAGAAGGTTTATTTTGAGAAGGTTTAATAGCGGATTGAGCCGATTGCTTGGATATTTCTGCACTCTCTCCTGCCTTCTCACGCGTTGCTTCTCTTTTGTAAAGCTTCATCTGTTTAGTAACAAACTGCTTTACCGAAGCAGTGGGGTCAGATTTTACTTTGGCCTCTACTGATTCGTAGATTGCATCGCTCAATTCCTCGTCAAATGAATCACTCTCTGGATCAAGTTCTTTGAATTTACCAACCACTTCAACAGTTTCCTGGTTGATGCGGCTAATAACACTGGCTTGGCGAGTTTTGAAGTCTACTAATTGATTAGCTTGTTGCATCATTCGCTGTTCGCGACTCTGCATCCGCTTTTCAAGTTCGTCTCCATCTATTTCTTCACCAGGACCTACTAATGGTTTACTTTCTTGCGGTTGTGTATACGGCACTTGTTGTGCAGTTGAACCGATTGGGTTCGTAAGTTCCGCAATTTTGTCCTTTAGTGAGTGTACTTCCCCACTCAATTTTTTGATCCGAGACTTTGCTCCTTTCTTTTGAGTAACTGGTTTCTGAGGTGATACTTCCTCAGCTGTTTGTGTCTCCGTTGGCGATTCGGTTCCGGCTGTTTCAGTCTCAGCCGAGGGGTTTAACGCCTTTTGTGGTTCGTCCATTTGGACCTCCTTTAATTACACACCTTTTTCGCAATGTGAGAGTACGCAAACATTTAAGTAATTATTCTAAATGCTTGCCTTAGCTCGCAATACTGGTTTACCATCTTCTTCTTCTCCGATCATTACCTTATCCATGCCTATAAAAACTGCATGATGTAAGGGGCAATTCTGGCAAACAACATACGGACCTTGTTGTCTCCAAATGTGCTTCCCTGCCGGGAAACTTATTGTTCTATTAAGGAGCTGAGACTCTGGCTTAATCTCTGATTCTTCATTTTGAGTGGGGAGCTTCCGATCTGACTTCATTAGCTACGGCCTCCTTAGAATCCTCAACTTTATCTATTACCTGATCTAAATATGATTTTGCTAATGCAACTACCATGGTCTTTTGACCGATTTCTTCAAAACTAGCTCCACCCTCTATAGATGTTTCTAAAATTTTATCTAGCATTACCTTTAAATCAGTAATCCATTCTTTTAACACCTTCCAACCTCCCATCTCACCCATATCAGCTAGAGCCTTCTCCTCTCTTAATTCAAGCGGAGCCTCTTTTTCAACCTTAGTCTCTTTCCTAAAATCCTTAAAATAGTTTGGATGAATGGCGTTAGGCATTAGGTAATCCTCCTGGTACTTGCTGTGGTTGCGGTAAGCCCTGTTGCGGTTGTGGTGGTCCTTGCGGTGGCATACCTCCCTGTGGCATACCCTGATCAGTTGGGACTTGGTTCATTGATGGTTGCATCATTTGCTGAATAACTTGCTGAAACTGTTGAGCCTGTTGATCTAACATTTGGTCATTCTTAAACTTTGCCGAATCCCCTTTAGTAAGGTCTGGTAGTATCTTGTTCCAGCCCGGAGTTCCTGAGTTAGATAGAATCCTGGTTACTAATTCTGAAACGCTTGTGTCCCGACCTTCTTGTTTTAGTCTGTCAATAATTGGCGAGGATATTTCACCCATTTCATTTGGTCCTAGATTCTGAGTCAATAAAGCCAGGGTTGAGGTTAAGTTATCCTGTTGTTCTTTTTTATCCACTAAATAGGTAGAGCCGGTAATAATCTCGTAATCAAACAAGGCGTTCTTAAACTGAGTCTTGCCAATTTTAATCTTGCCGGTTTTCTTGTTGTACATCTCCTTAAAGTCTGGATATTCCTCAAACAACTCATCAATCTCATCTTTGAATAATCTAATCTGTAAAGCCTTTGGTTGCTTCTTAGTGATTAAGTTAGCAAACCGCCCTAATACTTTAGTTAGGAAAGACTCCATATAAAATCTATCAGCCGAGTCTCTAGCTCCCTCTCTTTGGGCTTGCATCTTTAGAGCCTGTGGTGTTTTACCTTGTAGCTGACTATCTGTTGCACTTACATTAGTGAATGAAGTACCAAATTGCTGTTGGAGTGATCCGTAGATAGATTGCCTAGTATTATTAAAGGTATTCGTGCCTTGTGGTGTTAGATTCAATACCTCAGCAAAATTAGTGTCCATCTTGCCTAACCACTTTTCGGCTGGACCCCACTTAATTGAGTTCATGGCTGCAATTTTATTCTTAGCTAGCTTAACTGGTGGGAACATTGACATCTTGATTCCACCGGCATATAGATTCCAGTTAGAATTAAGAGCCATCTGCATACTCTTACCACGCTCACTATCACCCATCCCATCTGCATCATCTAACAAGGGTAAAGAGTATTTCTCAATTACCGGGAGCTGATCGTCATCATTAGGATTGTCCATGTCTCTGATGATGGTGTCTGCCCCTGGCACATAGTCTACCCACCTGTCGCGTTCATACATTGATAGCACTTTGAAGAATCCAGACTTTTTAGCTGCCATAGCATCTGTGTATTCTTGATGCTCACGTGAGGTTTTATCTTTAAACTGTCTGTCCTCTTTCTCTCCGGCTTTATCTGAAAACAATCTAATCACCTTCTTAACATCCTTATAGCCGTCTAGCTTCTCAACTGATTCAAACCACTCTATTGACTTCCAGGTTCTAACAATCACATAATCTGAATCTTCTAAACTAACCGCTCCCACCTGTTTAAAAACATCTCTCTTATTTAAAAGCCACATATCCGGTCCAACATAGCCCTTCTCTTTAGCAGTCCAATCAATAAAGACAGGGAATGTTCCATAGATATTAGAGTATAAATCAACCATTCTGCACTTGGTTAAAAAGTCAAACTGTGAATTAGCGTTAGGGAGGACATACCTCTCAACCGTCATATTCATTAGCTTGGTGCTGGCTTCATCATCCTTGCTCATGTTCTTGAACTTACCAGTCATCAGCTGAGCCATGACCCGATTAGAACGCTCAATCTGCATGGTAGAAAGCACAGGATCAAAAATCTCACTTTTGGTTAAAGCTGAGATACTGTCTTGAAGTTCATTGTTAAAAAGTTTTTCGTAGTCGTCCCACCGACCTCTCTTTGTTTCTAGGTTGTTGTCGGCTGCGTCATAGCGGTTTAAAAGGAGCTGTGCTGTTTCGTTCATAAAAAAAAGCCCGCAATCACTTTCGTGATCCGGACTGTAAGTAAGTAAGACTTAATACCGCAATTAATACAATAATAACTTAATTAAACTAAACTGTCAATTCTTTATCTTTTTATACTTTTTGCGCTTCATTTTAACTAATCTGGCTGTTTCTATCTGCGGAATACCATTTTTAACCACTACTGTGAGAGTAGCTGATCCAAACCTCTGCTTTTTTAAATTGGTGTCAATATACCTGATTAGTTTTTGGTGGTTTAAACTCAACATAAGTGGTGTTCTCTATTACTAGATAGTCGCATATATTACCCTGATCTATTTTAAATATACAAGTAAACACTCCTGATTTAATTAACTCCATGTCCTTAACCATGTCCACATAAGCCGGTGAGTTGTTGTTATTATACGCTAAGTCGGTGTACCAACGTGTGATCATGTTTTAAAATACTTTGTATCATCTGGTATCTCGCTCTCATCTTCTATCGGTTCAAAAGACTCTACCCCATACCTAACAGCATCCATTGCATTAGACCATTCGTGAACCTTATCATCTGGCTTGTTGATTGTCTTTCCGTTTTTATCTACCAACCACATATAGTTCCTGTAAGCCTTAATAGTTCTCAGACTTCTCTTGGTAATACTGATCTGTTGGTCCTGCACATAAGCAATACCCCGGTTAACACTTCCCTGGCCTTTAACAGCTCCCATAATAGGTACGCCATAGCTTGAAATCTCATCAATGCTCTTGGGTTCTGCTGAGTCTGCTATGGTTAAAATGGCTTTGTTTTTAAGTAGTAAAATGTCGGCAATAGATTTATTAGACAATCCCTTTTGATAGATCAGCTCATCTAAGATAATCCCACCGTCATACCGGTAAATATCTTCTATAACTGTGGGGTCAATGCTGTACCCAAAGTCTAGCCCTCTACGCTCTAGCCTCGCTTCATGAGGAATGTCGTCTATTATCTTCCAGTTGGTGTAGATACGCCCTTCAATCTCTCCTAGTTGTCCTAGCCCATAGACTAACCACCAATTCTTATTATTCTTCTTGCTCTCTATTGAATCAATAATCGTCTTAGGTAAAACCTTAATGCAGTCTAAATAGGTTAGGGTAATGAAGTCGTGATCTACTACATCTTTGATCTTGTCGTAATACCAAAATTCAGTGCTTGGGTTCCAGTCTAGCCAGATAACTTCCCGGGTTCTAACCTCCAACTGTTCATAAAACCCCCAATCAATGTTATTGGCCTCATTCATAAACAATACGTCTCTACGTGGTCCGTGTGCTTTACCCAGCTTATCTATTGAAACAAACTTAATTACTGAGCCGGTTTCAAACTTATAGACGTGCTTAGTCTCATTCCAACACTCATCTTTCCAGTAGCCCCTATCTATTAGAATTGATTTAAAGTCTCTGATAGCTCCATCCTCTAAATGGGGATAGGATTCACTCATTATATCAATCTTCTTGTTCTTATTAGATTGAGCGTAATCAATGCACCATACTAAAATTGAAATTGTCTTACTTGCAGAAGTACCACCACAGACTGCTCTAATGCGCTTCTTTAATTTGAATATCTTTTGGGTGGCTATAGTATCTTGAAATCTAAACTTTTGACTTGCTGTCATAGATTGGGGAAGGAGTAGTTACAGTGGCATCTATTGTTTGTTTCGGCATACCATCTAGTCTCTGATTGACTTCTTTGATTGCTTGGATGTCCCCACTATCTGCCATTTTAACTAATTTATCGTAGACTGCTTTTTTATAAGGTACACCTGTTGATTTTTCTGCTTCCATTGCTTTGATAATTAAACCCTTTACGGTCCAATCTTTTTTGGGTGCGCCCTTCTTATTTATGTTCTGTGGATTTTCATCAAACCCTGCTACTGGTTTTGCCATAGTTATTCCATTGTTAATCCTGCATAGTTTGCAAGAATAAGTATCTCCTCTTCTCTCTTTTCACCTCAAGTAAGGATGGGAGTGACTCTATTATAGCATAATTACCGCAATCATACCTTCTCCAGCGTGATTATTATGTCATTGTCTTTACCGAACTTATCATTAAATAGTTTCCATTTAAGTCTCCAAATTGCAGTTACAAAACCTTTAACCTCTATGTATTCTGTTTTCCCATCATTATGTTGAACAGTAAAATCTATGTAATAATTACAGACTCTGTTTCCGTTTTCACCGCACAGCTCTATTTTCTTTTCATACTCCCAACTCTTAATCTCTTTATCCTTAACCCTCTGATCTAAATACATAGCATAAGCAGATTCAGCCTTTGACCGGTAAGACCTATGTTTGTAAGTTTGCTTAGTTGCTTTAGAATAGTTGCGATTGAAGTTAGGAGACATAAATAAATACTATCAAATTAGCTAAAATAGTAACAAAACTTAAATAATTAAAATACTTAGCTGCAACTTTTATGAGTCTATGTTTATTATACACCCCGAGTACAGCCAGAGTAATAAGTATCTGATAAGCTACAAAGTAACCGGGTTTAATCAATAACACTCTCATTGCCGGATTACCTTCAACCCCACGACCACCGATACTCACATTCATTAGAGTAGTGACTACATCTAAGACTCTAGTAAGGATAAATAGTTTAAGTATTCTACTCACAAACCCTTTTTTTCGCCCTTAATATATATTCCCTTGCGTTTTTTATCTGCTCTGACCAGCCATTTTATCTTTGCTTTTCCCTTAACAAACCACTTAAATAACTCCCAGCGGTTAAAAGGGAAAGTATACTCATAAGTATCGTATCTATGCCAAGTTGCAGTGCCGGTCACGGTTTTATTCATAAATCCTTTATTTAGTTAATTCCCATACATGGCTTCTTTTTCCATTTCTAATCCTTCTTGATAACACTTATCACAATACCACCCATAATTTTGAGGTAAATTGAAATTATCCTCTGAGTCCTTCCCTCTAACAGTTTGTGTAGTTGCTAATTCATCACAACGCGTACATTTTGGAACAGACATCTCTTTATAACCTTCTAATACTTTTATTAACCATTGTTCTCGCTTGGTCGGATTTGAAAAATCTCTATCTACTTTACTCCAGTCAATCATATTTGTTTTTTTCATAATTTCTTTTTACACTCCTTAATAAACTCTTGCCACTCTTTGATCT
>Ga0075114_10001448_pt1 | contig 12813 bp, 9 predicted proteins | sample AntAceMetag02UKM_FD_69784 | JGI IMG/M metagenome (GOLD analysis project Ga0075114, IMG submission 69784) | Saline lake microbial communities from Ace Lake, Antarctica - Antarctic Ace Lake Metagenome 02UKM | ecosystem: Environmental > Aquatic > Non-marine Saline and Alkaline > Saline | place...
CGAGTTGTTTTGGATTTGGATGGGAAAGGTTTCGGTTTTTTGGATTTTGTCTTTAGTGAGAGTGAGACGGACGATATTGGAGTGGGAAGTGGCTGAGGACCAATTTTGATCAAAAATAAAATTACCGAAAGAATAATAAATTAATTTGTCCTGATAAATTTCTGGTGGTTGCCAAACATGAGGATGGTGACCGTGAATGATATCAGCTCCCCCATCGACCAGTTGTCTGGCCAAAGTAACTCGCCATTTTTCGGCTTGGGGCAAGTATTCGGCTCCCCAATGAAGAGAAACGATTAACCAATCAACTTGAGAGTCAAATTTTTCTACTTGGTCTAAAATTTCAGTTTGGTTAAATTGGTGGCCACCGGTAAGGTCAAAACCAAGAAGGCCAAAACTAATACCATTGACAAACTGACGGGTAAAAACAGAGTCCGGTTTATGGGAGTAGACGAAAGGAATCTGGTGTTCTGACAAAAAGTTTTTAGTTTGATCTAGGCCAAAGGAGCCAAGGTTTAGAATGTGATTATTGGCTAGGGTCAAAAAGAAACGATGTTGACTAAGTTGAGGCAAAAAACGAGGGTCACCACAAAAGGTGAAGGTGGTAGGAGAAAGAGTGGGACAATTGTCGATAATGGCTGATTCGAGGTTAGCAATATTGAGATCGTTGGTCAAAAGCCAGTCAGAAACTCCGGAAAAGCTGTAAGAGAAATCATTTTTTTGTCGAGCAATACGAGTAATCATGCGACCCAAGCCCAGATCGCCCACAAGTCCGATTTGAGCAGTGGGGGGTGGAGGGGCGGAAGGTGTTGGTTCGCTGTCAGGGGAAAGGCCCAAGTTCTCAGTAATGGTAGGGTAAACCCCGGTCGTTACGGAGCGAGTGTGGCGGGGTGAGGGTTCTCGAGAGAAATGAAAAACCAAACCAAGAAACAAAAGAAGGAGGGAAAGACAGAGTAAAAAATAAAATAGAATAGACTTCATATGCCTATTTTCATTATAATTGATTGTTATGTTGAAAAACTTGATAATAATTGGCCTGAGCGCCTTTTTGATGACTGGCTGTAGTTTGACACCGCAAAAGTCCGGAGTGGAAATAATGAGTTATCCGACAGCCAAGGTGTTTATTGATAATAAAGAGGCCGGCATGACTCCTTATAAAAACGTAACCTTAAAACCGGGAGAGGTGGAAATAAGGTTGGAGGCCAGGGGAAGTCAGTGGATTAAAGAAGTCGAGTTAAAAAACAATGTAAATACGGTAATTAACTGGGAATTCGGCGACAGCGATGAAGAAAGCGGGGGTTATTTGCTTTTTATGGAAAAAACCGGAGATGAAAAGCAATCGGGGTTAATGATAAGCGCTAACCCCGACAAGGCGGCGGTGGCTATTGATGGAGAAATAAAAGGGTTTACTCCGATGAGGATGGATGATATAGGACAGGGAGATAAACATGTGGCCATAACTTTCCCGGGGTATAAGAGTATTAATTTGTATGTAAAGGCTTTGGTTGGTTATCAACTGGTGATAGAGGTAAGAATGGTGGAAGAAAAAGTAGGCCAGACGCAAACAACCGAATTAGAGTTGGAGGTGGAACCACCGGAAGAAGTGGTGGAGAGTAAGGGTGAGGTGAAAATCAAAGAAACGGAAACCGGTTGGTTGAGAGTAAGGGAGGCCTCCAGTTCGGCCAGTCGAGAAATAATGAGAGTGAAACCGGGAGAGACTTATGAACTGTTGGACGAGGGGAGCAGTTGGTACAAAATTAGTCTGGACGAAGAAATAACCGGCTGGATATCAGCTAGGTACGCCGATAAACTTTTATAATAAAGCCGGAAAAAATTAATCCGATCCCGATAAAAGTGTAAAATTTTTGTTGACTGTTAAGAGTAAGAGAGACAAGGCCAAGGATGAGGGTAATGGTCCAGTAAAAGACGGCTATTTGAGGGCGGGTCCAGCCAAGTCTGAGAAGTTGGTGATGAAGGTGAGTGTTATCAGAGAAGAAGGGAGATTTTTGTTGACGAAGCCGACGAATAATAACCAAGACGGCATCTATCATGGGAACACCCAAAAGAAATATAAGAGTGGCTAATTTGGCTCCGGAGAGAAGAGAAAGAAGAGAGAGAAAAAAACCGGCCAGACTTTTGCCACTGTAACCCGGCATGATGGATTGGGGGAAAAAATTGAAGGGCAGAAAACCAAGGTAGGAGCCGGCGACGGCACCGGCTAGAATTATAACAGGCCATTGAGTAATATCGGTAGAAAATTTGAGACCCAAGATACCGATAAAAATAGCGGCAATAGAAACAAAGCCGGGGAGTTGGCCTTCAACACCACCAGAAAAACCAACTGTATTGGTACACCAAATTATCCAAAAAATAACTAAAAGAGAAGAAATTAGAGGAGGCAGATCAATAATACCGCCAAAGGGGTTGGAAATATAATTAATACCGATACCGGCACCGACAATAATCAGAGCTGTCATGAGATTGAACAAAAGTCGGGGATAAGGGCTAATATCTTTAATGTCATCAAACAAGCCGACGACAACGGTAAGGGTGGCGGCCAAAAGTATGGCCAGGAGATGATTATCAAAAGGAATTAGAATAAGAGAGGTAATTAAAATGCCCAAATAAATAGGCAAGCCTCCTCCTCGAGGAATGGTGGTAGTGGCGGTGGCATTACCGGTTTTTTTATTTTTACAGAAAGGGTCTTCGACAAAACCAGCAGAAATAAGATAATTCCTAACCAAGGGAGTAGTAAAAAAGGAAATCAAAGCAGAAATAAAAATAGATAAAAAGAAAGGGGTGATCATTTTTTTAGGAAATCAGGTAAACGATTTTGACAATGCTGATGAGAGAAAAAGAAGAAAAAATGAGAGAAAAGACGATAGAAAGATAGGTAAATAGAGTGATTGACTTAAGAAAGATGGCGGCCAGAAGGTGGTTTATGAGTAAGATAATAATAGAAAAACCCGGGAGAAGGAAAAGAGTGGTAGAAGAGGTGAGCCTGGTCTCTCCCCAGGGGCGGGAATAAAATAAGGGGATTTGTTGGGGAAGATGGTTGAATTTACTAACAAGAAAAATCAGCTGAAAAAGAATGATGGCAATATTCCAGCGAAAAATTTTGGTGATAGGTTTACTTTGCCAAAGCTGACCCAAGATGGATAACTTGTAAAAAAACCCGGTGAAGAAACTCATTGGTTAAGTTGGAAAATAATAGCTGGGGAAAAGATTTTGTCAATTGAGTAATTGTCTTTTATAAATTGATTAAGGGCTTCAAAGGGTGGGTTGTCGGGGAAATATATAATAAATTTGGGAAGAGTGCTTTGAAGTTTTTCCATGGTTTCGTCGTGAGCATGGAAGTCGGAGATGTGGTAGGCGACAGTGTATCTGCCGACAGGAAGACGCTGGGAAATAGTATAAATGGCCGGCTGAGTGCCCCAAACAAAAATTGGCTGATCCGTAGTGGTACAACCTTGAACATATTGGGCAATTTGATAATTAGTGATGACAGAATCACCCCAAAAACGATAAAAGGTCTGCTTGTCGATCTGACCCAGACTATATTGAACAAAGTTTTTGTAATATGGCAAGCTTTTGTAGTGCCAGAACTTATAATAATAGAGACTGGAAAAGGTAAAGAGAAGTAAAAGTAAAGAGAAAATGGTAGTCAAATGACTTTTTTTGACGAAAGGGTAGGTGATGAGAAAAACTGCCGGGGGTAAAACCTGAATAAAATAATGAGGATAAGGGCGGCCGGAAAGAAGGGCGCCAAAAAGAGCGCCTGTAAACCAGCAGGCGATGAGACCAAATTTTTGATCTAAACGGTGACGGTAAATGTAGAGAGGCAGGATAATAGCGGCGAGGAGAGCGGCTCTGATGAAAAGACCTGATTGATAAAATGGCTGCTTACCGCCCTGCCAAGAAGAAAGATAGCCGATATTTTGGAGAAGAGCGGCTCGGACGTAGGGTTGACCGGCAGAGACAGAGTGATAATAAATAATGGTGGCGGCAATAGGAAGAGTGAATCCCATGATGGTTGAGATGACGGGAAGAGAAAATATCTTTTTAAAACCTTTGATAAGATTTTTTTGACAATAAAAAGTTAACCAAAAAATTATAGCGATAAACTCAAAAACTACCGGTATTTTAAAAAGAAAGGCGACAGCCAGAAGTAAGCCGGCGAGAAAGTGTTTCGATTTTGATAAGAGCAAGAAAACGGCCACGGTGGTAGGCATAATCATAAAAATTTCACCATTGGCGATGTTACCCTCGGTTAGGGGAAGACAAGAGAGAATGGCGAAAAGAAAAACGGAAATAAGACGAAGAGAAGGTTTTTTAAAAAGTTTTTGAGAAAGAAGATGGATGAAATAGACATTGACCAGATTCCAAAAAAGAAGAATAAGTCTGAAAACTGGAACGTTACCAGCGATGGCAGCTATTATATAAAGGAGGGGAGGCTTGTTGTCATGAATGTCACGATAAAAAACTAACCCTCTTTTGAGACCGAGACCCAAGGTAAGATAAATATCCTCATCAGCGTAGCGGTTGGGTTCAAAAAGTGAGGGAAGGCGGAGGAGAATGATTAGAAGAGCTAAAATAATCAGGGTGATCTTATTTTTCTTCATGGAGTTTTTTGCCACCAGGAAAAGGACAGCTGTTTGAATTGTTGCTGGTCGATGGAGATATAACCTGGAAGATTAACTTTTTGAAAAGGCTCGCTGGTGATAACACCGAGGCGAGAAGCAGAAGGCAAGACGAAAATTTGATCATTTTCTTCCATAAGGGCAGTCCCAGTATAAAAAGGTAGGGGGCCGGCAGGGGTGTAGATGGGGGCATAAACATCATAATATTTGGATTCAAAAAGGTGATGAGCAGATCCGGACCAATTGATTAGAGAGTCACCGGGCTGGCGAGTAGATTTAATATAAGTAGCCAAATCTCGAAATGGTCTCTTGGTGGGAGTGGTAAAAAACCACCAATTGAGACAAAAAAGTGCCAGAACAAGGACAATAAGGCAGGCCGGACTAATAAACCGACGGTGGTTACTGGCCAAAATGAGCATGAGAGCTGGAATAAGATTGATAAGATAGCGATCGTAGAAAATTGGCTGAACAACTTGACTGAGAAGGAAGACAACGAGAGTGGGAACAACGAGCCAGCCTATGAGAAAATTGGTTTTGGAATCCTTTGGCCACCAGCGACGGAAAAGAAGAACGACAAGGAAAGCAGCTCCGATAAAAGGCTGGATGGGATTTTTATTAAGTCCAACAATGAATTTTATACACAGAGCGGGTAAATCTTTAAGTAGCGGTTTCCCTAACCAAAAACCTTTATCGACTACCATGGTCGTTTGGCGATACATAAAAGGTAACCAGGGTAAATAAAACAGACCAATGAGCAAAAAAGGCTTGAAGTGAGAGTAAAAGTTCTTTTTATTTTTTAAGTAACGGCCAAGCGTCCATAAGAAATGCCAAAAAATGACAAAAAGAGAAAAGTGATGACAGTAGAGTGAGGCAACGGCGGAAATAATATAAGCGGTATTATTTTTTTTGAGAAAATAGTAGGTAGCGATGGTGGAGGTCATGGCTAAAATGGCGTACATTCTGGCTTCAAAAGCATATTGGAAGAGAAATGGATTGAGAAGGGTAAGGGCGAAGGCGATGAGGGTGATTTTTTTATTTTTCCATAAATGGTGAGCTATTTTGGCGGTAAAGATGGCGGTGACTAGCCAAAAAAGCATACTAAGTGAACGAAGGGCTATTTCACTTAACCCAAAGATTCGGGTCCAAAAATGGGCAGTAATATAGTAAAGAGGAGGAGAGGTATCTTTGGAAACAAATTTAAGAACATCGAGAAAATCTTTTCTGATCAAAGTGGCGGCCCAGGCTTCGTCACCCCAAAGACTGACAGTCAGTTGGTTCATTTCTAATGATAACAAATCGAACCCGGGGTTTATTTTTTCTTGGTTGTTTTATAGACAATGCTTTTGCCGAGCATTAATCGAGTATGGGAGTGAAGTCCGGGTAAAACCGCCATAATTAAGGTGGCAATTGGCATTAATGGCCATTGAAAAATATTTTTGAGAATAGTGCCAAAGCCGTTTTTTTGATCCTGAGGACGAAGTTTCCAGTCGAGGATGATTAAAACAAATAAAGGAATAAGGCAAATAGTCAGAATGATGTTGGAAACACGAGGCAAGTTAAAACCAAGAGTGGTTTGGAAAAACTTTCGATTAAGAATAACCGGCAATGAAGTGCCTAATGTTAAAAGAAACCAATTACTGGACCAAATCAGATGGGTTTTAATTAAGATAAATATGCGTAAAAGCCGACTAATAAGCGGAATTTCTTTATGGATACGAGCTTGAGCAATAGCATAGGGAATATCGGTGGCTCCCCAAGCGTGACGAACACACTGGTTATAACGATTTTTAAGAGCAGAGAAATAAGTGTCGCCACTGGGAGCATCAACTATGGTAGGCAAGAAAATCGGGGCTATGGATACTTTTCCTTGATTGGCAAAAAAAGCTTGGAGAAAAATGTGCCAATCTTCGGGAATCATGTCAACATCCCAATAACCGGTAGTGTCAATCAGTTTATAGGAAGACGAATAGCAGGAATAGTTGAAGAAAAGACCGTCCGGCGCTTGGATATCGGCAATGTGAATAATGTTGCCGAGAGTACCAATAATACGAATGGGGGCGGGAACGCGATTGATATTATGGTGCCAGAAAATTGGTGATTGCCAAAATTTGAGATAACGACAAGGGTCGGCGGCAAAAAAATAAGTTAAGGCAGAAAAATACTTGGAATGGAAAATGGTGTCAACATCGCAAGAAGTGAGAGTGAGACAATCAAGAGAGAAACGACCCCGAGGATTGGTTTTGGATTTAATGAATTTTTTTTTGAATTGTTTGGCGGCCCAAGCTTCATTGCTGTGTTTACCAGCAAGTTCCCCCTCAAGGTTGTCGGGGTGATGAGTAAAAGTCAGAGAGCCAAAGGTTTTTTTGTATTTTTGGGAGAAAAATTTAATAGTTTGCTTGGCGTTTTCCTGACCGGCTCTTTTTTCCAGAGCAACAACAACATGGATTTTTTGGAGGTCGACATTGATTTGGCTAGCCAGACTGCCGACAGCCATGTCGATGATATGAACCGGCTCTTTGTAAGAAGAAATAATAATGACATGATTGATGGTGTCATATTTCAACCAATCGGCACGGAAATCTTGGTTGAAAAGCTGTTTCCAGTTGAGACCGGTGGCTTTTTTAATTTTTGAATAACCAATAATGGCCAAAATGGCCGACTTGAAAGATTGATAGAGCCAGTAAAGCAGGAAAGCAATAACAAAATAGGCAACAGCTTTGGGAAAAACAAAAGCCCCCCAAAGAGGAAAAATAATGATAGACCAAACAAGGAAACCGGGGATTATTTCCCAAAGACGATAAGTTTTAGAATTTTTATCTATTTGATTCATGACAGATTTTGCTATGATTAGGGTAAATTGGCGAATGAATCAATTATATCAAGAAGGGGTGGTTTTTGGATAAAAAAAACTCTGGCTTATGCGGAAAAATATGGTATGTGTCTGAGTAAAAATCAACTGTGGGAAAGACTGATGGGTCCGAACATATTTTCCAAAAAAGAAGTATTGAGGGCAGTGAGAAAAATGAGAGTAAAGATGGAGGAAGAAAAGAGCGAAGTGGCCAGAAAAAAGGAAAGAGTGGCGAGAAAAATGGCCAAAATGATAAGCGAAAATGACCAGAATCTTTTATTGGTGGGGTTGAGCGGTTCGGTGGCGGCGGAAAATTGCAAAAAAGGGGATGATATAGACATATTAATAGTGACTCAAAAAAACCGACTGTGGAGAAGTCGACTTAAATTAAAATGGTTTTTGAAGAAGAAGCAGGTGAGTTGTCGCAAATATGGAGAAGCAAAAAAAAAGGATGATTTTTGTTTTATTATATGGCTGGAAGAAGACAGTTTAGGGTTGCCGCCAGAAAAAAGAACGGAAAAAAGTGCCGTGGATTTGATATTGTTAAAAGTTTTGGTTGATAAAAACGGCATTTATGAAAAATTTTTAAGAGAAAACGGGTGGGTGGCAAAATGGATGGCTACACCATACAAAGAAAGGCTGAAAGCTGAAAGGCAAAAATTAAAAACAGAAAAAAAAGTTGATGACGAGGCGGAATCGGATCGGGGAGGTAGATTGATAAATTGCCTAATGTTCGGAATACAATATCTGTATATGTGGCCAAAAATCGAGAGGGAAAAAGTAACCCAAAAAAGAGTCTTCTTTCACCGGGATTGAGTTGATAAAATAAGAATATGGATAAGAGTGTTTTGGGAACAAAAAAAATGAAAATGGTGGCAGTAGTGATAGGATTGGTATTGGCAATGACAATATTATTTGTGTCATTTGCCAAGGCCAGCTTGGTAACTACCATAAGGAGAGAAAAGGAAAATAAGCTGGGTAAAATTCCGGTTAGGTTGCTAATAAAAAATGAAGATGGTGGGGTGGAATTATGTTTTTATTATTTACCGGAAGTAAGAACCTTGCCAATGAGCCCTTTTTATAAAATAAAAAAGATAAGAGATTATTTATGGATAAGTTTCTGTCGGCAAAAAAATGAGAAAGTAAAAATGGCTTTGTTGTTGGCGGATAAGAAGATAGCTGAAGCCCAAATTTTGTTTATTAACGGTTACCCCGAGATAGCTATGTCAGCGGCCAAAGATGGAGTGGAGAAATTGGTGTATGCCGGCTGGTTGTGGGGTGGTTTGGAAGAAAACGGACGAGTGACCCTGGGAGAAAAGATATATAGAGCCGGATTGGCATATGAAAAGGTATTGGCCAGAGCCAAAGGGGCGGCAGATGTTGATCAGGAACAATATGGGCAAATTATAAAACAATTGAATGGCTGGAATGAAAATCAGAAAAAAAAGCTTTATTAAAATAAGGCGGGGATGGAAAATCTTGCTTGTAATCTTTTTCTTGGGGTTGGTGACAGTGGGGTGGATATTGAAAGATGTGCCCAGTCCAAGAAAATTGAGTACCGGTGATTATCCGGAGTCGTCCAGGATTTTTGATAGAGACGGGAAAATACTTTATGAATTTTTTTCCGAAAGACGACGGGTGGTAATTGGTTTGGAGGAGGTACCGGAAAATTTAAGGTTGGCTACATTGGCAATCGAGGATGCTAAATTCTATAGACATATTGGTTTTGATATACAGGGAATTTTGCGGGCAACTTATCGAATTGTGTTTAAGAAGAAATTGGAAGGAGGGTCAACTATTACGCAACAATTAGTGAAAAACGCTTTATTAACTCCAGAGCGAACAATATCTAGAAAGACTAAGGAGGCTTTTTTAACACTGGCGACAGAAATTTTGTACAGTAAAGATCAAATTTTGGAAATGTATTTTAACCAAACTCCCTATGGAGGAACATTGTGGGGGATAGAAACAGCGGCTAGAGGTTATTTTGATAAAAAAGTAAGTGAACTTGATTTGGCGGAATCAGCTTTGATTGCCGGACTACCGGGGTCGCCAACCAGGTACTCCCCTTTCGCCCATCCGGAGGCGGCTAAAAAAAGACAATCACTGGTGTTGAAGAGGATGGTGGAAGAGGGATATATTAGTCAAGAAGAGGCCGAGGCAGCAGAAAAAAAAGAGTTGGAATTTTCTGTCAGTAAAGAAGGGGTGACGGCGGCACATTTTGTTTTTTGGGTAAAGGGAAAACTGGTGGAAGAATATGGTTTGGAAAAGGTAAACGAAGGCGGTTTAAGCATAATCACCACCTTGGACGGCTTGTTGCAAGATTTTGTCCAGACGACAGTGGCGGAAGAAATCGCCGGATTGGAAAATTATCACATAACCAATGGGGCGGTAGTGGTTAGTAGGGCTAGAACAGGAGAAGTGTTGGCCATGGTGGGATCGAAGGATTATTTTGCTACTGACATTGATGGAAAAGTGAATGTATCAACCCGCTTGAGACAGCCAGGTTCGTCAATTAAGCCGCTGAACTACGCAGTGGGATTGGAACTGGGAAGGATTACGGCGGCATCAATTGTGAATGATCGGCCCACATGTTTTAGTGTAAGCGGACAAAAATTGTATTGTCCGACGAATTACGGAAACAGTTATCATGGGATACAAACGATACGCAATTCTTTGGCCAGTTCTTTAAATGTGGGAGCGGTGAAGGTATTAAAATTGAACGGAGTAGAAACTTTTGTGGCCTCAGCATCGGCCATGGGCATTAAAACATTTAAAGACCCATCCAACTATGGTTTATCGTTGACGTTGGGGGGCGGGGAGGTGAGAATGACGGATATGACGGTGGCCTTTGGAATGTTGGCTAACGGTGGAGTTAAACAAGAGTTGGCGGCGATAGGACAGATTACAGATAAAAACGGCGAGGTGATTAAGAGATATGAGTATATACCGGGTGAACGAGTTTTAAGTCGGGAAACTTCTTTTTTGATTTCTGATATTTTATCTGACGACGGGGCCAGGAGTATGGTTTTTGGCCGAGGGTCAAAGTTGAATATTAAGGGCCATCCGGAAGTAGCGGTAAAAACCGGGACAACCAATGACATGAGAGACAATTGGACAATAGGCTATACAACTGATTATGTGGTGACGGTGTGGGTGGGAAACAACGATAATTCAAAAATGAGTTGGGTGGCTTCCGGAATAACCGGAGCCACACCGATTTGGAACGAAGTGATGAGTTATTTACTAAAAGAAGAAAAGGTAAAAAGAATGGTAATGCCGGCCGAGATGATGAAACTGCCGGTGTGCAATTTAACCGGTAAGTTAATCCCTGAAGGAGGTTGTGATTCACATTTTGAATTTTTCAAAAAGGAGTATGCTCCAAATGAAAGGATGGGCTTGAAGCAAAATATTTTGATTGACAAGGATACGAGTAGACCGGTGAAAAATGGGGAAGAAAAAACAAACGTAGAGTGGCAAGAACATCAAGTGGCCCGAGACATCAGTGGAGAATTGGTTTGTTTGGACTGTCCGGCGGGTGAAGAGGAGAGAAATATTGTCAATTAAAAAAATTTTGATATGGGTAGGAAAACCGGTGTATCGATTGGCAAAATGGTTTATGAAAATAGGCCGTCTGCTGAAAAGAAAGTTAAAGAAAACAAGAATAAGAATAAAAATTAAGTGGTCGAGAAATTGGTTATATTCAGGATTGACAGTATTGATGCTGTGTTTGTCACTTGGGGGATGGTGGTTTTATAAAGAAATATTGACTGATTTACCTAATGTGAACCAAATATATTATCCGCCCCGACTGTCAACAAAGATTTTGGATAAGGAAGGAAAGTTACTTTATAAATTTTATCAAGAAGAAGACAGGAGCTGGATATCGATTGATAAAATTCCACAATCGTTGGTATTGGCAACTATTGCCATTGAAGACAAAGATTTCTACAAGCACCACGGGTTATCAATTAAGGGAATAGTCAAGGCGGTTTGGTACAACATTAAAAAAGAAAAAGAAGACAAGTTGAGGGGGGGGTCAACAATTACACAACAGTTGGTAAAAAATGTTTTTTTTACCAATGAAAAAGAGGTAAAAAGGAAAATAAAAGAGGCGATATTGACATTGATTTTAGAAAAAAAACTGACTAAAAGTGAAATTTTGGAAAGATATTTTAACCAGGTGCCTTATGGAGGAGAAACTTACGGAGCCCAAGAGGCTTCATGGAAGTATTTCAATAAAAACGTGTGGGAGATAAATACGGCGGAGGCGGCATTTTTGGCGGGATTACCGGCGGCACCCAGTTCATACTCCCCTTTCGGTGATTACCCATATTTCTCCTACTTGCGACAAAAACGGGTAATTGAGGAAATGTATAAGGCTGGATTCATGGGGGAAGAGGCGATGATGAGATTGCTGGAACAAGAGGTTGAGATCGTGGCGGAGGTGAAGAGTATTAAGGCGCCACATTTTGTTTTTTGGATAAAATCAAGACTGGAAGAAAAATATGGTTTTAAGAACTTTGACCGACAGGGACTAACTATAACGACAAGTTTGGATAACAGAGTGCAGCAAATGGCAGAAAAAGTGGTAGCCGAAGAAGTAGAAAAAGTGTCGAGATTGAGAATAGGTAACGGGGCGGCGGTGATAATGGGGGTAAAAAATGGAGAAGTCTTGGCTATGGTGGGATCGAAGGATTATTTTGCTACTGACATTGATGGAAAAGTTAATGTGTCAATCCGCCTGAGACAGCCGGGTTCGTCAATTAAACCCATTAATTATTTACTGGCTTTGCAAAAAGGAAAAACACTGATGTCAACCATAAACGATTCTCCGGTAAGTTATCAGATACCGGGACAAAAAGCTTATTCTCCCCAAAACTATAATGGGAAATATATGGGTAAGATAAGTCTGAGAACAGCGCTGGCTGCGTCATTAAATGTGCCATCGGTAAGATTACTGTCAGAAAACGGAGTAGAAAATATGATTGATTTGGGAGAAGAAATGGGAATTAATAGCTGGCAAGATCGATCGAGGTTTGGTCTGGCGTTGGCTTTAGGGGCCGGAGAAGTCAGAATGGTGGAGATGGCACAGGCCTATTCTGTTTTTGCCAACATGGGGAAAAAAGTGGAGCTAAGCCCTATTTTAAAAATCGAAAATTATTTGGGAGAGGTGGTCTTTACCAAACATAAAGAGGAAGAGGAGGTGATCGGACCGGAATATGCTTTTTTGATTAACGATACATTGAGTGATAACCAGGCCAGAACACCAATTTTCGGCGGGAATTCACTGCTCAAAATTGAAGGAAAGACGGTGGCGGTAAAAAC
>Ga0075114_10001453_pt1 | contig 12801 bp, 14 predicted proteins | sample AntAceMetag02UKM_FD_69784 | JGI IMG/M metagenome (GOLD analysis project Ga0075114, IMG submission 69784) | Saline lake microbial communities from Ace Lake, Antarctica - Antarctic Ace Lake Metagenome 02UKM | ecosystem: Environmental > Aquatic > Non-marine Saline and Alkaline > Saline | place...
ATGAAAATATTCAATAAGGAAGAAGTCAAACTTAATCAGAATATGATTCTTCATAATATATTCAAAGGGGCAATATTCCTCTATCCAACTGATACAATATATGGAATAGGGTGCGACGCAAGGCATGATGAATGCGTTATGAAAGTCAGAAAGATAAAGGGAAGGAATAATATGCCTTTCTCAGTGATTGCTCCTGATAAGGAATGGATATATAAGAACTGCCATGTTCCGGAAGAAGCTAAAAAATGGATAGAAGAAAAACTCCCCGGACCATATACAATTGTTCTTAAACTTAAGAATAAAGATGCAGTTTCAAAGCATGTTAATGCAGGCCTTGATACAATAGGAATTAGGATTCCTGACCATTGGTGCAGTGAGGCAGTTTCAATTGCAAAAATCCCGTTGATAACAACATCTGCAAATGTTACTGGTGAAGATTTCATGAAATCTATAGATGACCTTAATCCAAAAATCAAGTCGCATATGAGTTTTCTAATATATGAAGGAGAACTCAATAGCAGGCCGTCAAAAATTGTTGATTTTTCAAAAAATAATATTGAAATTAAGGAAAGATGAGAATTCTTGCTGCAGGGGATATACATGGGGATACTGGACTTGCTAGCAAATTAGCTGAATTGGCTAAAAAGGAAAATGTTGACCTTGTAATACTCTGCGGTGATATAACACAGTTTGAGCAGTCAACTGAGAATCTTATTGGGCATTTTGCAAAACAGAAAAAGAAAGTATTGCTGATTCCAGGCAATCATGAGACTATTGCAACTGCTGATTTTCTTGCAGAGCTTTATGGGATGAAAAATATTCATGGTTATTCTGTAAAATACCAGGATGTTGGAATATTCGGAGCAGGGGGCTCAACAGTTGTAGGGCCTAACTGCATAATAGGAGAAGATGAGATGCTTGAATTGCTGAAGCAGGGATTTGAGAGGATCAAATATCTCCCAACCAAGATAATGGTTACACATGAGCATCCCAAGGGCTCAAAAATGGAAAAATTCACACAATTCTTTCCTGGCTCTGTTGCTATTCGAAAAGCAGTTGACCAGTTTCAACCTGACATCCTGCTTTGCTCGCATGTCCATGAAGCTGAGGGCATTGAAGAAAAAATCGGCAGGACAAGAGTAATAAATGTTGGAAAGTCAGGAAAAATAATTGATATATAGGCTGATAAAATGGAAGCTATGGATTTGATATATTATGGTCTTGCTACTACTGGTTTGGGAGTTCTTGCATATATTAAGCAATACTATGATTTCAATAAAGCTGTGATTAAATATTCTATTGTGGAAAAAAGCGGTATACCAAAGGATGAGCTTGACATAGGAGGGGTGGAACTGATAATAAGCAGTTATGATGAGAATTACCTAAGGCAGGGAAGAGTATTCCAAACCGAGGATAACAAGAAAATCCTGACCGGGGAGTCAAAGGATATACCCTACTGCGACAAGTTCTTTTAAGATAAATTTAATATTTAATAATTTATTTTATAAAATAGATAATTATTTTGATAATCCTAACCCTTCATTACAGCTAGAGGCACAAGACGTGCAACCATCTTTCCAATTCCCAGTTCATGGCTTACTCTTACAACCTCATCAATATCCTTATAGACCTGGGGGGCTTCCTCTGCAATGCCTTTTATAGAGCTTGCCTTGACAAGTATATTATGCTTAAGAAGATCCCTGCGCACCTGATCACCAGAATATTTCCGCAGGGCCTCATTTCTTGACTCCACCCTTCCTGCGCCATGCGCTGTTGAGCCGAATGATATATCCTCAGCTTTTGCAGTTCCTACCATCAGATAGGATGAAGTGCCCATGCTCCCTGGTATCAGGACAGGCTGACCTACAGACCTGTATTTTTCAGGAATCTCCTGCCTGCCTGGTCCGAAAGATCTTGTGGCTCCTTTCCTGTGGACACATACTTCTTTCCATTCACCATCAACTTTATGCTTCTCAAATTTGGCAATATTATGGCAGACATCATAGACCAAGTCCATTCCTTTGCTTGAACCGATAACTTTCTTGAATACTTCCCTTGTCCAGTGCATAATCATATGACGGTTGACAAATGCATAATTGACTGCACAGCTCATTGCTTTATAGTAATTGCTGCCAAGTTCAGATTTTATTGGCGCATTGATAAGCTGCCTGTCTGGCAGATTCTGAAAACCATATTCATTTTCCATCTTTTGCATATAATCTGAAGCTACCTGATGCCCAAAACCCCTTGAACCACTGTGAATCATTACTGCCACCTGGCCTTCTTCAGTTATTCCAAAAGCCCTGGCTGTTTCATGGTCAAAAATCTTATCAACCTTCTGTATTTCAAGGAAATGGTTCCCGCTCCCCAAAGTCCCTAACTGGGAAATTCCTCTTTTCATGGCTTTTTCGCTGACTGCTGAAACATCAGCTGAGGCCATATAGCCTCCTTCTTCAGTGGACATCAAATCATCTGCTGAGCCGTATCCATTCTCAACAGCCCATTTTGCGCCGTTAAGAAGAACATTTTTCAATTCACTCTTGTCAAGCCTTAGTTGCCCTCCCTTTCCTACACCGCATGGAACCTCTTTGAATAATTCATTAAGCAACTCTTCTCTCTTATCCATTATGTCTTCTGCCTTAAAATCTGTCCTTATAAGTCTGACCCCGCAATTTATATCAAAACCAACTCCTCCCGGACTTATGACACCTTCATCCATGTCAAATGCTGCAACACCGCCTATACTGAATCCATAACCCTGGTGTGCATCTGGAAGAGCGATAGAATGATTGATTATTCCCTTCAAATGTGCAACATTCCTCACCTGCTGCAATGTCTTATCCTGCTTAATCTTTTCCATCAGCTTTTCAGAAGCATAGATTACAGCAGGGACTCTCATACCCCCTTCTTTTGGTATCTCCCATGTATAATCATTTACCTTGTTGACCTTGATATTTTCCATCATAACCCCCCCTAATAAATTTCATAATAATTATAATAATCATAGTTATATTCACTTATCTAAATATCAACAACCACCTGAATAAAATCATTCCTTATCTCCATCTCAGCATATGTAGCTGCCTTTACAGATCCATAGACAAGATAATCCTCTTTTAGTGTATCACCTGCAATGACTGCCTTAAGCCTGTAAAGCCTTTCTTTTTCCTTGATTATCTCAATCTCATCCACCTTGTTAAGGAAAAATCCATCTGCATCAAGCAAAAATAATATCTCATGAAGCCAGTTGTAAAGCAGCTGCTTGATATCATTTCCCTCTATATCTATATTCTTCTGGATATCAGGCTTTATCTCATTAAAATCTACAATAATTGATGACATAGCCAATGCTGCGTTGATAAATCTCTCCTCAAGAGTATTTCCATAAGCCCTGAATTTGGCATCTCCTGTATGCTCCAGAAACTCATAATTCTTATTAAAATCCTTTTCATCCATATACATAAGGTAAGTGGCTTTAGAATATAAATGTTTAGCTATAAAAACTTAATTTCTTACTTGAAATACAAAGGTAATTTCAAGAGTAAATTTTTCAGTAAGATTTATAATTACATCTAATCTTTAAAAAAAAATGAAAGAAGAAGAAGGAAAAGAAGATAAAGATGATGATATTGAACTTTTTGAAGAAGATGAGAAAGAGGAAGGGCCTGCACCAGAAAAGGAGAAAGCTGACAGATTTAGGAAATTAAAGATTCCTACAAAAAAGTCCAGATATGAATCCTGGAAGCCTTATTTTGATATTGTTGCACATAACTACAAGAGGGCAAGCAGGACTGAACTTAACATTACCAACCAGTTAAGCAACAGCACATTTGAAAAGAGAGTGTCTGGTTTTAATGAGCTTATCAGGTACAGGAACGAGCATCCGGGGGAATCTATTGTAATTGTTTCAAACCATCTCAGCGAGGCAGATTTTATCGAGACAATGATTTATTTCCTTAATAATAAAGAGAGGCTGCTTGTACAGGGAGGGGACAATCTTTTTATTGATGATTTAAGTTTAGCTAACCATTATATGGGCATGAATTTTAATCTTGATAAATTCCTCAAATCAAAAGGCGCATTCCAGATTATAAGGAACCCAAAAGAAGTAGAATTAAATGGTGAAATAAAAAAACTGAATACCAAAGATGTCCTGAACATAAATAAATCTTACCTCTACAATCTTGTTTTTGAAAGTGAAATGTTCCTGCAATATCCTGGCCAGTCAATTGTAGGAAAGACACTTAAGCAGGGAAGGGCATATAATGGAAAGATTCATTCATTCTCAAGGGCAATGTTTCAGTTATTGATTGAGGCATCACTTTTTACAGAGAGTGAGATACATATTGCTCCTATGAATATATCTTATGAATCTGTGCTTGAAGATACTATTTTCAAGGAACTGCTCTGGATGAAAGCAGATGGTAAGAGTGACAGGGAGATTTATATGCATGACATAGGCCATGTTATGAGTGAATATATTAATCCTGAAAGGAAAGGGAAGATGTGCATAAAATTTGGAAGCCCAAAACCAATGGGAATGGAGAAATTCTGGAGGAAATACAGCCTGAGAAAAAAGGCATATTCAATAAAGCTTGCTAATGAATATTATAACAGCGTGATGTCAATGCAGACTCCTTTCCCATCCAACATTTTCTTTGCAGCACTTGAAGGGCATAAGAAACTTGATGAAAGACATCTCGAAGAAAAAATATTGTTGATCACTGAGATAATGAATCTGCGCAAAGCTGATATGCATTATCTCACTCATGAAGGGGAATATAAGCAGCCGTCAAAGATAATCGACGAATCACTTGAAATTTTTGAGCCAAGAGGAGTTGTTGCAAGGGAAAAAGGAGAGATAATCTCAATGATGCCTTATGTTACCAGCCAGTATGCAAATCATATCTCATTTTTTCTGAAAAATAATGAATAAACCAAAAGTTTTATAAATAAATTCACAATCGTTAATTTTATTAATTAACAATAGTTAATATTTTGAGGGGTTTATTTAAAATGCTGCAACCACAGGAAATTGAAGTATGGTACCTACTGCCTGCAATCAGAAGAGAGCTTGCAAGAGCAATTACAGATATACATGGAAAATCCCAGAAAGAGGCTGCAAGGATTCTTGATTTAAGTGAACCTGCAATATCCCAATACAAGAAATCCAAAAGGGCAAAAGAAGTAAGGTTCACAGAAAATACTATGAAATACATTGAAAAGGCAGCAGCCAGGATAATAAATGATAATTCAGTCCTTGTTAAAGAAATTCAGGATTTATGCACTGCTTCTAGAAAAGATATGACATTATGCAAGATATGCAGGAGAAAGATAAAAGATCTTCCGTTAGGATGCAGGATATGCCTGGAGAGAGAAAAATGATATATCTGGATAATGGTGCAACAACAAAAGTGGATGAAAGAGTCCTTGATGAAATGATTCCATATTTCACAGAACATTACGGCAATCCATCAAGCATTTATTCATTCAGCAAAAAGCCAAGACAAGCCATAGAGAAAGCTAGGAAGATTATCTCAGGAAAACTGAATGCAAACCCTGATGAGATAATACTTACATCAGGCGGTTCAGAAACAGACAACCTTGCACTGAGGGGTGCTGCGATATATGCAAAAAATAATGGGAAAACTCATATTATAACAACAGTGATAGAGCACCACGCAATACTTAACACCTGCAGGGCTCTTGAAAAGGAAGGATTCAGTGTTACATATCTCAAGGTTGACAATGAGGGTTTCATCAATCTTGATGAACTTGAAAAAGCAATAAGAGATGATACATTCCTGGTTTCAATCATGCATGCAAACAATGAGATTGGCACAATCCAGGATATTTCTGCAATCGGAAAACTTTGCAGGGGAAAGCGTGTATATTTCCATACTGATGCAGTCCAGAGCTTTACAAAAGTACCTATTGATGTTGTTGAAATGAACATTGACATGCTCTCAATAGCATCCCACAAGATACACGGGCCAAAGGGAGTGGGAGCATTATACCTGAGGAAAGGAGTGAGGATTGCAAACCTGATAACAGGTGGCAGCCAGGAGAATAACAGAAGGGCTGGCACAGAGAATGTACCTGGAATAGCAGGGTTTGGAAAGGCTGTGGAACTTGCAAAACCAGAGCATATTGAAAAGATGATTAAGCTCAGGGATTATATGATTAAACAGATTGAGGATTCAATCCCTGACGCAAAGCTGAACGGCCCAAGGCAGAAAAGGCTTTGCAACAACATCAACATAGGATTCAGATATATTGAAGGAGAGGGTATATTAATGAGCCTTGACATGGAAGGCATCTGCGTTTCAACAGGAAGCGCATGCTCATCAAAGTCACTTGACCCAAGCCATGTGCTGATGTCACTTGGACTGAAGCATGAGGAGGTCCATGGAAGCATAAGATTCACTATTTCAAGATTCACTGAAAAAGAGGAGATTGATTTCACTGTAGAAAAACTAAAGGGCATAATTGAACATCTCAGGAAATTAAGCCCTCTTACACCAAGGTGATTAATATGTATACAGAAAAAGTAATGAAACATTTTAAAGAGCCGAAGAATTTTGGGGAAATTGAAGATGCAGACGGTGTCGGAGAAGTTGGAAACCCTAAATGTGGAGACATGATGTACTGCTATATCAAAGTCAGAAAGAATATAATAGAAGATATTAAGATTAAAACATTTGGATGTGTTTCTGCAATAGCAACAAGTTCAATGATGACAGAGATGGCAAAAGGCATGACATTAGAAGAAGCAGAAAAGCTTACAAGGGATGAGGTTGCAGAAGCGCTTGAAGGCCTGCCTCCAATAAAGATGCACTGTTCTAATCTTGCAGTTGATGCTTTGCACAGGGCTATTCTTGACTATAAGAATAAAAGCAAATCTAAAGAAAAATAAAGTTCTAAAATAAATTTTTAATTTTAAAATAAATTCTTAAAAATCAGATTATACAGCAGTGCTAATATCTACAGGCTTTTCTTCTGTGGTTACTGGCTCAGCAGGTTTTTCCTTGATTGGAACCACCTTTTCTTCATTTACTTTTTCAGCTGGTTCTGATGGTTTTTCTTCAGCAGTTTTTGGCTGTTGTTCTTCAATTACGTCTATACCTGCCTCTTCTAAAGGAACTGCCGGCTTCTTTTCAACTGGCTTCTCAATTTCTTTAACCTGCTTTTTAGATTTTACTGTAACTTCTACCTTTCTTTCCACAATAGAACATGTGCATGACAGTTTTTTAGAAGCTCTTTTCAAGGCATCCCTTGCAAAAACTATATTATTCTTTGAAACACTAACAGAAAATATAGGTGAGCCAATTCTCAATTGTGCAGCAACACCAATTGGCTTTCCAAAACTCTTTTTCATACCAGTGCTCATCCTGTCAGCTCCAGCTCCGCTTGCCAATGGATTCTCCCTCAATATATGATGTGGAAATACTCTTATCTCAAAATAAAATCCTTTCTTGCCCAGATTCTTTTCCAGATACCTGTTGCATGCAAGTCTTCCGCTTTCTATTGAATTATGCCTCAACTGGACATCCTGCTTTGACAATAAGTCAAAAGTCATGTCAAATTTTCTGGAAAGATCACCCATATGATATTTTACAATCTTTGAATGAGGTCTTACCCTGATAAAAGACTTCTTCCTGAACTTTGATGTCCTTGTATAAGGACGCTCAAGCCTCTTGTAAGCACAAAATTTTCTTAGTTTTGCCATATTTATCCTTTTATGATTATTGTATCAAGGAATAGAAAACCCTTTTTAAATGTTTCGCATGCCAATAGTAATATAACGAAAACTTTATAAACGTCAGATTCTATTTGCATGTATCTACTTATTAAATTGAAAAAAGAGGTGTATCAGCATGCGAAGGCATATGAAGAAAAAAGGAGCATTAGAGCTTTCTGTGAATGCTATTGTCATTATGGTTATAGCTTTTGTTGTGCTTGGCTTGATTCTAACATTTACAAGGACAATATTCAAGTTTGGGACTGAAAAGACCACTGCAGTATTCGGAGCAACATCACTTGACACTCCGCCAGATGCAGAAAATCCAATAACACTTTCTGACGAGATACCAATAAAGGCAAATGGTGAGAAGACTATTAAAGTAGGGTATTATAACAGAAACCCATTTTCTGCAAACGGGGCAAAGTTTGGGGTATGGGACTGCAAGGATGTCAAAGGGAACAGCGTTATGAATGATGAACCTTATTCAAGCGAAGAGGAATCACCTCTCCCAACAATTACTTCAGCATCTGCTGAGGTCGGACCAAGCGATTCATTTACATACAGTGTAATATTCAGCGAGAACGGGCTTCCCAGCGGACAGACTTATATCTGTACTGTACTGGTATATAATGAGGCTAATGATCCTGTTACTGGTATTCTAAAGGTAGATTTAAACAAAAGAGACAAGGATAATAAGCTGGTCTATGAAACAAAGCAGGTATTCCTTAAGATAGCTGCTTAGGGTGAGAAAATGGCAAAGAGAAGATTAACCCAACAACAGGAATTCGAGATAATGAAGCTTGTCTTTGACAAGTTCCTCTGGCTTGGCTTCCTTATGATTGTATTTGGCATCTATAAATTAATAATTGGCGCCACAAACACAGGAATAGTTTGGATGGCGACAGGCTTTGTAGTTCTCGGATTGTTCCTGATAATACTTGTCAAGGAATTCGAGATAATCAAGCATTGAGGTAAACTGATGTCAAGGAAAGGAGCAATAGAGCTATCTATTAATTTTTTTGTTATTCTTATCATCTCATTAGTTGTATTCGGGATGGGATTAACATTATTCTGGAAGATATACCAAAGCGGGGAAGAACAGCTCAGCCAGGTTAGCAGGTCTGTAGAAGATAGAATCATAAGGCAGCTGCATGGTGGAAGCAAGGTATCTGTAGTGCCAAGGGCTCTTGAACTGCAAAGAAAAGATGAATATGTTGTTGGGGTTGGAATTAACAATGTCGAAACCTCTACAATTGTTTTCAAGGTCTTTTTGAAAAGGGGATTGTTTGTTATGGATGACGGGACAACATGCAACTTTAATCCTGATATTCAAGCAGGCGAGGAAGACTGCGAGACTATTATGGATGACCCTATACCTCCTCTTGAAATACTGGGCAATGCAACAGAGATAAGAGTAGAGCCAAACAAGCAGGAGATAGCAAATATACTCATAAAGGCAGGCAGCAAGGCAATTTCAGGAGAATACATTGTCAATATATGTGTATGCCATGATGACAACTGCGTTAATTATGAATCATGTGTTCCGCCTGCAGGAGAGCCTTATGACACAAACTATCCTGTGTCCAAGGTTAGAGTAAAGGTTCTTTGAATAATATCTATACTTAATTATAATTATTTTTTTTCTTACAAATATGTTAATATGAAGTCTGATGTTAGGCTGTTCAAAATAGCTGTCTGTTATCTCAAAACCTGACTTCTCCAGTTCTTCTTCAAGCTGTAGATGATTTAATGCCTAAAGGTCGATATTTGCAATCTCAACTATCTCAGCAAAGCTTCCAGGCTCAAGAGATGCCCCTCCTACAAGTGCACCGTCAATATTTTCAATATCAAGATAGCTCTTTATATTAAAAGTATCCACACTTCCTCCGAAAAGTATCCTGATATTATCTGAAATTTCCCTGCTGAAGAGATTTTCCAGTTGTTGTCTTATGAAAGCATGCTCTTTACCTGCCTGATCAGGTGTTGCAACCTTTCCTGTGCCTGATGTGCTTATTGACCAGACTGGCTCATATGCAATGATAAGCTTTTTAGCATTCTTAATTGAAATGTCTTTAAGACATTCTTTTAACTGTAACTCAAGTACTTCTTCAGTCTTCTGGTTCTCTTTCTCCTCTATTGTCTCGCCTATGCATAATATTGGTAAAAGATTAGAATTAAATGATGCATGCAACTTCTTATTTATTATCTCATTTGTTTCATTCATTATCTCTCTTCGCTTTGAATGGCCAAGTATTACATAACGTGCTCCTGCAGACCTTGCCATCTCTCCTGAAATCTCACCTGTAAAAGGGCCTTCTTTTTCATAGAATATATCCTGCGCCCCAAGTAATATGTTTGTGCCTTTAAGAATAGTCTGCATCTCAGTTAGAGCAATGAAAGCAGGGCATATCAGAATATCAACATCCATAACATTAGAGACAAGGGGCTTTATATTGACTGCAAACTCTGCTGCTTCTTCACTAGTCTTATGCATCTTCCAGTTGGCTGCAATTAATCTTCTTCTCCCCATAAATTATTCTATTAATAAGATATATTTAAATATTATGTTATTTTCATCAATTTTAACACGATATTAAGGTGAAAAAATGGGGAAAATAAAAATAAGGTTACCTGACGGATCAGAACAGGAATATGAAAAAGGCATTACACCGATAGATATTGCTGGGAAAATAGGAGAAAGGCTTGCACAGGCAGCTCTTGCAGCAAAAATTAATGACAAGACAGTTGATCTTACTACTCCAATCACCAAAGATTGTACACTCAGCATACTTACATTCAGGGATGATGAAGGCAAAGAAGTATTCAGGCATTCAACTGCACATATCATGGCAGCTGCAGTGCTAAAGCTTTTTCCTGAAGCCAAGCCTACAATAGGCCCTGTTATTGACGAGGGGTTCTATTATGATTTTTACCATATGCCCTTCACTCCAGAGGACCTTGAAAATATTGAAGCAGAGATGAAAAAAATAGTTGATACTAATGAGAAGTTTGAAAGGATTGAACTCTCCAGGCAAAAGGCTCTCACTATGTTCAAGGCTAACAAATTCAAGATTGAGATGATAAAGGAGATGGGTGATGAACAGATATCAGCATACAAGACCGGAGATTTTATTGACTTATGCAGGGGACCTCACATCCCATCAACAAGCCAGGTAAAGGCATTCAAGCTCACAAAGGTTGCAGGAGCATACTGGAGAGGAGATTCAAAGAATGACCAGCTCCAGAGGATATATGGAGTCAGCTTCCCTGATAAGAAAGAGCTTAGGAAATACCTATTCATGCTGGAAGAGGCAGAAAAAAGGGACCACAGGAAGATTGGAAAACAACTGGGACTGTTCAGCTTCCATGAGGAAGGGCCAGGATTCCCATTCTTCCGCAATAAGGGAATGATAATCTGGAACCAGCTCCTGAATTACTGGAGAGAGATACATAACCAGTATAACTATGAAGAAATAAAGACACCTACCCTGCTCAACAGGCAGTTATGGGAAAACAGCGGCCACTGGGAAAACTACAAGGAAAACATGTACATAACCAAGATTGATGATGAAGATTTTGCAGTCAAGCCTATGAACTGCCCTGGAGGCATGCTTGTATACAAGGAAGACATACACTCTTACAGGGAATTTCCGTTAAGAGTTGGAGAAATAGGCCATGTGCACAGGCACGAACTTTCAGGAACACTTGGCGGTCTTTTCAGGGTAAGGGCATTTCATCAGGATGATGCGCATATTTTTATGACTGAGGAACAAATAAAGGACGAGATATTATGTGTTATTGAGATGGCTGATAAGATATACTCCACATTCGGCCTTGACTATCATCTTGAGATTTCAACAAGACCTGAGAAGTCCATAGGCTCAGATGAGCAGTGGGAAATGGCAACAAAAGGCCTCAAAGACGCACTTGATTCATCTGGAAAAGGATACAAGATTAATGAAGGAGACGGGGCATTCTACGGCCCAAAGATTGACTTTCACCTGAAAGATGCAATAGGGAGGACATGGCAGTGCGGGACAATCCAGCTTGACATGATGATGCCTGAAAGGTTTGACATGACATATGAAGGCAAAGACGGAAAAAAGCACAGACCTATCATGATTCACAGGGTAATATACGGAAGCCTTGAAAGGTTCTTCGGTATACTTGTAGAGCATTATGCAGGCAAGTTCCCACTATGGCTCAACCCTGTCCAAGTCAAGCTGTTGACTGTAGCTGACAGGTTCAACAAATACTGCGAAGATGTCAAAAAAAGGCTTGAAGAAAAAGGTCTGAGAGTGGAGATAGATGAGAGACAGGAGTCAGTGTCAAAGAAAGTCAGGGATGCCCAGATGGAACAGGTAAATTATATCCTTGTCATAGGAGAGAAAGAGGAGAAAGACAGAACTGTAGCAGTCAGGACAAGAGACAACAAGGTGACAGGACCTGAGAAAGTGGATGCATTCGCAGACAGGCTTGTAAAAGAGATAAGGCAAAAGAATTAAATTTCTATTTCTTCCCCTTCTTTTAATATTCTTACTTTAATTTCATGATTGGCTTCTACAAGCTCTTTGAAAAGCTCTGCATCATCCATATTTCCTACAATTCCTCCTCCCCAGTGCATAGGGATTACAATTTTCGGCTTAATTTGTTCGATTGCTTTTGCTGCCTCTCTTGCATTCATGGTATATGTTCCCCCAATAGGAATAAGTGCAAGCGTGGGTCTGAGGTCATCCATCTCTGGTATAATATCTGTATCGCTTGAATGATAGACTGATTTATCTCCTGATGTTATGATAAATCCCAAATCTCCCCTATCTTTTGGATGGAACTGTTTTCCTATGTTATAGGCAGGAACTGTTCTTATCTTAATATCCTTAAATTCCCTTTCCTCACCAGGAGACATTCCAATAGCATTAATATTCCCTGCATTTGCCTTTGATGTGATTACTATTGTATCATCAACCCTTATCATATTTATTTTCTCACTGCTGCTGTGGTCATAATGTCCGTGGGTGACAAGAATAAGGTCAGCTTTTTCATCATAATCATCCCCA
>Ga0075114_10001454_pt1 | contig 12800 bp, 8 predicted proteins | sample AntAceMetag02UKM_FD_69784 | JGI IMG/M metagenome (GOLD analysis project Ga0075114, IMG submission 69784) | Saline lake microbial communities from Ace Lake, Antarctica - Antarctic Ace Lake Metagenome 02UKM | ecosystem: Environmental > Aquatic > Non-marine Saline and Alkaline > Saline | place...
CGGGCAACTGCCTACGCAGATTCCGCAGCCAATGCACCTCCCATTAGAACTTGGCGCCGCGATGAACCACCGCTTGACCAGACGGTTCAAGAAGGGGTTCATCCCCCTCGCAGAGACGTGGGTGTCCGGCGCACGGAAGCCCTGCACGCAGAGATCGCCCAGCGAATCGCCCACGATGCTCAGGTCGGTGACCTGACCTGTGGTCAGCCCTCGCGCCACCGCCGCTCGCAGCGGGTAGATGCTACGCACGTCCATGCCGACCAAGGCCGCGGTCGCCAGATCCAGGGCCACACCGTCTGTGCTCGCCAACAGGGCACCGACGCTGAACAGGTCCCCAGCAGATGGCCCTTGACCATCCATCCCCACAATGCCGTCCATCAACGACAGCGCGGGGCGGATCAGGGTGAGGATGTCAATCAGCATGTCGCCAAACTGCTCTGGCTCGGGAAATGTGGTGTGGTAGCCCAGCTTGGTCGTGCCGGGGATCACGCCAAAGAGGTTCTTGGTCGCCCCCGTGAGTTGCATGAAGCCGTGCGTCTTGAGCTTGGGCAGCGAGATGACTACATCTGCATCGGTGACGAAAGTGCCCACCTTCAGGGCCTTGATCCGATGCCCTTCGGGGTGCGAGAGGCGGGTCTGGCCGAAGTCCCAGTTCAACTCCGCTCCGGTCTCCTCGGCGACTTGGGTCATCCCTGACCTGTGGTACACCGCACGCAGCCAGGCGGCCCGGAATGGCCCGCCGGGACTGTCGCCGATCACCGGACGACCGCCTGCCTCCTGCACCAGCTTGACGACGGCCTTGACCACGGAAGGGTGTGTGCAGACTGTCTCCTCCGGGGTGGTTGCGCGGAGCAGGTTGGGCTTGAGCAGCACGCGCTGCCCTGGCCTCACGTATCGTTCTATGCCGCCGAGCAACTCGACGGCTCGCCGCACGGCAGACTGAACGGCGTCATCCTCGTAGGTTGTGCACTTGACCAGGGCCACGGTGTGATTCATGGCCTGTTCTCTGGCGATGTCATGTTCATCAGTGTTCCTTGATCCTTTGCCTCTCTGTCTCGCTCACCCCCGCGCCGTCACCAGGCTGCCGGACTCGTATGGAAGGCTTTGGTCACAGGCTCCAGCTCTCGCCGAAGACACCTACGCCAATCCCCCGTGCTGCCAGCCAATCTCGCTCGGCCCCTGACCGGTGCAGGGGGTTGCTGTGGTTGAGATGAATCAGGCGCACGTCGCAATCCACCCCCGCCAGCCGCTCGGCCGTGTTGGTGACCAGAGGGTGTGGAATCTGACTCAGGTCGCGTCCCGGAAGCTCGCCGGCGCTGAAGAAGGTGCCATCCAGCAGCGCCACGTCCATGCCAGTTACGAAGGTCCGCAGATCGTGCTCCCAACAATCCCAGGTGTCTATGTCTGGACAATAGAACAGCCGCCGAGCTGGTCCGCTCACCACGAAGGCCAGCGTGTCGCTGAACTCGTCCCGATGGGGCACAGGCAACGGCGTGAGATGCAGGTTGGGGCCAAGTTGAGCCTCGTTGGCGAGGCTGAGCACGCGCAGTCGGATGTTGCCGCGGGCGACCAGTTGTGACCAGGGTCCATTGCTGCGCAGAAAGTCAGCCATCCTCGGCGAGGCGTGTACCGGCAGACCGCGCGTGTTCCACGCTTCGCGGCCCAGGTGGATCAGTCCGGTGTAGTGCCCCACGTGGGCGTGGGTCAACACGATTCCGGCCAGAGGGCACTCAGGGGCCAGGTTGCGCAGATGATGCAGTTGTTCTCGGAAGTCGGGTGTGGCGTCGATCAGCCAGCTTTGGCGGACGGCGTGGTCGATCAGACCCAGACAGGCTACCCGTCTGCGCCGCGTTGGATCGTCCCATGCTGCTCTGCAATTGACGCAAGTGCATCCAGCCTGCGGCACACCCCCATCCTGAGCGGCGCCCAGCAGGATCGCCTCAACACTCATTTCTGCTCCTCTGCTGTCGCTCGCTCATGGCTCACGACGGAGACAGGCTCGCCCCGCCCCAAGCGGGGCTCGTAGTGCGCCACGGAGCGTAGCGGAGTGGAGCGAGACCGCACTCCGCTCCGCTACGTGCGTAACTACGAACTTGTGCGGCGGCGCCGCGCTATGTCGCTTCCAGGACATTCTATCACATCCCCGCGTGCCGGGCAAAGGGGTGTACCGGTTCGCGTCCAGCCGAGGCAACGTGGAGACCCGAGTCGAGCAGGCGGCCTGGACAGAACGACGCTTGGCGTCGAAGGCGACATCCACGGGTATATTGCTTGCCATTTCCTCTCAATAATGGTATACTTGATTATGGCCGTGGGGTCACCTGGCGGCGTCTACCCCGCGCGGTGATCTCTCGTCGGACGACATCTCTCACGCAAGCTGTCCTGCAGCAAGAGGAGCAACATGCACAACGCGATCAGTCCGTTTCTGGCCTCATCAGCCTACCATCCGTGCCTGCTCCTCGTACATCCAGAGGTTTGCACTCTCCAGGAAGCAGCCAATGAGCTGGTAGCGACGCATGAATGGCTGCACCTGTCCATAGGCCAGGAACTGAGCGCTGCATTGCTTTCGGAACCGCCCATGCACCGATCCCATACGGCCCGCCGCTGGATGGAATCCCGTCTCAGTGAGATGGCCCCCGGTCCTGTGCTGTGCACTGAGATAGACCTGATGTTCGAGCCGACACTCAATCTCGCCCCCCTGAGACTGCTGCGCCATGCCAGCCGGGTGACCCGCTTGGTGATCACCTGGCCTGGAAGTTACTCGGACAACGTGCTGAGCTATGCTGCGCCTGAGCACGATCACTATCGCACCTGGCGCAAACCGGAAGTCTTCATCGCCGTTCTCGAATGAGCCAAGCATGGGGAGGAATCGCTATGCGTTACCGTGACCTGGTCCAGTTTGACCCCATTGAAACCGTGATCCAGTTGCGGGATGCGGATCGAGAGGATGCCGCCCGCCATCTGGTCCAGACCTATGTCATCTCTGATCGCATGGCGGACCAGCTTGCCAACGTCGTTATCCCCCAACTCCAGTTTCTGTCACCGCTTGACAACAAGGGCGTGCTCATTGTCGGCAACTATGGCACGGGCAAATCACACTTGATGGCCGTCGTCTCGGCTGTGGCCGAGTATCCCGATCTGGTGTCTGTCCTGGACCATCCTCAGGTGCAGGAGGCTGCGGGCGCGATCGCTAGACGATTCAAGGTGTTGCGGACGGAAGTCGGCGGTGTCACAGGAAGCCTGCGCGATATGCTGTTGCGGGAACTGGAGATCGCCCTGGAGGGATGGGGGACACCCTTCGTGTTCCCACCGTCAGACCAGGTGATCAACAACAAGGACCCCATCATCGCCGCTATGGCCACGTTCCAGGAGCGATATCCTGACCATGGTATCCTGTTGGTGGTGGATGAACTGCTCGATTACCTGCGCACGCGCGAAGAACGCCAACTGATCCTGGATCTGGGCTTCTTGCGCGAATTGGGCGAGGTGGCTGCGCTGACCCCCTTCCGCTTCCTGGGTGGCTTGCAGGAGACCCTGTTCGATAGCCCTCGCTTTGCCTTTGTGGCCGAGCAGTTGCGCCGCGTGCGTGATCGCTTTGAACAGGTGCGTATCGCCCGCGAGGACATCGCCTACGTCGTCTCCCACCGGTTGTTGCGCAAGACCGACGAGCAGTTGGCCCGCATCACGGAGCATTTGCGCCAGTTCACGCCACTCTACAGCCGTTTGGCCGAGCGATTGGACGAGTTTGCTCAGCTCTTTCCCATCCATCCGGCCTACATCGAGACCTTCGAGCATGTCTACGTCGTTGAAAAGCGGGAAGCGCTGAGAACATTCAGCCGAGCGATGGAGGCCATGCTGGACCAGGAAGTGCCGGCTGACCAGCCGGGCCTGATCTCCTACGATCATTATTGGGACGTGTTGCGCGGGAACCCCAGCATGCGCGGTCTGCCCGGCGTGGGTGAGGTCATCGAGAAAAGCAACGTGCTGGAGGGCCGGGTGCGCAACGCCTATACCCGCCCGCATTTGCTCGCCGTGGCGCTGCGCATCATCCATGCTCTCAGCGTCCATCGGTTGACCACCAGCGACATCCACGTGCCTCTAGGCGCCACGCCGGAAGAACTGCGCGACGGTCTCTGCCTGCACGTGCGTACGCCCGAACCATCGGCTGAGTTCCTGCTGGACCAGGTGCAAGTGGCACTGCGCGAGATCATGCGCACCGTAAGTGGCCAGTACATCTCCTGCAACGACGCTAACGGCCAATACTACGTGGACGTCAAGAAGGACATTGACTTCGACGCCAAGATCAGCGAACGTGGCGAGTTCATGGAGAAACCCGACCTCAATCGCTACTTCTTCGATGCCCTGCGGCGTGCCCTCAATCTGAGTGACACCACCTACGCCACCGGTCACCGCATCTGGTTCTACGAACTGCCCTGGGCTGAGCATATGGTGACGCGCCCCGGCTACCTGTTCTTCGGCCCGCCAGATGAACGCAGCACCGCCCAGCCTCCGCGGGACTTCTACGTGTATATGATCCCACCCTTCATGGATCGGGAGTGGCACGACGAGGAGCGCTCCGACGAGGTCATCTTCCAGTTGACCGGGCTGGATCAGATTTTCGAGAACCTCGTGCGCCAGTACGCTGGCGCCCGCGCCATGGTCGGCGAGACTGCCTCGCACCAGAAGGTCTACACGGAAAAGGCCGAGAAGGCTCTGGGGCGGCTATTGGGATGGCTGCGCGAGCATCTGACGGCCCACTTGTTGGTCACCTATCAGGGCGTGACTGAATCAATGGGAGCGGTGCTGGCCCGCACCCGCAGTACGGCCAGCCAGACCATCGAAGAGTTCCTGAGTCTGATCGCCGCCCACCTGCTGGCGCCCGAGTTCGAAGAGCAGTATACTGACTATCCCACGTTCCAGCGTTTGTCCCAGCCAGTCAGCGAGGCTGCCCGCCCCACCAGCGCCATGGAGGCCATCCGTTTCCTGGCCGGGCGGGGACGCACTAAACTGGCTCTGGCTGTGCTGGGGGGGCTGGAGCTGGTGGACGAGGAGGGCACGGTGCGTCCCTATCAATCGCGCTATGCCCGTCGCTACCTGGACCTGCTGCAGGCGAAACCCGAGGGTCAGGTGGTCAACCGGGGAGAGTTGATCGAATTGGTGGCTGGCGGCATTGACAGACCTGTCGAAAGGGACCTGTTCTTCCGCCTGGAGCCGGAGTGGGCGGTCGTGGTGCTGCTGGCCCTGGTCTATAACGGCGATGTCGTGCTGAACCTGGGCGGCAAGGTGGAATTGGACGCCGGCAGTGTCGAGCGTGCGGTGACGATGGCCATGGCCGATCTGACCGATTTCCGCTTCTACAAGCGGCCGCGTACCCTGCCGCTCAATCTCTGGATCATGATCTTCGAAGGGCTGGGGCTGTCGCCGGGGCTGATCCGCGACGAGAACAGCCGCGATCAGGCTGTGCGGGAGCTGCAGCGCATCGTGGGAACCGAGCTGGAGCGAGCGGCCACGATACAGGCCCGCTTGCAGCAGGGGCTGCAGTTGTGGAATGAACCTCTTTTCACCGACCGCTTCACCATCGAAAGCCAGTCTGGTGTGGTGACCAGGAGCGATATGCCAGCCATCACCCTTTCCACCATGGATCTGCTGCCCCACTTGCGTGGCTACAAGCGATTCCTGGAGGAATTGGCCCGTTTCAACACCGTGGGCAAACTGCGCAACTTGCGCCTGACAGTGAGCCAGGTGACGGAACCGCTCGATGACCAGGCGGTTGTGGGGCGGGCGGAACAGTTGCTGGACCTGGTGGACCGCATTCAACCCCTGACCGCCTATCTAGCCGAGGCTCAGGCCAACCTGCCCGACGAGCATCCCTGGTCGCAGCGGGCCGCTGCCGCTCGGCAGACGCTGCTGGACGACGTGCGCCGCCTGGGCAAGGGGGAAGAAGCGCTCAGCGGCATGGAGCTGACGCGCGAGCTGGAGGGCCTGAAAGCCGACTACGTCGCGGCCTATGCCGAACAGCACCGCCGACTGGTGCTGGGGCCTCAGGCCGACGAGAGCCGCCAGCGGCTGTACAAGGATCGGCGTCTGCGTGCGCTCAACGCGTTGTCGGCTATTGACTTGCTCAACAAGGCGGAACTGGAGGGCTGGAAGGAGGCGCTTTCGGCTCTGCCTACATGCCGCGAGTTTCATGAAGGCGCCATCGCCGACACCCCCACCTGTCCAAGTTGTCATCTGCGGCCGGCGCAGCGCCAGCACATCGGCCAGGCCGACCAGATGCTGGATCAACTCGACGAGCGGTTGGGCGATTTGCTGACCCGCTGGCGACAGGCGTTGCGGGCCAACCTCGACAGTGAGACGGCACAGCGCAGCCTGCAGGCGATGACGCCAGCCGAGCGGAAGCCGATTGAGCGGTTCCTGGACCAGAGCGACGACGATCCCTCTGTCCCCGACGGCTTCGTGTCCGCCGCTACCCAGGCATTGCGGGGCATTGAGGCGTTGACATTAGCGGTGGATGGCCTGCTGGAGGCCCTGAGAATGGGCGGGTTGCCCTGCACCGTGGAGGAGCTGCGACGCCGCTTCGCCAACTTCGTGAGTCAGAACATGCGCGGTCACGATCCAGGCAACACGCGGTTGACGCTAGATCAATGAGTTCGAGTTGGAAGTCGGCTTACCTGTTCATCATCCCATGACCCCATCGATTTCGGGTGTATTCAGATCCGGGTGTAGGGGCGATCCCTTGCGGTCGCCCTGGGCGGGTGCAAGGCCCGCCCCTACCAATAAACACCATGCTCATGAGGTGTAATAGTGACTGTATTCTCCGCGGATACTCCACCTGACGTCGAAAACATGCAGATCGAGCTACTGCGGCAGATGCCCCCCTGGCGCAAAATGGCATTGATGGCGGCAATGAGCCAGACGGTGCGGACGTTGGCCATGGCCGGGCTGCGCCAACGCCACCCCGACGACACCCCTGCCCTACGTCGGCGCCGTATGGCCGATCTGCTGTTGGGCCCGGAGCTGGCCGCCCGCGTTTATGGCCCCTTGCCGGAGAAAGACGAATGTTGACAGAGCAAATCGCGGTGACGCTGGCGGTAGTTGATGCCCTGGATGCTCTTGGTGTGGTCTACGCCATTGGCGGCTCGTTTGCCAGTGCGCTGCACGGCGTGATGCGTGCCACGATGGAGGTCGACCTGGTGGCTGACCTGCTAGAAAGGGCTCTTGAGGAGGCAGGCTGATGACGACTTACCAACCTGAACTCCTCCCCGCCGACCAACCCTCACCGCAGCAGGCCGCCCGCGCCGCCGAGCGGGCCGAGTACCTGGAGCGGCTGCGCGAGGTCCTGCGCGATCCCGACTTCCGGGCCATCGAAGGCTTCCCCATCGGCGACGACGAGGCCATCCTGGCCCTCTCCGATCCACCCTACTACACCGCCTGCCCCAACCCCTTCCTGCCCGAGATCATCGAACGCTGGCAGGGGGAACGTGCCCGCCTGCGCGCCGAACTGGGTCTGCCCGACGACAGCGCCGACAACGGCAATCTACAACTTCCAACTTCCAACCTCCAACCTCCAGTCTACCACCGCGAGCCTTTCGCCTCCGACGTCTCCGAGGGCAAGAACAACCCCATCTACAACGCCCACTCCTACCACACCAAAGTGCCCCACAAAGCGGTCATGCGCTACATCCTGCATTACACGGACCCCGGCGACGTGGTCTTCGATGGATTCTGCGGCACCGGCATGACCGGCGTCGCCGCCCAACTCTGCGGCGACAAGCGGGCCGTCGAGGAACTGGGCTACTACGTGGACGACGACGGTTTCATCTACGACAAAATCCCAAGTCCGAAATCCGAAATCCGAAATCCGAAATCGCCGTTCTCCCGCCTGGGCGCTCGCCAAGCCGTGCTGGTGGACCTCTCCCCCGCCGCCACCTTCATCGCCTACAACTACAACAACCCCGTGGATGTGGCCGCCTTTGAACGCGAAGCAAAACGCATCCTGCGCGAGTTGGAGGAAGTGTGCGGCTGGATGTACGAGACCTGGCATCCTCACTGCGATCATCCCCAGCGGGTGAAGGGCCGCATCAACTACACTGTCTGGAGCGATGTCTTTGTTTGCCCTCAGTGTGGTGAGGGAATGGTCTTCACGGATGTGGCATTGAATCGCGAAGCGAGAAAGGTGAGTAGGAACTGGGAATGCCCCAACTGCCGTGTGTTGCTGTCTAAGAGCCCCCGTAGGGACAGTGGTGCTCAACGTGTGGAACGCGCCTGGGAGACGGCCTACGACCGTGCCCTAGAGCAAGTGGTGCGCCGCTCTAAGCAGGTGCCGGTGCTCGTCAACTACTCCGTGGGCAAGAAACGCCACGAGAAGTCCCCCGACGCGGAGGACCTGGTCCTCATCCAGAAGGTCGAAGAAAGTGACATTCCCTATTGGTTTCCGACTGATCGGATGCCCGAAGGCGATGAATCGCGCCGTAACGACGACATGGGGATCACCCACGTTCACCACTTCTACACCCAGCGCAACCTGTGGGTGCTGGCTGCCACCTTCCATTTCCTGCGTCATGCCCCAAGGTACCTCCGCAGTTGGCTGCAGTTCACCTTCGAGCAGGCAATCATGGGAATGTCAAAATGGGCTCGCTATGTGCCTACACATTACTCTCAGGTAAATCAAGGGCTTAGTGGCACCCTGTATATTGGCTCACAAGTTGTCGAGACCTCACTGAGGTATATTATTGCTGGTAAGATTCGTCGCCTTTCTAGAGTGCTTCGGCACTTAGAGGAATTCACTGCGAGTGATGCGCTGGTTTCTACCCAATCTGCAACCCAGCTCTCTGAAGCCCTCTCTGGTTCAATGGACTATGTCTTTGTAGACCCACCCTTCGGCAGCAATCTGATGTACTCCGAACTTAACTTTCTCTGGGAGTCTTGGTTGCGCGCTTTTGCTAACAACGGGCCAGAGGCGGTGATCAACAAGATCCAGCGCAAGAGGCTACTGGAGTACCAGGCTCTGATGGAGGCATGCTTCCACGAATTTCACCGCGTTCTCAAACCCGGCCGCTGGATGACCGTTGAGTTTCACAATTCCCAAAACCGCGTCTGGAACGCGATACAAGAGGCCATCTTGCGTGCCGGCTTTATGATCGCTGACGTGCGGACGCTGGATAAGCAACAGGGCACGTTCAAGCAGGTCATCACCAGTAGCGCCGTCAAGCAAGACCTCATCATCTCCGCCTACAAGCCGCGCACCGGTTTCGAGCGCCGCTTCCAGGCCCAGGCAGGCACCCCCGATGGGGCCTGGGACTTCGTGCGCCAACACCTGTCCCAACTTCCTGTTGTAGTGGAGCGGGATGGCGCGCTGGAGGTCGTCGCCGAGCGGCAGGCATACTTGCTCTTCGACCGCATGGTGGCCTTCCACATCCAACGTGGGGCTACGGTGCCCCTCTCCGCCGCCGAGTTCTACGCCGGGCTGCGGGAGCGCTTCGTGGAGCGAGACGGCATGTTCTTCCTGCCCGACCAGGTGCCTGAATACGACCGCGCCCGGTTGCAGGCCGCCGAGGTGGCCCAACTCACGCTCTTCGTCAGCGACGAGAAGAGCTCCATCCAGTGGCTGCGCCAACAGTTGGACTCCAGCCTGGGTGGCTATCCCCAGACCTACCAGGAGATCCAGCCCCAGTTCCTGCGCCAGCTCCACCAGGCCCGCCACGAGGCTCTGCCCGAATTGAGCGACATCCTGGAACAGAACTTCCTGCAGGACGAGGCGGACCGCTGGTACGTGCCCGACCCCAACAGGGCCAGCGACCTGGAGAAGTTGCGGGAGCGCGCCCTGCTGCGCGAGTTCGCCCAGTACGTGGAAGGAAGCCGCCGGTTGCGCCAGTTCCGCTCGGAGGCCGTGCGCGCTGGCTTCGCCGACGGTTGGCGCCGTCGCGATTATGCCACCATCGTCAAGGTGGCCAAGCGGTTGCCGGAGCGGGTGCTGCAAGAGGACCCTGATCTGTTGATGTACTACGATAATGCCAGTTTGAGAGTGGGAGAAGATGCTTGATCGTGTCCTAGACTTCTTCCCGCCCCATACCTATCCGCTCACCCTTGTCAGCGACCCCGACGGGCTACTCAACGATGAGGGGATACTGGCGGCGCTGGCCGAACGGGGCTTCACCCTGGTGGACGAACCCGATCCGGTTCACCTGCGGCACCGCGTGGAGCAGGCGCGCGCCTTCAGTTCCAACCATCCGCTGATCGTCGTTACCGCTGGGCCGCTTAGCAAACTCCCCTACGACCTATGGCAGCAGGGCCATCACGTCACCCTGGCCTTGCACACCTTCCTTCCCCATCTGGCCTACCCGGTCGTGCGCGCGCTCACGCCAACCCAGCGTTGGCGGCTGAGCAGGGCGCCTTCGCCTGCGCGCCGTTTGGGTCGGCAGGTCAGCATGGACTACATCTTGCGCCACGCTTTTGATGCCGACCTCGGCGCACTGCGGCGGCCGGCCGGCCTCATCGCCTGGCTCAATGATTATCACCAGCAAGCCGACCCCATGCCGCCCGTTCTGGCCGACCGTCTGCTGGCGCAGTTGCGCCCACTCCCGGCCTTCGCTGACTGGTCGCTGGACGAATTGCTGGCAGACCGCGATGCGTTCGCCCGCTTCGTGTGCGAGCAGTGGGTGGCTTATGTGCAGCAGCAGACGGGCCAACTGCTCGGGGAGGCTCCCATCCGCTATGTCCTCTCTTTCGAAGCAGACGACGACCTGCAGGACACCGTGCCCAGTCTGGTGCGCAGTGGCGCCCTGACCCCTCTTCAGGTGAATGAGCCCCATCGTTTGCCGCCCTGGGCACGCCCAGCCCTTCTGGCCCCAGACGAGGATCGCTTGCCGCGCCGCATGGCTGAGCTGCTGATCATCCTGGCCGAACAGATGGCCACAGCTCTGGCTGAGGCACGCTGGGAGCGGTGGCAGGCGGTCGCCCGTGCCTGGGCCGAACTCAACACCCTGCTCTGCCACCCCGACGGTCGTCTGGACGAAGCTCAACGGACGGCGTGTGAGCGACTGCAGGAGAAGCTGGACGCTGAGTTTCTGGACTGGCTTCGCCAACGCTATGCTCCCTTGGGCAGCCTGCGCCTGCCCACGCCCCATCACCTCCACCATGTGCCTCACTACATTGCTTATCAACGCCGTCGGGGCCAGGCCGATCGTGTAGCACTGCTCATCCTGGACGGCATGTCCCTGGCAGACTGGACTCTGATCGGCGCGGCGTGGCGTGCCCGCCATCCCGACTGGCGCCTCGGCGAGCATCTCCTGCTGGCGCAGGTGCCCACTATCACCGCTGTGTCTCGCCAGGCGCTGGTCAGTGGCCTGCGTCCGGCCGACTTCGCCGCCACTTTGAATACCAACAAGGCGGAGCCGCGGCAGTGGAGTGGTTTCTGGGCGAGGGAGGATCTGCCCGCGGAGGCCTGCGCCTACGCCCACCTGAACCTGGACAGGGGCGGGCCGCCGCCGGTCCTGGACAGCGCCCGAGTGCAAGCGCTGTGTTTGGTAGACAGCAGCATTGATGATATGCTGCATGGCGCCAGCCTGGGTGCAGCCGACGTTCAAGCCTCGTTACGATTGTGGCTGGAGCAACAAGCGCCCCATCTAGAGATGGTCATCGCCGGATTGCTGGACCGCGGCTTCACCGTCTACCTGACCAGCGATCACGGCCACGTCGAGGCACGCGGCATTGGTCAGCCTTCCGAGGGACTGACCGTGGACACGCGCAGCAAGCGGGCGCGCTTGTACAGTGACTGGCATGCCGCCACGAATGTCCAACAGGGGTTCTCCCAGACTGTCCTGTGGAGCAAGGATGGCCTGCTGCCCAACAACGCCTGGGTACTGATGCCCCAAGGCCGTAGCGCCTTTGATACCTTCAACGAAACGGTGGTCACCCACGGCGGTCTCACCCTGGACGAAGTAGTGGTACCTCTGGTGACGATAGACTTGAGAGAGTGAATTGGATAGATATGGACAAAGGGATCGGTTTCAATCGCAATATCTACCTGCCTTGGCTCGATGCCGCCGCAGCCTTCTCTGCTGAAACAGATGATCCAAGCGAGATGCGACAGCGGCTGGAGCCGGTGGTGGGGCAGGATGTCAAAGGCCTGGAGGCGCGGCGCAAGACGATAGACATACTGATCAACATCTGGTTGAAGATCGCTCACATCGCCCCGGATCTGCGCGCCGAAGCGGTGACCTGGTTTCAGACCACGCCGGTTACTGATGATCGCCTGTGGCTACACTACGGCTTGACGCTGCTGTATTACCCCTTCTTCCGAGAATGCCTGGCAGCCATCGGCCAGTTCAGTCGATACGAAGACACTATCACAAACAGGATGGTGAAACAGCGAATGGCGGCCGAACGGGGGCATCTGGGCTCCCTGGATAGATGCGTGGAGTACGTCGTTGCCTCCCTGCGCAATTGGGGCGTCTTGATGGAGTCAGATCAGCGGTTCGCCTATGCACCGCAGCGCCAGGCCCTCTCCGCCAGCAGCGCCGACCTGGAAGCCTGGATGCTGGCCTGCGCCCTGAGCGCGCACCCTGCCGAAGAGCTGCCCTTCGCCGACCTGCTGCACCTGCCTGAGCTATTCCCCTTCTGCTTCACTGTAGGGGTAGGAGACTTGCGCCAACGCCCCCGTTTCTCTGTCCATCGTCAAGGCGGCGGCTGGGACATGGTTCGGCTGATGCTACAGTAAGGGCCACAGAGGCACAGAGGGGCAAAGCCACAGAGGCACAGAGAACACAGAGGGGCAAAGCCACAGAGGCACAGAGAACACAGAG
>Ga0075114_10001458_pt1 | contig 12779 bp, 16 predicted proteins | sample AntAceMetag02UKM_FD_69784 | JGI IMG/M metagenome (GOLD analysis project Ga0075114, IMG submission 69784) | Saline lake microbial communities from Ace Lake, Antarctica - Antarctic Ace Lake Metagenome 02UKM | ecosystem: Environmental > Aquatic > Non-marine Saline and Alkaline > Saline | place...
AGGTATCCTGAGGGTACAATGTCGTGTTTTGAATAGCGAATAGTGACGTCTTCTTCACGGTTCAAAACAAGACCCCAGTAACATAACTTGGCAATCTTGTCGATATTGAGCATGCCTTGGAGAAGTGCATTTCACCGAGGTAGGTTTGGCAAATGGTACTGGGATCGTTAATTATCCTGTGTAAAAACTACACAATTTTATCATCCCTAAAACACCTTTTTTGTAACATATTGAATCACCTAAATATTTTCATTGATTTTTTCTACAGATTCAATTATAGACCATCAGAGCTTTTTAAAGCAGGGAGAATATCGGGAACGCCCCTTGATTCTCCTACCTTGATGACCACCTGCTTCCGCTTCAGAGCATGTCCGATTATTTAAGGACGTTCCCAACCTAGATTTCTCATATCGTCTTTACGTAACGATATTGTATCCAATACTCAGCAAGAATAATCATTTTGATCAATTCCTCTGAAAATCCATGCTTATTAGTCACTTAAAATAATTAACACGTTGTGTTAACTATTTTATTGCAATGCGTTCAATATGGTAATATACTTTAGAACAAAAAGGTTGCAGAAAATCTGCAACAATACAAATGAATCCATCAAAAAACTCGGTCCGAAAATGACCCGGAAACTACAACAGCGATTGATGGAATTAAAAGCTGCCCCCTGTTTGGATGACATTTCAAAGGTACCGCCTCCTCGATGCCATCCATTATCAGGTGATCGTGATGGGCAGTTATCCGTCGATCTCGAACATCCGTATCGGCTTCTGTTTATTCCTGCAAATGATCCAATACCGGTTACACAAGATGGAGGGTTGGATTGGACAAAGGTTACCGAAATTGAAATTGTCGAGATAACCGACACACATTAAATAAAGGAGTATAAATATCATGTTGACGGCAAAAAAACTTTACCGGTTTGAGCCTGATTACGCGATTTCTCCGGGAGAAACACTTAAAGAGGTCATGGAATCGCTGAATATGTCACAGAAAGAACTGGCCGTTCGCACCGGCCTGACTGTTCAGTCTCTCAACCGAATTTTCAAAGGGGAGCAGCCCATTTCTTATGAAACCGCCAACAAACTTGAACTGGCCACCGGTGTTCCGGCACGTATGTGGAATAACCTGGAGGCACAATATCGAGAACAGTTGGCCAAAACTAAAGAACGAAAGCAGCTTGAAACCAATCTCGACTGGTTGAAGACAATTCCCACCAAAGAACTTATCCAGCGTAAAGCCATTGAGCCCCAAAAAGACAAAGTGCTTCTTTTAAGAGAGACACTAAAATTTTACGGGTTGAGCAGTGTGTCGGCATGGAAAGATATCTGGGCGAAACCGGCGGTAGCGGCGCGGCGCTCACAGTGTTTTGAGAGCCGCCCGGGGCCGGCATCCTCCTGGATCAGATTGGGAGAAATTAAGGCCCACCGGATTGATTGTCAGCCTTTTGATAAAAACAACTTCATCCGGGCCGTAAAAAAGATTCGTCTGCTGACCGTCAAGGACCCCGAAGAATTTATCCCCGAAACCATTCGGCTTTGCGCAGATTCCGGTATTGCCCTGGCGCTGGTTCCGGAAATGAAAAAAGTGCCTTGGCATGGGGCCACAAAATGGCTATCAGCGTCCAAGGCAATGATTCTGCTCAATCTTCGCGGAAAGATGGAGGATCAATTTTGGTTTTCATTTTTTCATGAAGCCGGCCACGTTCTTTACGACAGCAAAAAGGACCTTTATATCAACGACGGCAGCATAGATGATCCGCGTGAGCAAAAAGCAAATGAGTTTGCAGCAGAATTTCTGATCCCTCGTGAAAGATATCCGGAAATTGCCTCATTGCGGGCAAAAGCAGATGTAATCCGTCTGGCAAACGAGTTTAAGATTTCTCCGGGAATTGTAGCCGGGCGTTTCCAACATCTAACCAAAAAATGGAACTATTTCAACGGACTTAAACGCAAGTTTCAGTGGAAAAGCACCAATATCGACAAATAATATTAGATTTGATCACTGTGTCTCTTTTGATTGCGATAACTTGAATCGAACATCAAAATTGGATAATTAGAATGGCGAAAATTAAGTTTAAAGGTAAATCATTCGTTCAAAACCATCACCTGCTTGTCAAATACTATGAATTGATCCCAAACCGTGTCTACGCTTGATGAATGGGGTAATTATTATATGAGTGATGAGAGAAAAGTGGTAATCATTGCCGGACCCAACGGCGCGGGAAAGACAACCTTTGCTTTAGAATTCTTACCGAACGAAGCAGGCTGTCCAGTATTCGTTAATGCTGATCTCATTGCAGCGGGCCTTGCTCCTTTTCAGCCCGAAAAATCGGCGATCCGGGCTGGGCGGGTAATGCTTGAGGAGATTAAGGCTCATGTTCTCAAAGGTGTGAGTTTTGCTTTTGAAACAACCTTGAGCGGACGGGGTTATTCCCGTATGATTCCCGAATGGAGGGCACAAGGTGGCCACGCTGTATCGGAAACGGTTATTCGAAGGAGGTATATGGCCAGCTTGCGCAACTTCAACGAAATATACAAAGGATTAGTTGACGTGTGGACCCTTTATGACAATTCGCGAGAAGTTCCTGTTATGCTTGAAAAAGGAGGTCGAGAATGAGCGAAGAAAAACAACAACCAAAAGATTCCGATCTGGAAAAAGCCGGGGATGCGTTACAGCGGGCAGCGCTAAGGGCGCGTGAAATTGCCCGCCAGACAGGCACGCCATTAGTAATTTACAAGAATGGGCGAATCGTCAAACAACGGATCAATCAAAATAACAAATGAGTTTGCAGCAGAGATCCTAATCCCTCGTGATCGAGATCCGGAAATTGCCTCATTGTATGCAAAAGCGGACCCTTTAATGATAAGAGGATGAAACTATGGATAAGGTGCTGGGCAAAGAAAGATTGCGGGGTCGAAAATGTCCTTATTGCGGAGCAGGTAGAAAAAATTTAGCTTATGGTGACGTTGAGAATCACGGTAAAGAGGTCTTTCAAGGTGTTGACTGCACTGCCTGCGAAAAACAATTTACCGAGGTGTATTCTTTTTGTAGAGTGATTCTTACTGACTATCCGGGAGAAGACTTTAGGATTGATTTTAACGACTGAACCTCAGTCGTAAGCAAATCAATACTGTTTTTAAAAATCCTACCCCCGGCGGCCCAATCTAAATGAAGGCACGGTTTCATGTCTTGATTTGTTTACGTTCAAAATGTAACTATTTCAACGGTCTTAAACGCAAGCTTCAGCGGACTGCATCAAAACGAGTGAGGATTAAGTCAATATAGCAAATTACGACTCCAACAACCTGCTGTTCTTATAGAATAATACACGATCCCAATGTTTTTTAAGGAGAAATAGGTTGAAAAAATAATGTCTTGCTTTTTTTCGAATACTGTTTATAATAACACTGTTTATAATAACAGTATTTAGATGCATGTGCGAGACTATCGTGAAGAGCCTGACAGACAAACAATCTAAAATTTATAAATTCATCCGCGCATGGCAAATGGAAAACGGTTACCCGCCGACACAGAAGGAAATACGTGACCACTTCGGGTTTGGCAGCCTCAATGCGGTGAGAAGCCACCTTGCGCTGATCGAAAAGAAAGGCTATATCCGTATAGATTGCGGGAAATCTCGTGGAATCCAGCTGACGTCGTTACCTGCACCGATTTTCAGGCAGCAGGAAAACTTTATTCCTTTACTCGGTAGTATTGCAGCGGGAGTCCCGATATGGGCAGAACAGAATTTTGAAGACCATCTGCCAATTTTTCCTTCTTTATTTGGTGGAGGTGAACTTTTTGCACTCCATGTGTTTGGTGACAGTATGACAGGAGCAGGAATCAAAAACGGTGATATTGCTGTCATAAAGAAACAGGATTGTGTTGAGAACGGAGAAATAGCGGCTGTTCTTATTGAGCAAGAGGTTACATTGAAACGAGTCTATTTGTCATCTGAGTCGCTGGTACTTAAATCCGAAAACCCTTCCTTTGAAGATCTCAAGTATGCTGCGGGCAAAAGCGACCTTATTCGTATCCTTGGACGTTACCGGGGAATTGTTCGAACCGGGAATAACAGGTATTGCTCATGAATGTTATAAGCACGGTCAAAGCCTTTGGATGTCACGATGTCGTACAGCTTGACGGTGAGCCAACCCCCAGGCATTTGGAATACCTTGATCTGCTGAAGGTATCCGGACATGAGAGCTTGAAAGTTAACGCGGTCGCTGAATTCCAGTCTAGACCCCTGCTTTACATTGTATCGGGTGATCAGATACGGGATATTGACAATAATAGAAGGTTGGATTTTCAGTGCCTTCTGGCTAACCGGGGAGAAAGGGCATATCTCGGTATCTTGAGCCCAGGTGAGCTGAATGTATATCCAGTCAACCTGGACCGTTCCGTTCTGGTTAACAGCCGCAACAGGACGATCAAAAAGAATTCTCCAGAAGCTCCGCTATTTTTTCAGAGTATCGTGAATGGTGTTTTCACCTTGGAAGGCCAGCCTGAGGCTCCTGACCATGTATTCAAGACAATTGTTGACCTAATGACAAGGTCCTCGGAAATCCTCATAGATACATACGAACTAAATCCTGTGGATGTCCTCTCGTTCCTTGGACGGGCGCTGTTCTTTCGTTTTTTGTGGGATCGCAAGATAGTCCTGTTGAGCGAGCTACCTTCCGTGTGTCCACAGGCAGAATCGCTTGGAGACTGCTTCCTTAATGTTGAAAATTCCGTTGAGACATGCCGATGGCTTGACGAAACCTTCAACGGCGACTTACTTCCTTTTTCCGGTGGTTATACAGACATATTCAGGCAGGCTGATGAACAGACGGGCGGCAGATTATTTCTCCACCTACGGGCCATTATTAAAGGATGGAAGCATGCAGGGAAAAATGCGTTTCAACTTACGATCGATTGGGGCGATCTTGACTTTGCGCATATTCCTATCGGGGTGCTCAGCCAGGTGTATGAGAATTTCAGCAAAATTTGGGATTCTCAGCAGAGAGAACAGACAAGTGCGTACTATACGCCTAAAAACATTGCGCGCTACCTCGTGGACGATGCATTTGAAGGCGTCGCCGATAAGAAAAATGCCCGAATTCTGGACCCAAGTTGTGGGGCCGGGATTTTCCTTGTTCTGACATTCAGGAAGCTTGTTGCAGCCCGCTGGGAACACAATGGTAAGCGACCTGACACAAAGACGATTCAGTCCATTCTCTACAATCAGCTTTGTGGTTTCGATGTCAGTGAGTCCGCCCTGCGTCTGGCAGCACTATCGCTTTATATTACCGCCATTGAACTTAATGGATCGCCTCGACCTCCCAAGAGCCTGAAGTTTCCGGAACCGCTCCAGGGCATCGTGCTGCATAACCACAGACGAACTGAAGAGCAGGCGACCAGGGATTTTGTGCTGGGCAGCTTGCATCCGGAACTTTCAAAGGACTTTAATACTCGTTTCGATATGGTGATCGGAAATCCACCATGGACAAGTCTAAAGGGAGACACAAAAGAACGAAAGCAGCACAATGCTATTTTTACCGAGTTGACCCGTCAGATCCTTACAGAACGTGGCCTTGAAAAAGTTGCACAGATGTATCGCAATCCTGACAACAACCCGGACCTGCCTTTTTTGTGGAGATCGATTCAGTGGGCCAAACCTGGAGGTATCATTGCCATGGCACTGCCCGGACGGATCTTTCTCAAGCAATCTAAACCCGGCACCCGTGCTTTTAATGCCATACTAAAGGGAATCGAAATTACAGGGATATTAAATGGGTCCAACTTGTCGGATAGTGCAGTATGGCCGGATATGAATGAAGCTTTCATGCTGTTTTTCGCGCGTAATCGTGTGCCCGCTGCCGACCACTTTTTTTATTTTGTTACACCATATTTTGAAAAACACCTCAATGATAAAGGGCGCATCCGCATTGATTATCAGTCCGCTCAGCCGGTAGCTGCCACCGAGGTCGTTAAAGATTCACGTTTGCTAAAGACACTGGCGGTGGGAACTGCCCTTGATGTGGAAGTAGTCCGTAAACTTGATGGCTTGGACTGGCCTACTGTTGAGTCGTACTGGAAAAGCCAGGAGTTGTACTCGGGAGTGGGGTACATTCTTTCACCAAAAAATAAGGTTCAGTATGATGCATCTTTCATGCGCGAGTTGCCTAATTTCATACCACCTGAAGATGGCGGATTTTTAGTTGATGTATCCGCACTTCTCGAATTTGGGCACTCCACTGCTCATATGCCGAGGTGTATGGAATTATATACGCCTCCGTTACTTATTGTGCCGGAATCGCCGGGTAGTTCGCTTTTTGCGCCCAAATCATGGATAGTAAGAAAACCAATCGTTTTCAGCTCAAGCTTTTACAGTTTTTCCTCCTACAACAGCAAAGAGGCAGATTTGATTATGGCACTTCTACATCTGCTCACTCATACTGAATTGTTCAGATATCATGTGCTGATGACAAGTTCAAAAATGGGTGCGGAGCGAAGAACCTTTCTTAAAACGAGTATTGAAAATTTTCCGTTTCCGTCAATTGATCTTTTGTCCAAGCGGCAACGACAACGCGCCGTAAAACTTTCCGGCCAGCTTGAAGCAGCGCTCAAGAAACCTTGGAAGGAAATCAATGACTTCATTTTTGATCTCTACGGTTTGGATGGGTATGACCGGCAGGTTGTGAAAGACACACTTGAAGTGGCCGAGCCCTTTAAGGAGGCTAAGGATCGTGCCAATGCGCCCCCTTTAAAGACTGAACGCAAAGCTTTTTATGTTGAACTTCAACGGTTAATCGCCCCATCTTTCAATATTACGCATGAAGCAGTATCGATCGATGAGGTTGAACTTGTGAGGAAGGATATTCTTTCGCCATGGCATTTTTTTGCAGTTTCTTTACCCGCCACTTCCGGAAGGCTGACGCAATCAACGCAGAAAAGACTTATTTCTCAAATCACCAAAGAAGCCAATAAAACGGGCTGCAGCCGAGTTGTTGTGCACGAAAAGGGACGTTTGCTCGTAGGGATCATTGGCCAATATCGGTATTGGACATTGAGTCGCGCCCGTCTGTGCGCATTGGATATTCTGCGCCACCATCTTGATGCATTTCCCATGAGGAGAAGCTGATGGCAGTCGGCTTTTTTACGCACGGCATAGAGTACACGTTACCCCACCCGAAAATCCCACAGCGCACCGTCCTGCTTCTTTGCGAGGTAATCAAAAAGGCTTGGCAGTTACTTGAAGAAAAACCGCCTTCCAACTTTATTCTGCAATGCGCAAACGAAGATACCATTACCCAGGTACTGGTTGATGAAATCATTGAAAATCGTTTGCGAAAAAGCGGTGAGGTTGATGGCTTCAACTGTGCTCTGTTCGGCAAGGTGATCCGGGAGCCAAAAATTACAAACTTCGACAAGAAACACCCCGACAAAATGCCTGATATTTTCTTCGATTTAAAGCGGGATCAACTGCCGATTCTCAGCAATCAGGACGGCCTCTTTGTCGAATGTAAACCCGTTGATCATGGACACCCGATCTTGTCCTGCTACTGCCAAAAGGGGCTGATACGGTTCGTTAACGGCGACTATGCTTGGGCCATGCAGGACGCCCTGATGGTCGGGTATGTAAAGGAGCCTTATTCATTTAAAAAGCTCGCTTCTCTTCTTGATGATGGTAAAAAGAGCGCCGCCCTGAAGACGGCTAACCATTCTGCAGTTGATGAATATGCGATCTATTGTTCAAATCACAACAGGGATTTTGAGTGGCCGGAAAGCCGTGGACGCGCTTGCCCGATATCGGTAGTACACCTTTGGCTGCCGCTGTAATTTCAAGTTCAAATGAAACAAAAAAATTTAAAGAACATTCCCATTGGAATACGTGCTGAAAAAGCACTGAGAAAGGCTGTTGCCGATGCAATTGCAGATCATAAACGTTCCGGCAATTCCATAGTAATTTGGCGGGATGGAAAAGTGGTAAAAATACCTGCTGATCAAATCGAGATCCGTGAAGATCAGGCCGGATATTAATCAAAATAGCTGTTGGGTATTGTAAAAGAAGATGTGTGCCTTTTGGTCCTGACAGAAGAAGATATGATGGTTTTGAAAAAAATGAACTGTCCGGTCCCCGTTCCAGGTGGAGGCGTTAAACGTTTACCGAGATATAGCCAAGGAAAAATGAAATGAAATCGAATCAAAACAAGCAAAAAGAAAAAAAGCGAAAAAAATCTGATGCATTCATTTGAACAACAATACCTGAAAAAACTACAGATTCCCCACCATCTTATCGGCATTATCCGACAGATTGGCGAATATAAAGGCAAGCAGGCGCCCAAAATGCTGGAAAACCTGCGCCAGGTCGCCATCATCCAGAGCATTGAATCCTCAAACCGACTGGAAGGTATCACAGCGGATTTCAAACGGATTAAGGGCTTGGTGGAAGAAAAAATCGCGCCTTCTAACCGAACCGAAGGAGAGATTGCCGGCTACAGAGATGTGCTCAACACGGTTCACAGCAACCATAAAAACATACCGATCAAGGTACAGATTGTTTTACAACTTCATAGGGATCTGATGAAATATGCCGGCAAGCAAGGAGGGGTGTGGAAATCAGTAGTCAATGAGATTGCCGAAATCAACCCGAACGGTTCCAAATCGATTCGGTTTGTTCCGGTTGAGCCTTCTGTCAACGATACTGGCGGCTTATCGAGAATTCGAAAACCGTCTTGACCGTATCTCCACCGGTTATGGAAGCAAGGCTGATATGGTGCTAAATGCCGTCGACGGATTTATCGGGGATTTTTCGCTTGCGGATCTCGAAAATGCATGCCCTACAGTAAGCCGGGATTGGATTCGGGCACTTTTGAAGAGATTGAGGAAAGAAGGTAAAGTTGAGGCTACCGGTAAAGGGCGATATGCCCGATGGAGAAAGATTTAACAGGGTATTGATTGGGCCATAAATACCTCATTGGGCCATAAAAATACCCTATTAAAAGATAAAGAGCGCGCCGTTAGACGAAATATCGCTTGCCTTAAAATTTGTTAACGATCTATTGGTAAAAATTGCTAATAGAATTTCAATAATAATCTCTATCAAGAATCTATCCCTAATAATTAGGGATAGAATTCGGGATAGCCGTAATAACCATGCCTCCCAAAATAAATATAATGGTCGAACCCATGGAATATGTCTACTGGCCGCCTGCGTTAAAATTGTTTTACCGGTTTCTCCATGAAAAGGGGTATCTCGACAACCAAGAGGATATGACAAGAAAAATCGACAAATTAGAGCCTTATTTCATTGAGGTTCTGAGAAAGCAATTTTCCTAAAGATTGTTTAAGAACCAATAGTGAAAGGCAACGATGCCCTCTCCAAATGAACTCCCCGAAAAGTGCATGGAATGCGTCAAATCAAGCGTGACATTGTTTCATAGAAAGTGTTATTTTTGTCGTGATTTGGAATTTCAGGAATCGGTTTTATGTGATTTGAACCGATGCATTCAAAGCAGATCAGATTTTGAATGTCATGCCTTCCAGCCCATGCTCAAACTTGTAGGTCCAAAAAATAAAGAGTTTGTAAGCGATGATAGTTCCGCGCGAGAAATTAAGGAAAACTTTTTCTTGGAAAGACTCAATTCTGACAAGATCAAGTATGAAAGGGCATTAGCCCTACAGAAGATGGGCCGTGACTCTGACGGCGTATACGTTCAACTCAAATACCATTTTGTCTGGAATGTGTCCCTCAGAAGAGCTGTTTTTAGCCCTGCCAATACCTTCTTTGATTTTTTTAGTGACACCTTCCTGAGGTACAGCAAACTGGCCGGAGGGTTTGTGGATCTGCTCTATCTGGCACCGGATCATTTACATTTATATGTAGAATCGGATGGTGAGCTTTCCATAGAGGAAATCGTCCACAGGATTAAGCAATTTTCCAACGATGCCATACTGGAGAAATTTCCTCTATTAAGAGATAAGATTAGTGGAGACGCCGAGATCTGGGATAAAGCATATTTTGTAGAAACGATAGGGTGATGTAAGTGAATGAACGAATAGCCAATAAAAATAAACAGATAAATTTTCCACCAATGGCTATTCATGCCCCTAAAATGTCCTTTTCAGGTCCAGGCGTTATCTCACCTTGTTCCCAATCCCAGACATCGCGCAATAATGCGCAAGCAGTACAAAAAATATATTGCGCATTGTTGCGCGATATGGTATGTTACATTTCAGAATTACCTGTAATGGAAACGATTCCGGTAATATCCTTGGGAATAAACCATTTCCAAAATTTATAACGGTCAGTTTAGTTCTTAATGAGGAATGCGGGTTAGTATGCTCTCTTTTGCCCCCAGCACCAAAATAGAAAATAAATTGAAAATGCTCCAGGGATTGTTTGTGGAAACATATAGAGACCTGGATGACTTATCTGGAGACGAGGCGAAATATTTGAATCGTTTTGCGCTCATTAGCAATATCGGAGCGTCTACCAGGATAGAAAATGCAGTCTTGACAGATCAGGAAATCGAATGGGTAGATACGGTCTTGAATGAGAATGGCAAAACCACCGCATATGATGAAAAAAGGACTTTTATTCTGGACAAACTCTCAAAAGACAGAGAACGAAGTATTGAGGAGGTTGTCGGCTGCCGACAGGTATTAACAACCATTTATCTGCAAGCCGACGAGCTTTTCCCTTTAACCGAAGCTGTCATCCGTGGCCTTCATCATGATTTACTGCGCTATTATCCTGAGGCTGAAAGTCATGCCGGAGGATATAAAACAGCGTCAAACCGAGTGGTTTTTATCAATCACGAAACCGGTGAACATCGAGTGGTTCTAGATCCGGCACCGCCGGGTATTATTACCAGTACGGTTATGGCAGAACTGGTTAAATGGTATAATGATACCATCCGTAAACATCCCTGGCCGCTGCTGGTTGCCACCGAGTTTGTTTTTCGATTTCTGTCCATTCACCCTTTCCAGGATGGCAATGGAAGGCTCGGACGGGCCCTTTTTATACTGGCTTTATTACAGTCAAAAGATAAATATTTAACGGGTATCAGCTCTTTTATTGCGATTGACCGCCATATTGAACAAAACCGCTCCCTATATTATACTGTTTTGCATCAATGCTCGGCCGGTAAGTTTCAAGCAGATCCTATACATTATAATTTGGAGCCGTTGGCCTGGTTTTTTATCAAAGTTATTAAATTTTCCCTGGCTGACGTTGAAATTTACCGCCAGAAATATACAAGCTTACAGAAGCTTTCCGAATCGTCGCTGGCTGTTTTAAGCTGCTTTAAAGCCGGTCCGGAGAAGCGTTTGAAAGTAGCTGATATCGTAACTGAGACAGGGCTTCCACGCCGGACAGTGCAATATGCGCTGAATACGCTAACCAAACAAGGTTTTCTCCAACTGCTTGGACGAGGAGCGGGAAGCCGTTATCAGCTTTTGTTTTAAGGAAAAACAACGTGGAGTAAAAAGTACACTATACATTCGTGAAGTTATATGCGGTATATGATATGAAGAAGCGACGCAAAAGCGTTAAGACAAAGAAGTCATCTTCTGAAAATGATCCCTATTTGATGCGAATAAAAAAGGGGGAACGGCTGTATAAATTCTTTTATTTTCGTCCTATGGCCGGACGTCATTATCATTTTGAGTATCGAATTTTGACCAAGGAAAAAATCAATGGCATGTTGGAAATGGTAAGCTATAATTTCAAGATCGTAAATGGTGTTCCACAGAAAAGTTCAGTCACCAGAGTTCCCAAAATTTCAAAAGAACAATTGGAAGAAATTGTACAAAATGTTAGGATGAAAACCAATACCGGTCCTGATGAGTTTGAGGAATTGGATCTTTCCGGGTTTTCGAAAATCGATGAGCAAATCGAATTTCTAAAACGTCGGGATAGGGTAGATACAATGTATCTCATGTAACTAACAGAAAAAATTATTATTGGACCATTGGAAATGGAGTGCGTTATGAAAGAATTCACCCACCTCGATAAAGAGGGGCGTGTTCGGATGGTGGATGTGTCCGGTAAGGAACCGACTCTGCGTGTTGCAGTGGCCCAGGGAGTTGTTTCCATGAGTCAGGAACCATTTGAAAAGATAGTCAATCAGACGGCAAAAAAGGGGAATGTCCTTGAGACGGCAAGAATCGCCGGTATCATGGCCGCAAAAAAGACTTCGGATCTTATTCCCATGTGTCATCCGTTAAATATAACCCATGTTGCCGTGGATTTTTTCCCGGATAAAGCGAAGAATTCCATCAGAATTCAAGCCGCTGTTCGCGCTATGGATCAGACCGGTGTTGAAATGGAAGCGTTGACCGCCGTTTCTGTAGCCGGACTGACCCTATATGATATGTGCAAGTCTTATGATCGTACCATGACGATTTCTGATATATGCCTTCTTGAAAAATCAGGGGGAAAAAGCGGGTTATTTGTAAAAAATGGGGGTTAGCGATTAATAATCAGAGAGGTGAGTGATGTCGAAATATACTATGGCCGGTTTGGCTTCGTGGCTCTTTAGTGGATTGATACTCCTTTTTCAGGCCATATCTTCAGTAATGGGCATGGAAGAAAAATTGGCGTTCAAGAGCTTATCTCTTGTCAGTGTTTTAGGCCAGGAACATTTTAAGTGGATTGATAGCATTTCATGGGCCGGCATTCAAAATTTAGTGAGTTTTCTTGTTACAATGCCGTTATTTATTCTGTTGTTTTGTATCGGCATCTTATTTTTTTTAATACACATGGCTACAAATAGACC
>Ga0075114_10001460_pt1 | contig 12763 bp, 11 predicted proteins | sample AntAceMetag02UKM_FD_69784 | JGI IMG/M metagenome (GOLD analysis project Ga0075114, IMG submission 69784) | Saline lake microbial communities from Ace Lake, Antarctica - Antarctic Ace Lake Metagenome 02UKM | ecosystem: Environmental > Aquatic > Non-marine Saline and Alkaline > Saline | place...
CGATAAAGAATATTTGATAGCCATACATTTTGTAGATAAAATAGACCCCTATTTTTATCACAAGCCCTTGCGATCGCAGCTTACTTTAGCCTCATTTTTTACGATTACCACCCCATACTATTTTTATCAAAAAACAGACTCACAAATAAATCGGAATAGGTTTAGTACTGGAATTACTACCCTATTATCGACTTTGGTTTTACTCTTTTGGTTGATCTATTTTCAAAACAGAAAAGAAAAACACCTGCTAATGATTGCTTTAACGGTGTCTTTTCTGTCCTTCTTACTCGTTGCACTATCAATGCAATATTATATTAGTTTATCTTATAATCATAACGTCTTTTTTTATTATAGTGCTTCTCTATTTATATTATTATTTTTCGCCATTACACCCTTTACGGTGGCAATGATTTTAAATAAAAGAATTCCAAAAGTTCTTTGGATTTTTGCAGCAATCCTGTTGCTTGCAACAGGTATTTCCACATACTTTAATCTTGCATTTGTACAGATTATTTTAGTAGCAAGCTCTGTTGTTATTTCTGCTTTTTATATTGTTTCCGGGCGCAAGAATATCAAGGGAGCTAATTGGGCCTTGGTAATAGGATTGATTTTACCTGTAAGTTATTTTTTATTATTTGTTAGTCAGACTTATTTTAATTTCAGAATTCCATTAGTTTTTAGTTTAATTATTTTTTATGCAACATACCCTTTAAGCATGATGGTTTATGTATCCATTTGGTTTAAGGAGTCGCGGAAGGCAGTGGAAACAAATGCTCAAAAAGTAATAAAGATAACAGAGGAGAAAAAGAATCTTTTAGCCAATCAAAACATTTTACTCGAACAACAGGTAAATGAAAGAACTGCTGAATTGAACCAATCACTTGAAAATTTAAAAAACACCCAAACCCAGTTGATCCATTCCGAGAAGATGGCCTCATTAGGCGAACTTACCGCCGGCATTGCTCATGAAATTCAAAATCCTTTAAACTTTGTCAATAATTTTTCAGAGGTAAGTGTGGATTTGATTGATGAGCTAAACGAAGAAATGGAAAAAGGAGATCGGGAAGAAGTGAAATCCATTTCAGCCGATCTGAAATCAAACCTTGAAAAAATCAGCCATCACGGAAAACGTGCAAGTGGCATTGTACGAGGCATGTTGGAACATTCGCGCAGTAGTTCAGGACAAAAAGAACCTACTAACATAAATGTCCTGGCCGATGAATATCTTAGGCTTTCATATCATGGCTTGAGAGCTAAAGACAAAAACCTGCCTCGCCGACAGGCGGGATTCAATGCTGATTTTAAAACGGATTTCGATGAACATCTACCAAAAATCAATGTTATACCACAGGATATCGGCAGGGTTTTGTTGAACCTTATTAACAACGCTTTCTACGCAGTATCAAGCCGAGATTATACTGTAAAGACAAGGCATGCCTTGTCTCAACAAGACCACAAACCCACCGTTGCCATCACCACCAAAAAACTGGATGATAAAATCGAGATCCGGATTAAAGACAACGGCAACGGAATCCCTGATAATGTTTTAAAGAAAATCTTCCAGCCCTTCTTTACCACAAAACCCACCGGCCAGGGCACAGGTCTGGGTTTAAGCATGAGCTACGACATCATTACCAAAGGACATGGAGGCGAAATCAGTTTAGAAACAAAAGAAGGGGAAGGCACAACTTTTATTATTCAATTACCAATTTAAAACATGAAAAAATGAGAGCAAAATCAATCAAAGGGAAATCGCCGGCTGAAATTCAAACTACTTTGGAGCAAAGTCTGATCGATGGATTCAAACCGACATTGGCCATTGTATTTATATCCATAAAACATTACAGAACAGATGTTTGTGAAATACTCAACAGCAAGAGCATCGACATCCTTGGAGCTACATCCTGTGGCGAATTTATCGACGGACATCAAAGCGAAGGTGAAATAGCCATCTTGCTTTTGGAATTACCCCGGGACTCCTACGCAATTATATTTGAGGAAATTGGAGACAGAAGTATTCAATTAGCTGCTTCTCAATTAGCTCATTCTGCATTGAACATATTTCAAAATCCGTCATTGATACTATGTAGTACCGGTATGAATAGCAAAGGCGAATACTTTGATGGGGAAGCCCTGGTGCATAGCATCGAAAAAGCCCTTGGCCCTGACCAGATATTTTTTGGTGGAATGGCAGGTGATGACGGGACTTTTACAGGCACCTATGTTTTTACGTATGGAAAAGAAACTGATTTTGGTATAGCGGCACTCATTTTAGATGCAGATAAAGTAGCCTTGCAAGGAATGGCCATCACCGGATGGAAACCCATGGGTATTTCAAGAATAGTTTCTAAAAGCAAAGGAAACCTTGTTTATACCATCGACGATAAGCCTGCTGTTGAAATGTATCTCAAATATTTGGGCAAAGAAGACAAAAAGAATGATCCGTCTTTTAATATTATGGATGAACTGGGTATGCCTTATCCTTTTATCGTGGAAAGGGAAGCTAATGGTGAAACAGTTTTGAGAACGCCAATGAGCATTGATCATAATGAAAATGCAATTGTTTTTGATCTTGAAATTGCCCAGGGTACAAAAATTTGGTTTTCGATGCCTCCCGATTTTGATATTGTTGATGAAGTAATTGATGAAGCAAAGCAGCTAAAAAATACCAATCAGCTTGATGCAGATGCTTTGTTGATTTTTTCATGTGCTGGCCGGCAACCTGTATTAGGCCCCTTGGTTACTGCCGAAAATGAAGGACTGCATGAGGTGTGGGAAACACCCATGGCAGGTTTTTTTACCTATGGCGAATTTGGAAGAGCTAAAAAAGGAAAACAGGAGTTTCATTCTGGTGCTTGTTGCTGGGTGGCTTTGAAGACCATAGGTAGTCATTAATGGTCATTGGTTGTCATTAATGGTCATTGGTTGTCATTGATTGTAATTTATGATAAAGATTCTTATTCAAAAATATGTGGGGTCGGCCTCCCCTAAAGATTGAGGGGTCGCGTGGGAATTGATAGTAATTGATGATATCCGCGAAGCAAATGACCTTTTTAATGACGCGAAGCAAATGACATTTCATTAATAACGCACGTAGTGCAAATGACTTTTTATTAATGACGCCGAAGGCAAAATGACAACAAATAACGCGCGACCACCTACACTAAAGTTTCGGTGCTGGGTCAAGCGCAAATGACAGCGCATCTAAATAGATACGAAAAATAAATACAAGACGGGGAAGCTGAAAACCGCTAAGAGTAGGCAATAAATTTAAAATTAATCAACATGAAAAAATCATTCAATTTATTAGGTTCGTTTATTATGCTGATAGTATTTTTTGCTATCGCTTTTTCAGTACAAAGTTGCAAAGAGGTTACAAAAGAAGTCAACGAAACTGTAATTAAACCGGAGGTCCCTGAATATTTCCTGCTTCGACCGGAACTAGAAAAGATGTACGGTTACTCCCATGCTGTTAAAATTGGCGATGACCTTAAAATCTCCGGTGCTGTAAGCATGGACAACGATGGTAATGTAATCGGGGAGGATGATATGGCCCTGCAAATGAAAAACTGCTACAGCGACCTGGAAAAAGTGTTAAAGCATTATGGTTATTCATTCGATGATGTGATTGTAGAAAATGTGTTTACCACAGATATGGCCAAATTTCTTGAGGCTGCAGGCTATCGTAACGAAATCTATAAGACACAATTCCCTACAGGTAGCTGGCTCGAAGTTAAAGGATTGGCAATACCCGGCCTGATGATCGAAATTGAGATGGAAGCTCATAAGTCGAAATAATATCTATCCGATTGCGATAAAATATTTTACTTCTGGATAATAAAAACACTTTAGTACTTGCTATGAAATAATCTGACTCAATACAATAGATTTCTCCTGCCGCAGGTGCGGCATCGAAATGACAAAGCCCCGGGCTGTGAATGGGGTGTGGGAATGTGGGCGCAAAGCGCCCACATTCCCACACCCCTCTACCCGCTCCAACGATGTCATTTCGACTAAAAGGAGAAATCTCCTTTTAGATACACACATTTGTAAAAACACATCAGAACCAAGATATTTAAAATTAATGCAAAATAAAGAAGGTCAGCATTTAAAGCGGGAAATCGGAGTATTCGGGCTTTCTGCCAATATCATTAACATCGTGATTGGTGCGGGAATATTTGTTCTGCCGGCGCTGGTTGCCGGAGTATTGGGCAGTGCAAGCATCCTTGCCTATCTTTTCTGTGGTTTTCTGATTGTGCTTATCATGCTTTGTTTTGCAGAAGTGGGAAGCAAAATTACAGTAAGCGGTGGTGCTTATTCCTATATTGAAGTTGTTTTGGGAAGGTATCCCGGATTTTTAGCTGCATTCTTCTTTTTGTTGGCAGCCATTTCTGCCGATGCAGCAATTGCAAATGCAATCGCTGATATTGCCGGATCATTCTTCCCTTTCATGCAAAACGGGATAATCCGTCGTCTCATTTTCCTGATCATTTTTGCCGGATTGGGTTTCATCAATATCAAAGGTGTAAAAGAAGGTGTTGGTTTTGTGAAAATGATCACCCTGGCCAAGATCATTCCTTTGGTATTTATTCTTTTGATTGGGATCAAAGATATTTCGGTTTCAAATTTCGTTTGGGACTCAATACCGTCTGTTGATAAATTTGGTGAGGCTTCTCTCCTTTTATTTTTTGCTTTTATGGGTGCCGAGTCCGCATTGTCGGTGAGTGGAGAGGTGCGCCATCCGCAAAAAACAATTCCCAAAGCCATTTTTATCAGTATTGCAGTTATTCTATTTATCTATATTTTGATCCAACTGATATCACAGGCAATTTTAGGTCCTGCATTATCTGAAAGCACCGAAAATACCTTGGGTCAGGTAGCCAGGGAAATAATGGGTCCGGTTGGCCTTACATTACTAACTATTGGTGCAGGAGTTTCGATGTTTGGAACCCTTAGTAGTGAAATATTAAGCATTCCCAGGGTGTTGTTCGCCGCTTCAAAAGACAGGCTAATTCCTGTGAAAATACTGAGTAAGGTTCACCCCAAATTTGCAACGCCCTATATTGCAATTATTGTTTATGTTGGGCTCGACTTTTTACTTGCTTCAACTGGCGCATTCAAACAGTTAATTGTTATTTCCGCTGCATCTGTTTTGTTGATTTATCTGGGTGTGGCAATCTCAGTAATAAAACTAAGGTACACTCCCCAAAAGCACAATCGTACCGATTTCTTTAAAATTCCGGGCGGGATATTCGTGCCGGTTAGTGCAGTTTTGGTGATCATCTGGTTTCTTTCAAACCTGAAACAAAATGAATTCTTAGCCATGGTTGCTCTTTTAATTTTATTAACCCTTATCTATCTGATAATTAATTTCAAGCGAATTTTTAAACCATGATTAAATTTTAAAATGATTGTAAATGAAAGCAAAATCAATAAAAGGGAAAACCCCGGAAGAAATTCAACTGGCATTAAAAGATAACATTGCCGGCGGGTTCAAACCTACTTTGGCCATTGTTTTTTTGTCGGTATCTCAAAACAGAGATGAAATCTGTGGAATTTTAGACAAAGAAAACATCGCCATATTTGGAGCCACCACAAGCGGTGAGTTTATCGACGAGGTAACCGAAAAAGGGTCGGTGGCGATCTTGCTCCTGGATATCAAAAAGGAACATTTTCAAATTTACCTGGAGGAATATCCTGAAAAAAACTATCGGGAAACGGCTGCAGGCATCGCCAAAAAAGCACTAATTGAATTCTCAAAACCAGCCTTCCTTATCTCCGGCTCCAATATGGAAACTGATGCCGAACAATTGCTCTTTGGGTTTGAAGACGCGGTGGGTAAAGAAGTGAACGTTTATGGCGGAATGGCTTCCGATGATTATACATTCACCGAACAATTTGTGTTTACAAATGGCAAGGAAAGTAAACAAGGAATCATTGCCCTTGCGTTGGATGAAGACAAAATCCTCATCAAGGGCAAAGCCACCTGCGGCTGGAAAGCCGTGGGCACCGAAAAAACGGTAACCAAAAGCGAAGGCAATCATGTTTATACTGTAGATGATGTTCCGGTGCTTGACCTTACTGCTAAATACGGTGGACTGGTAGATGTCTCTCCGGAAAATTCCGGATTGCTGCTGGAGATAGCCGCCAATTTACCTTTGCAATTGCAACGCGAAAAAGGTGATCCCGTTATGCGACCCGGCCTGGTTATCGACTGGAGCGACCGCTCGTTCTATTGCAGCGGATCGGTTCCCCAAGGTTCCAAAGTCAGGTTTTCGATACCTCCCGATTTTGATGTGATGGAAAAAGTGGTACAAGGCATCGAAGAACTCAAAGAAAATGAAATGCCCCAAGCCGATGCTGTGGTTGTTTTTAGTTGCGCCGGCAGGATTTTGGCTTTTGGGCCGATGATGAATATGGAAATTGAAGGCATTAAAAAAGTCTGGAATGTGCCCATGGCCGGAATGTTTTCGAATGCCGAATTGGCGAGAGCCACCGGAGGCAATCTTGAAATGCACAACATCACCACCTGTTGCGTGGTGCTGAAAGAGAAATAAACTGAATAAGTAAAATTTAATATAAAACGATAATTATGAGAAAAGGAATGACAAAAGTAAGCGTGCTGTATCCCAACGGAAAAGGCAAAAAATTTGACATGGACTATTACTGCGGGCCACATGTAAAAATGGTAATCGAATTATTGGGCGAAGCACTTAAAGGAGCGTCAATAGAATCAGGCATTGCCGGAGGTTTACCAGGATCTCCTGCTCCATTTCTGGCCATTGCAAATATGTATTTTACTTCCGTAGAAGAATTTGAAAATTCTTTTGGCCCCAATGCTGATAAGATTCTTGGCGATGCACCCAATTTCACGAATGTGGAACCAATTATCCAGATAAGTGAAGTTATGGTGTAATTCAGTAAAAAAAAATCTTCATACAAACCACTATGTTTTTATACAGAAATATATGAACCAACAGCTTAAGGATGTGATGAATATAATTCAGCAGGAAAAGAATTTGGATGCTGAACAAAAAGACGCTGTTTTCAAATTGTTGAAAGCAGCCGATAAAGAAATCGAAATCCTATCCTTTAAGCTCGACAGGACTGAAAAGGTGAAGCGAACTACAGGAATTCTTCTGGAAGAAACTATTGAAGAACTGGAGCAAAAAAGGAAAAATGTTGAAGAATCGCACGATGCCCTTAAAAAATCGCTGGAAGAATTAAAAGCAGCACAGGTCCAGTTGATCCATGCTGAGAAAATGGCATCATTAGGTGAACTTACCGCGGGCATTGCACATGAAATCCAGAATCCTTTAAACTTCGTCAAAAACTTTGCTGAAGTAAATGCTGAGTTGATTGAGGAGCTAAAAGAAGAGATTGAAAATGGTGACCTGGAAGAAGTAAAGGCCATTGCTAACGACATAGCCGACAATGAAACAAAAATCATCCACCATGGCCTGCGGGCCGATGGAATTGTAAAAGGAATGTTGCAACATAGTCGGACTGTCTCAAATGAAAAAGAACCCACTGATATCAATGCGTTGGCGGATGAATATTTAAGGCTTTCCTATCATGGGCTCCGGGCTAAAGATAAATCGTTCAATGCAGATTTCAAAACTGAATTCGATGAAAGCCTGCCAAAAATCAATGTTGTACCACAGGATATCGGAAGGGTGCTGCTCAACCTGATTAACAATGCTTTTTACGCTGTCGCCGAAAAGCAAAAACTACAACAGGAAAATTATAAACCACTCGTTGTTATCAGAACTAAAAAGTTAAAAGACAAAATTGAAATCAGCGTAAAAGACAATGGAAACGGAATCCCTACTGGTGTAAAGGAAAAGATCTTCCAACCCTTTTTTACCACCAAACCTACCGGCGAAGGGACCGGTCTGGGCCTGAGCATGAGTTATGATATTATTACAAAAGGGCATGGCGGAGATTTAAAAGTTAAAACTGAAGAAGGGATAGGGACAGAGTTTATTATTGTGATTCCCCAACCCTCGACAGGATCTTGATTTACGATTGATGATTAACAATTTTTGATTTTAGATGTTTATACTTCATGGATGATTCCGGGTATGGCAGCAAATCAGACGATAGTAATCCTAGGCAACCATGGCTGGGTTGCTGTATTGAAAATGAAAAATTAATAATACCTATGAAAATATTAGTAGTTGACGATGAACAAGACATTCAACCATTGTTTCAGCAGCGGTTTAGAAAAGAAATAAGGAAAGGTGAGATAGATTTTGCTTTTGCCCACTCTGGCGAGGAAGCATTGCAATTTCTGGAAAATAATAATCAGGAAGCAGTACTCATTCTTTCAGATATCAATATGCCGGGAATGAGTGGCCTTGATTTGCTTGGTAAAATCAAAAAAGAGTATAATGCGCCACCACCTGTGGTGATGATGATTACAGCCTATGGCGATACCGAAAATTATAACACAGCAATGGAACTGGGTGCCGATGATTTTATTACCAAACCTGTTGACTTTAAGGAGTTAAAAGAAAAAATTAATACATTATAAGATGGCAAAAATATTGGTAGTTGACGATGAAACTGATCTGCAAGTGCTGATCAAGCAAAAATTTCGTAAAAGAATTCGTAGCAATGAATACGAATTTGTTTTTGCAATCAATGGCGTTGATGCCCTGGAACAATTAAAGCAACATAGCGATGTTGACCTTGTTTTGAGTGATATAAATATGCCGGAAATGGATGGCTTAACCCTGCTTTCGAAATTGAATGAGCAACATTCTATTCTAAAATCAGTGATTGTTTCGGCCTATGGTGATATGGAAAACATCCGCACAGCCATGAACCGGGGTGCTTTCGATTTTGTTACAAAACCAGTTAATTTTGAAGATCTGGAACTAACGATCGATAAGACCATTAAACATGTTGAACAAATCAGGGAGACGCTGAAAGCCATCAAAGAAAACAACATCCTGAAAATGTATGTGGATGAAACGGTGCTCAATTTTATGGATACCCGCGAATTTGAATCTTCAATTATGGCCAACGAGACTGTGGAAGCAAGCGTGGTATTTATCGACATTTGCAGCTTTACCTCCATCAGCGAAAACGAATCGCCCGACATGGTAGTAAAACTACTCAACAGCTATTTCGATGTAATGGTAAAAGAAATTCTTGAGCATGGAGGATTTATCGATAAATTTATTGGTGATGCAATTATGGCCGTTTTCCGTGGCGAACATAATTTAGACCGTGCGATAGATGCCTGCCTGTCGGTGCGCAGCGAAATTGACAAACTCCCTGCAATTTCGGAACATGTAAATTACAAACCCAGTGTTTCAATCGGAATTAATAATGGTGAATTGGTATCAGGAAATATTGGCTCAGCCAGCCTGAAACGCCTCGACTACACCGTAATTGGTGATGTGGTCAATACAGCATCTCGCCTGGAATCCGCCGCCCAACCCGGCCAGATCGTTATCAGCGAAGCCGCCTACGAAACCGTGAAAGAACATTTTAAATGCGAAAAAGTGGGCGAAGTAAAAATGAAAAACAAAGCCAATCCGATGGTGATTTATGAGGTATTGGAGTAGAAAAGAGATTGATTTAAAGATTGAATCAGATTGGATTTCAATCTTTCTCAATCATTTATTTAAATTCATGAACCCTGCCTCGCAACCCGCTTCGCCTGAGCTACAGCGAGGCAAGCAAGGCGTTCTACAAGGTATTAGTCGCTGTTTTCAAGCTATTCTTTTACAATACTCAAACCTCTACGAGGTAGATTTCGCTGTTGGATGTCCATTTTTATCCAATACTTAAACCGCTCCGGCATCCAAAGTTTTACGGCGAAGAGCTACGCAGTAGGTTTAGGTATGATAGTCCATCAACATATAAAATTATTTTTTCTCTAATTCTTTTGCCCGTAGGGCATCAAGTATTTTAGTTTTCTACAATACTGTAACCGCTACGCGGTAGGTTTAGGTTTTATGGTTAGGCTTTCAGGGTGGCTTTCGTGTTGGCCCTTCTTGTGAGGGCATTAAAGTCGTTAACGACTTCTATGCCCTCACAAGAAAATGCCCAAGCCCCGCTTCGCGGCAAATAGTCAAATGCCGGCCCCGGAATTCCGGGGTCGTGCATCCTCGAAAACTTCGTTTTCGGGATAAATCAATTGTCCTTGAGGCAACGCACCGAAAACCCGTAATCCTTAGCGTGGTGGCCTCTGTTCACTGTGGCAACGCTAACGCTCAGATACCGGCTCCAGGCATACGCTCCACTCTCGCTCGATGACCAAAGGGCGGCGGCCGAGCCGAGATTGTCGAACGACCCATTGGGACCGCGGTAGCCCGCTAAAAGAGCTTCAAACCCACTACTTCCGCCATGTTTAATTTTTGTGCCACCGTCAACGCCGCGCCAACCGGTGATGCTGCATATTATGGTGGGGTCAACTTCCTGCTCCAAAATGCACCACTCGGCATCTGTGGGTACATGCCATCCTTCCATGCAAATTCCCTGTGCCCCTTGCGTGGTCGTGTATTTCATCATTTCGTCCCATTGGTACAAACCGCCATAAGCATCGCAGTTGCTTGCGGTGTTATTGTAGCAGTATTTCTCAATTTCTTCATTGTCGGTTTGGTTGCCGCTTCCGTTTATCATCGTGCCAATGTTCAGGTTTTCGGCCATCCAACACTGCTCGCCTATCCTAACGGTTTCGTAGCTTTGGCTGTTGCGGTTGTCGGTAATTGGCAAGCTACATTGCCAAAATTTTATAGTTACTCCATCATAAGTTGTATCGCATTCGGTGTAAATCTCCCATTGTAGGGTGTAGGTAATTTCGGGCAGGCCTGTAAAAAGTGTTGTTGGGCTGGCAGGGTCAGTAAAGATACCGCCTTCGCCGCTTAGCACACTCCAGAGCCCATTGCCAATTTCGGGTGTAATGGCAGCGAGAATTAGTGTGGTATCGCCACCATCAACAATAGTGTCGTTTCCGGCATAGGCCACGCTTGGCATTGGCGTGCATGTCCCGCAGGCTTCAAACCAATTGTTCAGGTTGTAATAATTAATGCAGTTGGTGGTGGAGTTGTTTACGGTAAGGCCGTTATAGGGCATCATGGCATCAATTTCGGCCTGGGTGTAACTTTTCACACCGGTCATAAACGAGCCGCCACCCTGGGAGAGGGTAACATCATAGTTTTGTTCATCTACTGTTTGGAGTTCATTTATCGGGTCGGCATCGGCATCCTCAGGATGGGCTGTGTTTTCGGACCAAAGCGAATAGGGCACCGAAAGGAGTTGCGAAACGCCCAGAAGTTCATAATCAGAACCGCCGTTTTCATCGATTTCCACTTTTAGGAAATAATCGTTGACACCCCAGGGGATTTCGGCGAATACCCCTGACAACACCTGTCCGGGATTGCCAACTTGCAGGTTGAACAGTCCCATGCTGTTGGTGGAGGCATCGTGCAGTTCGCTGTAAACTGAAGTACCTGATGCGCTTTCGCTCAGGATGGAGATTTTAACCGAGATGTCCTGGTTGATGATTGGGTTGCCATCAGCCGCACGGGGATACCGTCTGATAGTTGATGGCTCCGCTTGAGCAGAGCAGGCTTTGCGGCCCGCCTGCCGGCGATGCAGAAGTTTGGGCCATAACAGCCAAACCCAGTAAAATGATTGAAAATAGAAGAGTAAAATTTTTCATAACGATTTGAATTTAATGATTTTCTAAAAAAGAGATATACCGAAAATATACAAAAATTATTTTAATTGCCTTGATACTAATCATAAACTTATCGCTAATACAAAAATAATATTTAATTTTGGAGCTACTAAATCCAAAAACGATTTAAAAATGGAGCTGATAAGAAGATTTTTTAATGATCCTGAAGCCAGTTTTTTTCTGTTTGGTGCACGGGGCACGGGCAAATCAACCTGGCTAAAAATGAATTTTACTCATGATACACTTTATGTTGATTTGTTAAATCCTGAAAACTTCAGAAAATATTCGGCAAGGCCCGAACGCCTGGAGGAATTGCTTGCCGGCAATCCCAACGCCCAAACTGTAATCGTTGACGAGATACAAAAAGTACCGGAATTACTGGATGTTGTGCATCACCTTATTGAAGAAAAAAAGCATGTCCGTTTTATTTTAACCGGTTCCAGTTCAAGGAAACTAAAAAGGTCTGGTGTAGATTTGCTGGCAGGTCGTGCAATACACAAAACGTTTCATCCATTTATGGGAGCAGAATTAGCTGAAAACTTTGATTTGGCACATGCCCTTAAATATGGTTTGATCCCGCTAATTTACAGATCTCAAAACCCTATTGAAACACTCCATTCATACATCACCTTGTATGTTAACGAGGAGGTGAAAATGGAGGGATTGATAAGGAATGTTGGTGGTTTTAGCCGATTTCTGGAGACCGTTAGTTTTTCAAACGGGAGTGTTATAAATATTTCTGAAATTGCCAGGGATAGTCAGGTTGGCCGAAAAGCAGTGGAAGGCTATATTTCAATTCTTGAAGATTTACTCCTATCCATTCAAATTCCTGTTTTTACCAAAAGGGCCAAACGCCTGTTAATTGCCCATCCAAAGTTTTATTTTTTTGATGCTGGTGTTTTCCGTGCATTGCGGCCAACCGGGCCATTAGACAGGCCCCAGGAAATTGACGGTCTGGCACTGGAAACGCTCACATTGCAACATCTACGTGCATGGATCGGGTACAGTGGGAATGGAAGTAAAATTTATTATTGGCGTACTAAAGCAGGCGTAGAAGTGGATTTT
>Ga0075114_10001461_pt1 | contig 12763 bp, 12 predicted proteins | sample AntAceMetag02UKM_FD_69784 | JGI IMG/M metagenome (GOLD analysis project Ga0075114, IMG submission 69784) | Saline lake microbial communities from Ace Lake, Antarctica - Antarctic Ace Lake Metagenome 02UKM | ecosystem: Environmental > Aquatic > Non-marine Saline and Alkaline > Saline | place...
GGAGTGCTTGCGTCCAAAAACATAGACCGGGAACTCAGCACCGCCAGAGAACTGCTGGAGTCTACCAACATCCCGCTCACCGTGGATCTGGTAGATCTCAGTGCAACGTCAGAGGGATTCGCTCGCCGGGTTCAAGAAGAGGGAATCCCGCTATGAGAAGACTGAACGATACGCTGGCTTCGTGCCAACGTGCTGTTTCTACGCCGGACGAAATCTTGCGAATGCCAGTCAACGTCATTGTTCGTGACACCTCTATCGTACCAATGTACCAACCTACCATACCCGAAGCAGGTGGCGGTGTGCCACCCCAATCAGGGACAACATAGATCCCTGGAAAGGAGACAAGTACAAAGATGTACATGAAGCTGTTCATCCCCGGACCCACGCACGTCCGGGACGAGATCCTGGAAGCGATGGCCATCCCCATGATCGGCCATCGCTCCAAGGAGTACGTGGCCTTGCAGGCCGAGGTGATTGCCAAGGTTCAGAAACTCCTCTACACGAAGAAGCGCATCTTTCTCTCCACTTCTTCTTCCACCGGCTTGATGGAAGGCGCCGTGCGCAACTGCGTGGCCAAGAAGTGCCTCAACACCGTCTGCGGCGCTTTCTCCAAGCGCTGGCACCAGATCACGCTGGCCAACGGCAAACCGGCCGACAAGCTGGAAGTGCCTATGGGCCAGGCGATCACGGCGGAGATGGTGGACGAAGCGCTGGCCAGCGGCGAGTACGACGCCATCACCGTGGTGCACAACGAGACATCCACCGGCATCCTGAATCCGCTCTACGAGATCGCCGAGGTCGTGAAGAAGTACCCCGACGTCTGCTTGCTGGTGGACGCGGTGAGTTCCATGGCCGGGGTCAAGATCGAGGTGGACAAGCTGTCCATTGACGTCTGTCTGGCTGGCGTGCAGAAGTGCTTCGCGGTACCGCCTGGTCTGGCGGTGGCCTCGGTCAGCCAGAAGGCGCTGGATCGCGCCGCCCAGGTGGAGAACCGCGGCTATTACTTCGACTTCCTGGTCTTGCAGAAGTATCTCGACGAACGGGGCCAGACACCGGCCACGCCGGCCATCTCGCAGATCTTCGCCCTGAACAAGCAGATGGATGACATCCTGGCGGAAGGGCTGGAGAACCACTGGCAGCGCCATAAGGCGATGGCGGCCTTCGTGCAGGGCTGGGCACGCCAGCATTTCGGCCTCTACTCGGACGAACAGTACCTGTCGCCGACCGTGACCAACGTCCACAACACGCGCGGCATCAGCGTGGCCGACCTGAACGCGGAGCTAGGCAAACGCGGAGCGATGATCTCCAACGGCTACGGCTCTCTGAAGGAGACCTGCTTCCGCATCGCCCACATGGGCGATCTGACCCTGGCCGACCTCGAGTGGCTCACCGGGCAGATCGAGGACATTTTGGGGTTGTAGACTGGGAGATTGGTAGACTGGCAGCCAGTAGACTGGTCAATGGACAATGCAGAACTCGCTGTGGTTGTCGGTTTTTCTGTATTGCGTTAGCAGAGCCCAATCTACCAATGTACCAATCTACCAAGTACGTCACAGAGGGGAGATACAATGATGAAAGTATTGATTTGCGACTCTACTGCCCCCGAGGCCATCGAAAAGATGCGGGCCGCGGGGATCGAAGTGCACGTGCAGGATGACATCACCGCCGACGAGCTTATGGAAGTGCTGCCCGCCTACGACGGAATGGTGGTGCGCAGCCGCACGAAGGTGCGAGCGCCGGTCATTGACAAAGCCAAGAACCTCAAGGTCATCGTGCGTGGTGGCGTGGGCCTGGACAACATTGACGTGGACTACGCCCGCTCCAAGGGAATCGCCGTGATGAACACGCCATCGGCCAGCTCTGCCTCGGTGGCGGAACTGACCATCGGCTATCTCCTGGCCCTGGCGCGGCGGATCCCTGACGCCACTGCCTCCATGAGGGCCGGCCAGTGGGAGAAGAAACCGCTCAGCAAGGGATCGGAGATCGCCGGCAAGACCCTGGGACTGGTTGGTTGCGGCCGTATCGGGCAGGAAGTAGCCAAGCGAGCCTCCGCACTGGGCATGAACGTGGTCTTCTACCGCCGCACGCCCACCGAACTGCCCCATGCCAGGCAGGTCCCTCTGGACGAACTGGTGTGCGCCGCCGACTTCATCTCGCTGCACGTGCCGCACACCCCGGAGACGCGCCACATCATCGGTGCAGCAGAGTTCGACAGAATGAAAGCTGGCGTATACATCATCAACTGTGGACGCGGCGGCACGCTGGACGAGGAAGCGCTGTACGAGGCCGTTGTCTCTGGCAAGGTGGCTGGGGCGGCACTCGATGTCTTCGCCGACGAGAAAGCGGATCGAGGCAAGAAGCTGTTCGCCCTGCCGCAGGTCATCGGCTCACCGCATATCGGAGCGGGGACCAAAGAAGCCAAAGCGCGTGTCGGCGAGGAAGTGGCGGACAGAATGATTGGCTTCTATCGGGAGCATTTCTAGGATTCGGTGATTGGGTATTGGTGATCAAGGTACGTTGGCTTCTGATCACCGATCTCCGATCACTCTGAGAAAGGAGCCACTATGGCCGGAATCAAGCCGTTTCGCGGCGTGCGCTACAATTCCGAACAGTTCGACGACATGAGCGTGGTCGTCAGCCAACCCTACGACCGGGTGCGCTACGGACTGCAGGACAAGTACTACGCCCTGAGCGACTACAACATCGTGCGCATCATCAGGAACAAGGAACAGCCAGGCGACGAAAAGGCCAACAACGTCTATACGCGTGCCCGTGATACTTACGACCGTTGGCTGAGAGACGGTGTGCTGACTCGCGAGGAACAGCCTGCTCTCTACGTCTTCCATCAGACCTTCGCCACGCCAGGAGGCGACACTTCGACAAGCTCAGTCGGGGCGGCGCGTACCCGCAAGGCCTTCATATGTGCGCTGGAACTGACCGCCTTCGACGAGGGTGTGGTGCTGCCCCACGAACGCACGCACGCTGGCCCCAAGGTGGACCGTCTCAACCTTCTGCGGGCCACGGAGGTCAACTTTGGGTTGATCTTCATGGTCTATCCGGATCCGGGCAACAAGGTGAACGCTCTGCTGGACGCAGCCGTCGCCGGTCGCCAGCCGGACGTGGACGTAGTGGAACTGTTCGAGAAGGATGTGCGCCAGCAGATGTGGGCAGTGACCGATCCCAAGGTGATCGCTGCCGTGCAGGCGGAGATGGCCCCCAAACGCAATCTGATCGTCGCCGATGGTCACCACCGTTACGAAACGGCCATAAACTACCGCAACGAGATGCGAGCCCTGCATCCGGATGCCCCGGCCGATGCCGCCTTCAACTACCGCATGGTCACGCTAGTGAGCATGGACGACCCGGGTCTGACCATTCTGCCTACGCATCGAGAGATCTACGGCTACGAGGAGATGAGACCCGACGAGATACTGCAGCGAGCCGCGGAATACTTCAGCGTCACGCCCATGGCCAGCAAGGATGCCTGCTCGGCGGCCATGGCTGAGCACCAAGCCGAGCACGCCATCGGGTTCTACGCTGGTGGGCCGTACTACATGCTGGTGCTGAAGGACAAAGCGCTGCTGGATCAGCTCATTCCCGAAGACCGGACACTGGTATGGAAATCGCTGGACGTGAGCATCCTGCACCGCATCCTGCTGGAGCAGGTGGTGGGCATTCCGCGGGAAATGATAGACGCCAAGGACAAAGTGCGCTATCATCGTGACCCGCAGCTTCCCATTGACGCTGTGGACGCGGGAGAGGCGAACTTCGTCTTCTTCCTCAATCCAACGCTAATGATGCAGGTCAAGACCTGCACCGAGATGGGGGAGAAGATGCCAGCGAAGTCCACCGACTTCTACCCCAAGGCCATCTCCGGGTTGGTGATGTGCCCGGTAGGCGCCGGCGAGCGGTTAGGGTAGGAACCCCAGATTTCACGGATTGCACAGACGGAAAGAGCCCTGTCCAAGGTGACTTGAACAGGGCTCTTTTGCTTCTGCTCCAACGTGTAGGCTCGTCAAGCCACACCGTCAACGAGACTCAATAGATCCAGATTCGCTCCTGCCGGACTGCCAAGTGCAGCAGAAAGGCAGTGGACTTGGCAGTCCACCGGGAGCCTTCTGGATATACAAAGGCTGGCGCTATTCGCTGCCATCCAATCGTGCGCGCAAGAAAGCGAGCAGGTTCTCGAACACCTCCGCCTGCCATACAGCATCGTCGAGAGCATGGTGGGTATGGGGCCGATCGGGCAGGAATCGTTTGTCAATCCTCCGTTTTGACGTACCGCCCCAGTCGCTTCCGACAAGACCCATGTAGAAGGCCTTGATGTCCAAGCCACTGACACCGAAGGGGTCGCGGCCCAGGAAGCGCAGGAAGTAGCAGTGCGTGAACATCCAGTCGAATGGGGCATTGAAGGCCACGAAGACCGGCATGCTCCCTACCGGAGTAACCTCTCCAATCCACCGTTCGAAGTCGGCCATGGCCACAGCAGGGTCGGCGCCGTGTTCCCAGAGATAGGACAGCGGCAGACCGGCGATCTGCAGCGCCTGCTCATCGTAATTGCCATTGACCGGCTTAAGCTCAACGTAGAAGTTGCTTTCTGCATGGCCCACCACGCAGGCGCCTATCGAAAGCATACTGTACTCGCCGGGGATGGGACCCGCAGCTTCAATATCTACGGAGATGTAGGTTTCCGCTTTCATTCCATTCAGTCCCTCGGCGACAGGAGAAATCAGGCGCTTCTCACTCGGCGCTGTAGCATGGAGAGAGGCTCGTAGTGCGCCACGGAGCGCAGCGGAGTGGCGCGAAACCGCACTCCGCTGCACTTCGTGCGCGACTACGAACCCAATGTGACATCGTGAAAGCAGTCAGACTTCCGACGCCTATCAAGGCCTTCGAAGAGCGTATCCGCGGCCTTGAGGCTGGAGCGGGCTTTGTCCATCCACCGCTGGACTTCGTCATCTACGCGCTTGGCCACAAGATCTTTCCTTTCACCCCTCCATCCTCGCTGAGCCCATTGTACCACGCCACCTGAGCTTCTGGCAACCGAGCACAGAGAGTAGCAAGGCAATAACGACCAAGCCAAACCCCAGCGGCATAAGCCACAACCCCCAGCCCAGGGTCACGGTCCGGCCGTAGACGGCGTCAACCGCTGGACGCACTCGCAGGAACTGCCACACAGGGACCACCGCCGCGGCCAGGGCCAGCAGCAGTGTGGTTGCTTCCAGCAGCGCGGGCGGCAAGCGCAACAGCAGCGGGTGAAGCACGACGACCACCAGGCAGAAAGCGATGGCCGCCGCCTGCAACCGGAACTCCGGCGTCAGCAGAAGCTGGGGCGTCCAGGCCGGCGGGAGCATGGAAAGGGCGACGGGGACGGCCAGCACAGCCAGCAGCCAGCGCAGCGGCCAGGGATACCGCCACCTGCGGTTGGCGGCAGCGAACACCAGTCCCAACGCCCCGGCCACGAGCGGCAAGTAGAACAACTCCCGCATCACCTGCAGCTCACCGGAGCGCACCTCTGACAGGAACTTGACGAACTCGGCCATATCCTGGCCTGTGAGCACCAACGCAGGGGCCTTGTGTGTCACCCACGGGCCGAAGTAGCCGACCAGCGCCAGGAGCAGAGCAAGAAGCGACAGAACACGCACCACTCTCGGCAGTTTAGGCATGGCCAATCGCCAACCGCAGTGTGTGTCTTCCTGCCAATGGCTGCAGAACGGCCATGGCATCTCCAATGGCCCACTTTGGACGGGTCCTCAGACAGCCAATGATGGCTTCCCTGACGTTGGTCAGGGCCTCTTCTTCTGTGTCTCCGCATGACCAGCACCCTTTCAGTTCCGGGCAGTGAGCGATGCAGTTACCTTCTTCGTCCTGCTCCACAATGACGGTGAACCCTATCTCTTGCATCTTATTCCTCCCATTCACCTGATAGTTCCGACAGCTTGGACAATCCGCACTTTGCGTTGCCACCAACCCTGTGCTACAAATAGGTCATGATGGAGCAAATCGTACTGGAAGGGCTGCAACGTTATCGTCTGGATCGGGCCGCACACTTCTATCGGCATGGCGAAACAGATCTGAGCGGCGCGGCCCGCTACGCTGGCGTCAGCGTCCAGCAAATGATGCACACCCTGCCCGAGCGCGCAGTGGAGTACGGTCCCTCTGCCGAGGACTTCTTGGACGGACTGGAGGGCCTGGCGCGAGACTTCGATGATCATGTGCTCAAGGGAATCGTGTCTCAGTTGAGGGACGAAGATCTGGATTGAGCGCCCCACCATTGTCTGCGTCAGTCAGCCATCGAACGAATTCGACGGCTGCTACAGAAAACGTGCTGAGAGCACGTTATGTCAATGCCATGACACGTTTCCAACGTGTTTCCGGTATCAGACCACGGATTCATCCGTGGTCTGCCAGTTTCCCAATCTACCAGCCTCCCAACCTACCAACCTATCAGTCCACCACCCTACCGCCCCAGGCGCCTATCCAGAAAATCTGCCACCTTCGGGTAGGCGTCCAGCCGGTTCTTCAGCTTCACCAGGCCGTGCCCTTCATCCTCGTAGCGCAGGTACTCCACCGGCACGCTGCGGGCGCGCAACGCCTCCACGATCTGCTCCGCCTCGCCGATGGGCACGCGGGGATCGTTGGCCCCATGGATGACCATCAGCGGGGCCTTGATCTTATCCACGTGATGGATGGGCGAGATACTCTGCAGGAAAGCGCGGTCGTGGGCCAGGCTGCCGTACTCCGCCTCCCGCAGATGTCGCCGCCAGGGGCCGGTGTTCTCCAGGAAGCTGACGAAGTTGGCGATGCCCACGATGTCCACGCCCGCCGCCCACAGCTCGGGATAGGTAGTGAGAGCGGCCAGAACCATGAAGCCCCCGTAGCTCCCGCCCATGACAGCGATACGCCGCGGGTCGGCGATGCCTCTCTCGGCCAGCCAGCGGGCCCCGTGGGCCAGGTCCGCCACGGAGTCCATCCGCCGCTCCACGTCGTCCAGGTGCGTGTAGGTCAGCCCGTAGCCGGTGGAGCCGCGCACATTGGGCGCCAAGACAGCATAGCCGCGGCTGGCGAAGTACTGGTAGAGGGGATTGAACTCTGCCCGCCTCTGCGCTTCGGGGCCGCCGTGCACCTCCACGACGACAGGCAAGCGGTCATCTCGCGCCGCGCCGGGCGGCAGGTAGAGGAACGCGGGAATCTCCAGCCCATCGAAAGAGCGGTAACGAACCAACTCCGGTTCGGCGAAGGAATCCTGGCGGATGCCGGCCCGCGAGCTGTGGGTGATCTGCGTCGCCGTTCCCGTCTCCAGATCTACCACCCAAACGTCAGGATTGTGGCGAGGGCTGCTGAAGGCGAAGGCCAGCTTGCGGCCATCAGGCGAGAAAGCCAAGCGCCTTCCCCAACGGTAGAGGAAGGGAGGATCCAGCACGCCGCTGGAGAGCACCGGCAGCGGCAATGACCGGCTCGCGGCGACGTCCAGTGCGGTCAGATAGCTGTAGCCCTCGACGTTGGTCAAGTAGGCCAGACGATGGCCATCGGGGGAGAGGGCGAGCGTTTCCACGTCCCAATCGGCCCCGCTTTGCTCCTGCCGGACAGTCACATCTGGCGGATAAGCGGCGGACTTGGCAGTCCGCCGCGAGCTATCGTGATTCGGCGTGACCAAGAAGCGCAGGGGGGCATGGCCATCGTCCCCAGACTCACCCGCTAGATCGAGGTGGGCCAGCGCCAGGAATTCCCGCCCGCGATCGCTGACCAGGTAGAGACCGCGGCCGTCGTCTGCCCAGGTCACGCTGCCGTAGCGCACCTGGCCTTCGTGTGGCGTGAGGTGGTGCACCGCGCCGCTGGGCAGGTCGAGCAAGTAGAGGTCCTGGTCGAAGCTGGACTGGGCGCGCACGACGACGAGTTGCCTGTCGTCGGGAGACCAGCCCGCCACCTGGTTCATCCCTTCCGCCTGCCAGACACAGGTTGCTTCGGTGCTGGCTACATCCTGCACGTAGACGTCGAAGTGCCGCGCCTCGCGGCGGTTGGCCGTCCAGGCGATGCGCTTACCGTCGTGTGACCAGCCGCCGAAACTATGGATGGCCTCCGGTTCGTCGGTGAGCGGACGGATGACCTGGCCCCCATCGGAGAGGGAGAGGAGGAAGAGCTGCTGGCGCTCGTTGCCACCAGCGTCCAACCCGAACACCATCTGATCGTCCGTGGGCGAATAGGCCACAAAGCCGCAGCGATCGCCGAAGAAGGTAAGCTGATCGGGCCAACCGCCTCCGACAGCGATGCGCCACACCTGCGGCACGCCGGTGATGTTGGTCAGAAAGGCGATATGCTGGCCGTCTGGCGAGAACGATGGGCCGTAGGCAGCGCGGATGTTGAGGTAGCGGGAGAAATGGAATTTGTCAGCGTTTTGCACGGTCAAGGCCTTCTGTATGGTAGATTGGTAGATTGGCAAATCGGTAGACTGGTGGACGCTACCAATCTACCAATGTACCAGTGTACCAATCTACCAACCCTCCCATCATTCGGCAGGGACGAAGTAGACGTCCGTGGGCTTGAACTTGCTCAGCCGCTTGTAGCGTGGCTGCACTTTCATCCCAATCCAGTCGAGGCTGGCAGCGTATGGGTCCACACCCACCAGCCGCGCCAGGAAGAGCGTATCCACACCGGGGAACTCAACCTGCACCAGCACGAAGGGACATTCGGGCAGAAACTCCTCGCTGCCGAAGTGGCAGACGGTGAAGGCATGCACGACCCCCTCACCCGTGATCTCCACCCACTCTGTTTCCTTGCCGGTGTACATATCGTGGCCGCGCGGCGTGCCGTAGGTGTGGCCCGTCTCCGGCTCACGATTGGTGACAAAGCGCCGGTTGGCCAGTCCGGCGAAGAAGGGGGAATCCTGCCCATACGAATGCAAGTACTCGATGCTGTACGGCTGCTTGATCAGGATGTGCCCCATGTGCTTGAGGCCGGAAAGATCATCCCCCACTGGGAAGGGGATGTCAAAAAGGACGGTGCCTTCCATTGTCTCTTCGATCTTCGTGGGTGTTTTTTTGCTTTCAGCCATCACTATGCCTCCCTTTCCAGGATCGAAACCGTGACGTATGTGCCCGTCCCGGCGTGAGAATGGATGGCCCCGCGCTGGGCGTTGGGCACTTGCAGTTCGGGCGTGCCGAAATGCTTCTCGATCGTATGCTGCAGTTGCCAGATGGCGAAGGCCGCCTGCATGAGCCCTGTCGCACCGACGGGATGGCCGCAGGCGATCAGGCCGCCGGAGGGGTTCACCGAACATGCCGGCTCCTCTGACAGGTTCAGCCCATAGTCAATGCCAGGCACAAAAGCCCTGCCCGAGGCGGCGAAGGGGCCGCCCTCACCGTAGCGGCAGAGGCCCATGTCCTCGTAGGTCTGAACCTCGCTGGAGGTGTAGGCGTCGTGCAGTTCGACGAAGTCAATCTGCGCCAGCGGATCGGTGATGCCGGCGTTCTTGTAGGCCTCCTTGGAGCCCATGCGTCCGGCTCGGAAGGAGTGCACACCCGGATAGCGAAAGCCGCGATCCCACAGGCTCTTGTAGTAGGCGCGGGTTTCGGCTGTATCCTCTGAGGGCAGCAGGTTATACTTCAGGAAATCCTCGTACGACTGGTGCGGGCGGTCGGCCATGCGCATGGCGTCGGTGCCGCGGCCGATGCCCGCCACCCTGACACGCGGGACCCGCTGGCCGCTGGCTTTTTCCAGCTTGGCTAATCCCTCTTCGCTGGCCAGGATGGTGCAGGCCGCGCCATCGCTCATCACGCAGATGTCCAGGCGGGTGAGCGGCCAGGCGACCATGGGCGCATTCCTCACGTCCTGAATGGTCAGCTTCTGCCGCTTCTGGGCATAGGGGTTGTAGTAGGCGTTCATGTGGTTCTTCACCGACACGTGGGCCATCTGTTCGACAGTGGTGCCGAACTCTTTCATGTGCCGGGTGACCATCATGGCGTAGTAGCCGGAGTAGAAGCCGCCCACAGGATAGTCGAAGCTGACGTCCGAGGCCAGGGCGATGAACTCGTTGCCCTTCCAGGTCTGGACGTGCGACATGGTCTCAAAGCCGTAGCAGAGGCAGACGTCCATGTAGCCGGAGGCGATGGCCTTCCAGCCTTCCTGGAAGCAGATGCCGCCGGTGGCGCCGCCACCTTCCACACGGTGCGAGGGCTTGGGGCACATGCCCAAGTAATCCTGGGCCATGATGGCGGCCATCAGTTGGCGGGCAAAGTGGTCGGAGAAGTAGGAAGCCACCGTGCCATCCACGATCTCCCAGAACTGCGGATGCTCCAGTCCCAGGTCGGCGATGGCGTAATCGTAGGCCTCCTTGACGACGGCGGGGAATGTCTTGTCTTGTCGGGCTTTGGTGAACTTGCTCACCCCGCCCGACACTGCGTAGACGGTTCGCATAGATTTGCCTCCCTGCAAATGTGTTCGAGAGCGTTCTCTGAATGACAACTCCGCGGTGCTAGCGGCTTTTATAGTGATGAACCCGTGAATGCCCTCGCCGCGGGTGGTGCAGGTGGGCTTGAGCAAGACCTCGATCTGGCCGGGCACGTACTCGTCGAAGATGCTCACGCCCTCGATGAAGTCCTCGACCACGGTGACGAAGCTCTGGACATCGCGGCGGGGATTGACTCTCGCGTCCTCGTTGGCCCTGACCGCGGCCTCATACATCAGTTCCTTAGTACGAGACCTCAGGGGTCAGAGGGCGGAAGGGGGTGTAGCCTATACCCACGATGGCTACTCTGTTGGACATGCTTTGCCTCCTTGCAGTGTGTTCAAACTGCGGAACGCAATATGACAACAGATTCAAGTATTTGCCGGATAGAACCTGGCTGATGGTCTCCTCACAGTGTTGCTGGGTGGGATGGTTTACCAGATATGACAACGAATAGAAGGGATTGACCGAATTGGCAAGACTGAATTCGTTAGATCCTCAAAACTCGATGTCATATTCATGAAGTGTTTAGAGTGGCTGTTCTGAGCGATTCGTCTCCAGAAAGTCGATTCCGTTTTCCCTCACGATTCACGGCAAAGTGCAGAGGAAGCGCATCGGAAACCGGAATCGGTTTCTTCGACGTACTTAGGGTCTCTAAACAATGCATGATATTGGGATACTGCCAACTCAACAACACTCACGAGCGAAACCACCACTTGCTTCATCTCCTCGACAAACTCGGTCCACCACTACTAATCGACTGTCATACCCGCACCGTCTCAATCTCCAGACTCGGCGCATGGAAATTGGCGATGAGTCCGAGCTTGAGGCCCAGAAGCTTGAGGTAATGGCGGAAACGGCCTCTGAGCCTGGGTGTGATCTGGCCGACAGCGATGGGTACCAGGAGCACTTTGTGGTCCACGACGAGAAGCCGGGTTTCGCGCCTCTCGATAGGTTGACCGCGGAACTGGATGGTAATCTCCTTCTTCATCTCTTAGGAAATGTCGCGCCAGCGCAACTCCATCTGGGTGGCACGCCGGTAGTGCATGTGCATGAAGCCCGCTCCCAGTTCGCTATGCACCTCATGGAGTACAGCCCGCAGCTCGCCCGTCAGTTCCGGATACAGCAAGTGACCCGAGGCCTGGATAGCACTGACCTGGGGAGCACCGGCAGATCGCTGGCTGACGAAGTTGGGTATGCGCCTGAATTCCAACTTGTCTCCCCCGAAGTTGACCAGGATGCCCAACTTCAGGCCGGTTACCTTGAGGTAGGTTATCACCTGGGCCACCTCAATGGGTAGCAGCTCGTCCTGCACTTTCAGTTCGAGCAGCAACTTCCCATCGGCCAACACATCCACGAAGAAGCGGCCGATCCGATAGCCCTTGTAGCGCAACTCATACTCCGCCTGCCGCTGGGCGGAGACACATCGTTCTGCCAGAACGATCATGAGAGCGCTCTCCCAACCCACCTCCGAAAGCTCGAGGTAGCACAACTCATTGTAAACGTCGTAGAGGCCGCCTTGCACAATGTAACTGAGCTCAGGATAGATGAGCTGGGTCATATTTGCTTCTGAGATGATCTCCCCGTTGAGCATTGTTGTGCAACTGTCCGCCATATGACAACGAATAGAGAGGATTCATCGAATTGACAGCGCTGAATTCGGTAAACCCTTCGAATTCGATGTCAGGTTTTAGCATCATCAAGTCAATAGCACTCGAGAAGCACTGAAGCCGTCGGGCTGAAAGGGCATATGACAACGAACAGATCGGATTTATCCAATTGATGGCGCTGCATTCGGTAAATCCTTCGAATTCGATGTCATGTCCCAACATCATCAAGTCAATAGCACTCGAGAAGCACCGAAGCCGTCGGGCTGAAAGGGCATATGACAACGAATAGATCGGATTTATCGAATTGATGGCGCTGCATTCGGTAAATCCTTCGAATTCGATGTCATATTTCGGTCGCGCTCAGCGCAGCCATTCTCTCCGCCGCGGCCGCATGTCGCATCCACAACCGCTTCAGGTGTCATACTCTACCAAGTGTTCCGCCCAGCCAGCGGCAGGTAGAGGCAGGCAAGCGTGAAGCTGCGCTCCGAACTCGTGGCCGTGTTGCCGCTGCGGTCGGCGCTGCGAACTCTGTAGTAATACGTCCCCTGCATCAGCCTAGTCAGGGCGATTTCACGCTGCTTGGCGTAGAGCGGATCACTCACCGTTTGCGTGTACTGTCCCGAGTGCTCCCCATAGACAACCGCGCTATCGGCAAACTCATCGGTACTCCAGGCAATCGTGACGCTGTCGCAGCCCGTCATGCTGGCGG
>Ga0075114_10001466_pt1 | contig 12743 bp, 9 predicted proteins | sample AntAceMetag02UKM_FD_69784 | JGI IMG/M metagenome (GOLD analysis project Ga0075114, IMG submission 69784) | Saline lake microbial communities from Ace Lake, Antarctica - Antarctic Ace Lake Metagenome 02UKM | ecosystem: Environmental > Aquatic > Non-marine Saline and Alkaline > Saline | place...
GTTTGCCGAAGTTATCGGCCTAGAAAGTGTTAATGGAATTTATGTTGCTGGTGTTGTTGAAAATAGCGGTGCATATGATGCTGGAATTATTAAAGGTGATGTTATTTTATCAATAAATGATATTAAAACCAATAGTTTATCTTCATTATTAGGTTTAATTGCTCAATTTAATCCAGGAACTACCGTGATTACCAAAATAAACCGTGACAATAAAATAATTACTCTTGATGTAATATTAAAAAATAAAAATGGAACAACTTTGATTGTTAAATCGGGCGATTCATTTTATAATGATATTCTTGGAGCTGAATTACAGAGTGTATCCATTGACGAACTTAAAAACCTCAAAATATCTAATGGCTTAAGAATCATTAATATAAATAGCGGAATACTAAACAAAAGTGGTATAAATGATGGATTCATAATTACTGAAATAAATGGTTTAAGAGTTAACTCTCAAGAAAATTTATCAATGGCTTTAAACAAATCACATAGAAATATAATTCGATTAAAAGGATTATACCCCAATGGAGTACGAGTTTCGTATGAATTTATGCTCTGATAATTTGTCACTTAAGATAATTTTTATTAAATTGCGTGGCTGTTTTTATGAAACTTAGATTTATCCCATTCCGAAAACATGAGACAACTCAAAATTACTAAATCAATTACTAACCGAAATACTGCATCGCTTGATAAGTATTTGCAAGACATCGGTAGAGAAGCACTAATTACGGCTGAAGAAGAAGTTGAGCTGGCTAGAAGGATTAAGAATGGAGATGCCATTGCTCTTGAGAAACTTACAAAAGCTAATTTACGTTTTGTTGTATCTGTATCAAAACAATATCAAAATCAAGGATTAAGTCTACCCGATATAATTAATGAAGGAAATCTTGGTTTAATTAAAGCTGCACAAAGATTTGACGAAACCAGAGGTTTTAAATTTATATCTTATGCCGTTTGGTGGATACGACAATCTATTCTACAAGCAATTGCTGAGCAATCACGAATTGTCAGACTGCCTCTTAATCAGGTTGGATCAATTAATAGATTAAAAAAGGCATCCTCACGTTTAGAACAGCAATTCGAAAGACCGCCTTCCGAAACAGAAATTGCACAAGAATTAGAAGTTCCCCGCCATAAAATTGATGCAACAATGCGAATTGCAACAAGGTACGTTTCAATGGACGCTCCTATGGCAAGTGATGAAGACACGAAATTTCTTGATTTCTTTGTTCCAACAGACATTGAAGAAACAGATGAATCTCTAATGAGAGAATCCTTAGGTAGTGAAATCCAACGTTCACTTGCCACCCTTTCTGAAAAAGAAAGGGAGATAGTAAATATGTATTATGGTATTGGAAGAACCTATAGTTTAACATTAGAAGAAATTGGTGCTACTTTTGATTTAACACGTGAAAGAGTACGTCAAATTAAAGAAAAAGCAATTCGCAGATTAAGAAATACTGCTAGAAGTAGATTACTAAAAGCATATTTAGGGCAATAGATTATTCTTTTCACCTCCTTATTTTCATAGGTTTACGTGCACATTTAACTAATGCACACTTATATTTATTAAGAACGCATATAAAAAAGGTAGTTTTGTTTGAAAATTAATTGCTTTTCCTATTTTTGCATACATAGCTTATGTTAAACATTCCTAAATAATAATTCAAATAATAATAAACTATGGCAAATAATAAAAATATTAACGGTAGTTACGAAGACTCTCTTAATGAATGGGCAAGGCAGGAAATGCATGCCAACGAATTTATTAGTGTATTGTCGAAACTGTTTTACAACAAATCAGTTGAGTTGGTACTATTCAGAAGCCAGCTTATTGACCGAAGCGCAAGTTTAATATTATACAGACATTCTTATGCTGAAAATATTATAAATAGGCAGCTTAACATAAAAGATTCACTAAAGTTGGCCAAAGCAATTCTGCATTGTAATATTAAACCTTCAAAAATTGACATTGGTAAACTCAACGCCGAGTGGTGCGACACAAAAAAAGACTATATAGATGCTGAAGATTTTGTAAAAATAAAATTGAAAAAGTTTATCGGATCTGAAGCTAAATTTAAACTGCCTGTTGATGTTGTTCTTTATGGCTTTGGACGAATTGGTAGATTATTAGCCCGTGAACTTATTATACAAGGTAATGGCCACCAATTGAGAGTTCGTGCGATTGTAACTAGAGGAAATGATGATGAACAAATAGTCAAACGTGCTTCATTGCTACGACACGATTCTGTTCATGGTCCGTTTAGAGGTGTTGCGCTTGAAAACCTGGATGATAAAACTATTTATATTAATGGGCATAAGGTGCTTATGCTAGCTGCAAGTAGTCCTGAAGAAATTGACTATACAGAATATGGTATTAACAATGCTATATTAATTGACAATACAGGTATATACCGTGACCGTGAAGAGTTGAGTCGTCATCTTAAAGCAAAAGGAATATCGAAAGTACTTCTAACAGCTCCAGGCAAGGGCGACATTCCAAATATTGTTTTTGGTGTAAACGAAAAAAGCGTTGACTATAATAAAGAAACCATTTTATCTGCAGCTTCTTGCACAACAAATGCTGCTGCTCCCGTATTATCAGTTCTTGAGAAAAAATTTGGAATTGAACAAGGACATCTTGAGACGATTCATTCGTACACAAACGATCAGAATCTATTAGATAACATGCATAAAAAAACACGACGTGGCCGTTCCGCTCCACTAAACCTTGTTATTACTGAAACAGGAGCAGCCAAGGCTGTCACTAAAATTGTACCTTCACTTGGTGGAAAACTAACTGGTAACGCAATACGTGTCCCTACTCCCAACGTTTCATTGGTAATACTTAAACTTACACTTAACAAAGAAACTAGTGTTGAAGAAATTAATGAACTTATGAGAAAAACTTCGTTAACAGGAGATTTAGTTGCCCAGGTAAAATATTCTACTTCTGCAGATGCAGTATCTTCAGATTTTATAAGTGAACCTGCTACTTCTGTATTTGATAGTAATGCAACACTTGTTTCAGCAAACAAAAAAGGTCTTATAGCATATATTTGGTACGACAACGAGTTTGGCTATGCATTGCAAGTTATTCGAGTTGCAAAAAATATGGCAGGAGTTAAGCGTCCAACATATTACTAGTGAACAACAAATTTTGACTTATATGTCAATTAAACAAATTTACAAGATTTTTTGTTAAACCAATGTTACATTTATTACGTAACTTTGGTTTAACATTTTAATACAATACACAAATTATCAATATCTTAAAAGTGTAAAATTTTAGTAATAATAAACTGCTAACACAACTGGGATTGCTATATTTGCATAATTATTTTACTTATAAACTCTTGTTGAGAAGATGAAAAAGAATGTAAAATACATTTTTGTTACCGGAGGAGTTTCGTCATCCCTTGGTAAAGGAATTATTTCTGCCTCATTGGCAAAGCTACTACAGGGACGAGGATTTTCAGTAACAATACAAAAACTAGATCCATATATTAATATCGATCCGGGTACGCTAAACCCATACGAACATGGTGAATGTTATGTTACTGATGATGGTGCTGAAACTGATCTCGACCTAGGCCATTATGAAAGATTCTCCAATACTCCTACCTCGCAGGCAAATAATGTAACTACGGGCCGTATTTATCAAAATGTAATAAGCAAAGAACGAAAAGGGGAATATTTAGGTACAACTGTACAAGTAGTACCCCATATTACGGATGAAATAAAACGAAGTATAAAAATATTAGGACAAACACATAAATATGATTTTGTAATTACTGAAATAGGTGGAACTGTTGGTGACATAGAGTCGTTTCCTTTTATTGAAACTGTTAGACAAATGAAGTGGGAACTAGGTAACAATTGTGCTGTTGTCCACCTAACTCTTGTCCCATTCTTAAAAGCTGCCGGTGAACTTAAAACAAAACCAACACAGCATTCGGTAAAAACAATGTTGGAACAAGGAGTTCAGCCCGATATAATTGTATGTAGAACAGAGCATTCGCTCAATGAAGGCATTAAACGTAAGATTGCACAATTCTGTAACGTTTCACCAACTGCAGTTATTGAATCAATTGATGCACACACAATCTATGATGTTCCCTTGTTAATGCGTGAAGAAAAACTAGATATAGAGGTATTGTCCGTAACAAATACACCCATTCCTGAGAAACTCGATTTAAAAAATTGGGAAAGATTTGTAGATAGACTGAAAAATCCGGTTGGAAATGTGAACATTGGATTAATTGGAAAATATGTTGAACTTAAAGATGCATATAAATCAATAAATGAAGCACTTGTTCATGGAGGAGTTGAAAATGAATACAAAGTAAATATTGTGAGTATTCAATCAGAAAAAATTAACACATCAAATGTTAATGAAAAACTTTCAGGACTAAATGGTATACTTGTTGCCCCTGGTTTTGGAGGACGAGGAATTGAAGGAAAAATTGATGCAATTAAATATGCTCGTGAAAACAATATTCCGTTTTTGGGCATTTGTTTGGGAATGCAGTGTGCTGCTATTGAGTTTTCAAGAAATGTATTAGGATTAGATAAAGCACATACTACTGAAATTGATGCTAATACGCCATATCCTGTAATTGACATCATGGAAGAGCAAAAAAAAGTAACCAACCTTGGAGGTAGTATGAGGCTGGGACTTTATGAATGTAGTTTGGAAAAGGACTCATTAGCTTTTAGTGAATACAAAACACATGATATCTTTGAAAGACACCGTCACCGATACGAATTTAATAATGATTTTAGAGATCGGTTTACTGAAAACGGTATGCAACTTTCAGGTATAAACCCAGGCAAAGATCTTGTTGAAATAATTGAGTTAAAAAACCATCCATGGTTTATTGGTGTGCAATTTCATCCGGAATACAAAAGTACTGTTAAAGAACCTCATCCATTATTTATTGGATTTATTAAGGCTGCTATTAAATATAAAAAGAGTAAAAAAGGTTGATTATAAAACAAGTCACATAAACTATTCCTTTACCTTTTTCTTCCTTCCGGCTTTTAACAGAGCATTATTTAGAATATATTCTATCTGTCCGTTAGTACTACGAAATTCATCCTGTGCCCATTTTTCAAGTGCAGCCATCATTTCCGGTTGAACTCGAAGTACGAATGCTTTCTTTTTCGCCATTATTATTTATTCTCCATTAATTTATTTATTGCACGTAAAAATGCATCACCCCTCTGTGTACCAATCAATACTTTCTTTCCGTCTTGTAGATATAGTTGCAAACCTATATTACCCCTTACATTATAAGCTTTTCCAACTCCTTTTTTTCCTTGCTTCATACCCCAACCACCATATTCTTTAATTGGTTTATATTCTCGGATCTCATACTTTTCAATATCAGATTTTGAATAACTTATCGATTTTCTGAAATAAGGCCAAAAAGTAAAATGTAGATTTTCGTTTGTTACCTCCACAACCAATTTTGAATTAAACAATAGAAAAGATGAAATAATAAGAACGACAAAAATCAACAATGCTGTTACTAATAAACCTAAGTCCGACATTGGTTTATCCCCCCATGGCTGTTTTAGAACAAATTGATAATAAAATGCTATTGAAAATATTACAACGGGTATAGCATAAATAGCACCCATACTAACGTATAAAGACCGAGACCCAAACTTTTGTTCTTCTTGAAATAGTACCTTTTTCATTTTATCATTTTACTCATGCTACTTCGGGAATAAAATTGCTAGAAATAATGACAGATTTAGGATTAGCAACTTTATAGTTCAGGGTTTCAAATCCCGAAATAAACATATTCAAACATTAATAAATGGTTCCCGTATTCACAATTGGTGAAACATCTTTATCAGAGGTTAGAACAACCATCAAATTGCTAACCATAGTAGCTTTCTTTTCATCATCAAGTTCAATAATTTTCTTTTTTTCGAGTGCGTCCAAAGCCATCTCAACCATGCTAACAGCACCTTCAACTATTTTAAATCGGGCAGCAACAATTGCTGTTGCCTGCTGTCGTTTTAGCATTGCCCCTGCAATTTCCTGAGCATAAGCAATGTAATTAATCCTTGCTTCAATCACTTTTATACCTGCAATAGCAAGTCTTTCAGTAATTTCATCTTCGAGCATATGGTTAACCTCTTCTCCTCCTCCACGTAATGTAATATTGGCATCCTCATCTTCAAAATTATCATAAGAATAATGTCCTGCGAGCTTGCGGATAGCAGCTTCACTCTGAATATCAACAAAATGTACATAATCATCCACATCAAATGCTGCTTTATATGTATTATCCACCTTCCAAACCATAACAACACCTATCATTACCGGATTACCAATTTTATCATTCACTTTTATGGGTTCACTATCCAAATTTCTGGCTCTAAGAGATATTTTCTTTCTTGAGAAAAACGGATTAACCCACCAAAAACCATTCTTCTTAATTGTACCCTTATAGGCTCCAAACAGCACTAGTACACTTGATTCATTTGGGTTAACAGTAACTAGTCCTGCAATAAAAAATATCCCTAGTAAAATCAATGCAATCATCCAAATCATTTTTACAAAAATAATCGCCAGTATAGGTGGTACAATAAATAAAAAGATAACAAATAAGGCTAAATAGCCAGATATTGGTGAAAATTCATGTTCTTTTTTCATAGTATTATATTTATATTATTATGATATTAATTTAATATCACAAATATACTTCATTTTGTACCTGTTGTCAAGTGTTTTTGATAAATATTTTTTTAAAAATAATGATGACTTAATTCCATTTAATAAAAACATGACACGCAACGCTTTCTATACACCTAAATATCTACAACTTACAACTTGAACTTAGCGGCATAGTATTTGTCAGTTATTTAATAATTCTCAATATATTTGCAAACTTATTATCCTGATAAGGGGAATAAACCGAAAAAAAAATATAGCATGAATAAAAACTCAATTTTAGGCTTCATCCTCATAGCAGGAATAATGATTGGTTATACCTATTGGATGACACCTTCTGAAGAGGAACTTGCAAAGCAACAATATGTAGCTGATTCAATAGCACATATTCAAAGGCAAAAAGCCGAAGAACTTGCAAGTACAACTAAAGTACTGGAGCAATCATCACAACCTGAAGCTCCTGCAATTGAAATTACACACGAACAACGCGAAACATTTTCTGACTTGCAAAATAAATACGATGTATTCGCAAATGCAGCTATTGGTGATGAACAATTATACATCATTGAAAATGATCTCGTTAAGATAGAAGTTAGTAATAAAGGTGGACATATTAAAACCATTGAATTAAAAGATTATCAAACTTATGATTCACTGCCAGTTATCCTGTTCAATCCCGAAACTTCAAAATTTGGATTATCATTCTTTTCACACAATAGAATAATAAATACTGAAAACTTTTACTTCACTCCTGATGAGTTTGCAAAATCCCATATGGTTGTTTCCGGCACTGAATCATTGTCGTTTAATATGCGATTATATATTGGCTCTACTGAAGGAGTTGTGAATAACAATAGCTACATTGAATATTTATATACTCTCAATGGCGACAATTATATGATTGATTTCACAATAAATATTGTTGGCATGGAGGGTGTTATATCATCAAATTCCAGCTTTGTTGATTTAAACTGGTACGCTGATCTTAGACAACAAGAAAAAACAATTGATCAATTTAACGGATCAACTATATATTACAAATACTATCAGGATGAAGTTGATTACATGGACGAAACTGATGACGATGAGGAACAAATTACCACAAAGCTAAAGTGGGTTTCATTTAAGCAACGTTTCTTTTCATCTACCTTAATTGCAAAAAATTCTTTCAATAACGGGAGGCTTAAGGTATTTGAAAAAGAAAATCCGGGTTCAGACAGATACCTCAAATCAATGCAGGCCGATTTTGAATTGCCAATTAATCTAAAGGGAAGCACCAGCATTCCGTTTTCATTTTATTTTGGTCCAAATAAATTTTACACACTTAAAGCATACGATCTTGAACTGGAACGTCAAATTCCAATTGGATGGGGGTTTTTCATACTAGCATGGATAAATGAATATATTGTAATACCAACATTTGATTGGCTTGGTGGTTACGGTTGGAATTATGGTATCGTTATTCTTGTATTAACCATAATGCTAAAAACACTATTGTTTCCAATAGCATACAAAACATATTATTCATCAGCTAAAATGCGTGTGTTAAAACCTGAAGTAGATGAACTAGGTAAAAAATTCCCCAAGAAGGAAGACTCCATGAAGAAGCAACAGGCTGTTATGGCATTATATAAAAAAGCCGGTGCTAACCCTGCAGCTGGCTGTGTTCCCATGCTTCTTCAAATGCCAATATTATTTGCTATGTTCAGGTTTTTTCCTGCTTCAATTGAGCTAAGACAACAACCTTTTCTTTGGGCGCACGATTTATCAAGTTACGATTCAATTGCTACTTTACCTTGGGATATCCCATTTTATGGTGATCATGTTAGTCTTTTTACATTGTTAATGACTGTTTCAACAATAATGTACACATACCTGAACAATCAGATGATGGCTAACCAATCTACTCAAATGCCAGGTATGAAAACCATGATGTATCTAATGCCGGTAATGTTCCTTGGAATTTTTAACAGTTACGCATCAGGATTAAGTTACTATTATTTCCTTGCCAATATTATAACCTTTGGCCAGATGTTTGTATTTAGATATGCAATAAATGAGGATAAACTCCGAGCAAAAATAGAACTGAATAAAAAGAAACCGGCAAAGAAAAAATCGGCGTTCCAGAAAAGACTTGAAGATGCAGCTAAACAAAAAAAGAAATAATAATTAGAAAAGGCCAATAGCCAACAACCAACAGCTTGATCCCCGATTCAAATTATAATTAACAACATCAAAGTTAGATATATCAAATTGAAAATAATGCAATTAAAGAAATTTGCCATACTAACTTCCGTGTTTTTAATTACTCTAACAAATGTAGTTTCACAAAATATTTTTGTGTTTGACCAACAATCAGGTAATCCAATATCAGATGTAGTAATTTTTAATGATAGCAAAACTAAAACGGGCCTAACAAACACACTGGGTATTGCTGATATTAGTGATTATCTAGAAAATGAGAACATTCACTTTCAGCATCCATCATATAATTCACTCTCGCTATACAAAAACACAATTTCAGAACTCAAGTTTAAAGTACCCCTAAACGAAAAATTAATCAACCTCGATGAAGTAATAGTGTCAGCAAGTAAGTGGGAAACTAAATCAAGTGAAATCCCAAATAAAATTGAACTGATAAAAAACAAAGATATTTTATTTAATAACCCTGCTACATCTGCTGATTTGATAGCATCAGGAAATCAGGTTTATGTACAAAAAAGCCAGCTAGGTGGTGGCAGCCCAATGATTAGAGGGTTTGCTGCAAACAAAATACTGATGATGGTTGATGGCGTTAGGATGAATAATGCAATTTATCGTAGTGGTAACCTGCATAATGTACTACAGGCTGATGCAAATAGCATTGAAAGTGCTGAAGTAATTTTTGGCCCGGGAACAAATATCTACGGAAGTGATGCACTAGGTGGAGTTATTGATTTTCATACCCTTAAGCCTAAATTCTCTGCTGGTGATAAATTGATTGGATATGGAAATGCTATGACAAGATTGTCAACTGCTGATTTTGAAAGAACTTTTCATGGGAATTTTAATTTATCAAATAATAAGTGGGCTTTAATGGCAAATATTTCCTACAGTAAGTTTGATGATCTACGAATGGGTAATATGCATAATAACTACAATCAGAGGCCTGAATATGTGGACTTTATTGATGGCAACGATACAATTATTCAAAATTCAGATCCTAATATTCAGCGTTTCTCAGGATATGACCAAATAAGTATGATGACGAAAGTTATGCACAGATATAGTGAGCATGTAGACTGGGAATATAGCTTATACCTGACACAAACCTCTGCTGTACCTCGTTACGACAGATTACTACAATATTCTGATGGAATACTGAAATATGCTCAATGGGATTATGAACCTCAGCAATGGTTGATGAACAGGTTATCAGTGAATATGAATAATAATGCATCATTTTATGATAATGCTGTTATTACATTAGCATACCAAAATGTTAAAGAAGGCAGGCATGACAGAAAATACAAAGATGACTGGCTAAGAAAGCGCGAAGAACAAGTAAATATATTCTCATTAAATGCTGATTTTGACAAGGTTCTAAACGGAGGAAATTTTATTTATTACGGTATTGAACTTGTGTACAATGATGTTACATCGGAAGGTATTAAGGAAAATATCGATACTCAGGAAACAGCAGAAATATCAACTCGTTATCCAGATGGTGGAACTCAGTTCTTTCAGTCGGGTGCATATTTTAGTTATAAAAAGAATTTAAGCAGTGTGCCAATAACCTTGCTAACAGGTGTAAGATTTTCATACATAAGTTTACATTCTAAATTCAATGATACATCATTTTACCATCTACCATACACTGAGATCGATATTAATATCGGAGCAATTACAGGAAGTGCAGGGTTTGTTTATCACCCCGGTGAATGGCAATATAATTTTAACCTGTCATCAGGGTTCCGTGCACCAAATTTAGATGACGTTGCAAAAATATTTGACTCAGAACCTGGTAATGTTGTAGTTCCCAATGAGAATCTTGAACCTGAATATTTATACAATGTTGATGTTGGAATTATAAGAAAATTTCATGAAGTTGCCAAAATTGAAATAACCGCTTTTTATTCATACCTCGATAATGCAATGGTAAGAAAAGATTTTACTTTAAACGGACAGGATTCTATTATGTACGATGGAGAATTAAGCAAAGTTCAGGCAGTTGTTAATACAGGAAGTGCTGTAATTTATGGAGCAAGTATGATCTTTAATATAAAGCTATTCAACAACATTGCTCTAAATACTGTACTAACTACAATTAACGGAGAAGATGACACCGGAGCAGCACTCCGGCATTCTCCACCTTTATATGGAGCCACGTCTGTAACTTTTGAAAAAAATAAGTTAAAACTATCCATAATTACTGATTATAATGCCGAAATTAGTTATGACAAACTAGCTCCTAGCGAAAGAGATAAAGCTTATTTATATGCAACTGATGCAAATGGAAATCCATATTCGCCAGGTTGGTGGACATTAAACTTTAGGGGAAGCTATGCATTTAATGAGAAGTTTATTACCACTTTTGGAATAGATAATATTATGAATTACAGGTTTCGAACTTACTCATCTGGAATTACTTCCCCAGGAAGGAACTTTGTTTTTGCAGTAAGATATAGTTTTTAATAATTGGGATGTATTGGCTCAATATAGTTTCCTTTCATATTCTCTAAAAATCCTTATCCTTCATATAGGAAGCTAACGTACGAGATTTAAGATAGTCTCTGAAATTTCTTGTCATATCCATAGTAAGGTTCTCAAAAACACACTTGCCAAAAGGACATATCTCTTTACCTAGTGGACAACGCGAAACAATTATCTTACCTTCAACCGATTCATAAACTTCTAGCAATGTAATATTTTTGGGTTTATCAACCAGATAGAACCCGCCGGTAGGACCACGAGTTGAGCCCAAAAACCCATCCTTCACTAGCTTCTGAAGCACTTTTGCAATATGAAACTTAGAACTACCTGTAGCCTTTGCGATATAATTAACATTTACTTGTTTATTACGGTGTTTTGCAATCAATATAACACTATGTAGAGCTATTGAAACCGCCTCTGTTATATTAACAATTTTTGCCATGACATTCTATTAAGTAATTAATTACCAAAATTACACAATTAATCGTTACACTCTTTATAGGAACTTATTTATCTATTTATTTTTTAACAAGTCAAAAAATAATATTATATTTGGCTTTCCCATCACTAAAATAGATCTTTTATGAAAATTAAAAATGTCACAATTAATCTATTACTATTCTTATCAACTATAATTCTTTCCTATAATAATTGCTACTCTCAAAGTTCAAATATAACACCTCCAAGCCTTACTAACAACCCATCATTTGATGTAATTTGCACAAATAGCCAACCTCTTCTAACTTTTTATAATGCAAAAGGTGGTATTGGCGAACTAACTTATACTATTCAAATTTCCACCGATCAAAAGTTTGAAAATGTTTATGCCGAATATAATAACATAGTTCAAAAAACCAGATTTATTACATCCAAATTATTAGATAATGATGACAAATTACCAATCGATAAACAATATTATTATTGGAGGGTAAAAGCTACGGACTCTAAGAATAATGAAAGCAGTTGGGCATCATCAAGGTTTTATTTAGACACAAAATCAGATGACAGTTTTATGAACCTTATTAGAGTTAAGGTTGAATCGGTAGTAGTATCAAATGGTGCAAATTCAAAAAATATAATAGACATTACTGACATCGGGAACACAACACATTGGGAACCCCCACCACCCTACAAAACTACTCCATGGGTAGAATTTACTCTTTCTGAGCCTACCGAAATTAGTAGAATATGGATGTTGTCAAACCCCAATTCAAAAGAAGGATGGCTAACCAACTTTTATTGGATGTTTAGCTTAGATGGAGAAAACTGGACTAAGATTAAAACAATATCCGAAAACTATACATATAGAAACATTATTGACATCGAACCAGTTTCTGCAAAATATCTAAAACTA
>Ga0075114_10001467_pt1 | contig 12740 bp, 14 predicted proteins | sample AntAceMetag02UKM_FD_69784 | JGI IMG/M metagenome (GOLD analysis project Ga0075114, IMG submission 69784) | Saline lake microbial communities from Ace Lake, Antarctica - Antarctic Ace Lake Metagenome 02UKM | ecosystem: Environmental > Aquatic > Non-marine Saline and Alkaline > Saline | place...
TTTCTGATAAAGGCTGTCCAGATGAGCATGTTTTGGATGATATCTTTTTGGTAAATAATTTCATCAATCATGTCTGTTTTGGCGGAAAAGTTTTGGGCGATTTGAGAAAGAATGGCCGGATCGGAGACAGACACCTCAAAGGAAGCGGGCAGGATGCTGGCGGTAACCATTTCGGTTAACAGGGGGTTGTCTTTGTTTTGCTCTTTGTAAATATCCAGAGCTTTTTCTTTGGAGATAAATCGGATTTCCTTAACGTCAGGATAGCCGGCCAATTCTTTTTGTAAACTTTCAACTGTATTTTGATCCAGGCCATCCTTGATGAAAATGGTAACTTCGGGGCGGGTTTCGAAATATTGCAAAACAGCCGAAAGACCGTGGCTGGTGAGGGCATAGAAAGACATAATCAGAAAGCATATAATCATAATGAAAATGGCAGTTAAACTTTGGAAGGGTGATCTCCTAATGTGGTGCCAGGTGGCTTTAAAAGTGGCCATAAATAAATTATTGAATTATTAAATTTTCTTAGATTTAACGATGCGACCATTTTGAAGATGGATAATTTTTTTGTTTAAAGACTTGACTATATCAACATCATGGGTGGCCATAAGGATGGTACAGTGGTGTTTTTGGTTGATGTCTTTGAGGAGTTTAACCAGGTTCCATGAGTTTTGCCGGTCGAGATTGCCGGTGGGTTCATCGGCCAGGATTATTTCAGGATTGATGGCTAAGGCTCGGGCCAGAGAAGCTCGTTGGAGTTCGCCCCCGGAAAGTTGAGAGGGATAAAGCAGGCGACGAGTGGTCAGGTTGACTTTTTTGATGACTTCATCAACTTTGGATTGAATTTTATCTTTGGGATGTGAAGTTATGTCTAGACTAAGGGCAATATTTTCTTCTATTGATCTGTCCGGTATAAGTTGGTAGTTCTGAAAAATAATGCCTACCTTTTTTCTGACACTGTCTATGTCTTTTTTGCCAATGGTGGAAAGTTGGTGTTTACCGATGGTAATTTGCCCACTACTGGGAGTAATTTGAGACAAGATGAGCTTGATAATGGTTGACTTGCCAGAACCGGAGGGACCAAAAAGAAAAGCGAATTCACCTGATTTGATCTCAAAGTCAATATCTTTTAGGGCGTCTATAAAGCCAAAATTTTTACTGACTTGTTTAAAAACTATGCGCATAGATTATTCAATTACTTTTATACTGCCAACATCCAGGAACCAGCCGGCCCAACGAGAATCATTGGTCTCACCCTTGATTTCAACCTGGCGACCGACAAAGAGGTCAAGGTCAAGGGTAGAAGATGTCAGAGCGGCTTTTTGGTCTTCACCACCGGGACGAATCAAAGTATGGGTGCCTTCGCCATTGACTCCGCCGGACTCGACGACACCGATGGCCTTGTCTTTAAAGTTTCCATTGGCGTTACCATAAACTTGACCGACCTTAACTTGATCGGCGTTACTGATGGTATCGGCAGAAATAGGTCGAGATTCACCCGACGTGAATAAAGGTGTCTGATTGTTGCTACGACCGGGAAAAAAGCGGGAAAGCCAGAAGCCGGAGGCAATGCCGACAACAACGATAATGGCAATGGTGGAAAAAAGAGTAATTTTGTCGTTTTTAGAGACAGGAGTGTTTTGATTGAGGTTGGGAATATCCATATTTTTTAATAACTAATACTTTGATTCAGTATATCAAAAGATAAGGGAAGGAATTATAGAAGGGACTCAGCGATAAAGCTTTGAATGGCTTGATAATTTTGGTCCTGTGGAAGAAAAACCCATTGACCCTGGAAAAGATGACCGGGGTAGTAGAGAAGGTCGGTCTGAGGATTTTCTCCGGTAGGTAGGTTAATTTTTTCTATATGGAGATGAATGATATTTTTTCCCAAGTGAAAAAGTAGACTAAAAAGGTGTCTGTCAGAAAAATTGCTTTGAATTTTTTGATGGAAAAAATTATATAAATTAATCAGTCGAGTCGGCTGGGGAGGGGTGTTTTTAAGTTGACCTACAACGGCTTCGACGAGGAGCTGTTGGCGTTGACTGCGACCAATATCGGTGCCACCATTAAGGCTGTCGGGGGCGTTTTTACGGGAACGGACAAAATAAGATATGTTGGACCGGTCCAAATGGTTCCAGCCGGAATCAAAATGGACGGTGATGTAGATAGGGATTTGAGGAGAAGGGTTGGCAATGTATGACGGATTGGGATATTGATCGTCGGTAAAACCTTGAGGCAAAAACAGGTCAACTCCACCAATTAGTCCGACGAAGTCAATTAAATCCTCGGTAGTGACGATAAGGGTGTGGTCGATGGTTTGACCGGTGAGTTGGGAAAATTGGTCCTGAATGAATTTTAGCTGGTCATCGTCTTGTTGGAGAGACAAGGGATAGATTTGGTTGATTTTGGCGTTAAGGGGGTAAAACCAGAGATCGCGGGGCAAGGGTATGATAGTCAGTCGGTAGTTTTTGAGATTAAGCGAGGCTAGGATAATAGTATCGGTGACGTTGGTTTTTTCCAATTGATCATCACGAGGGTCGAGACCAAGAATAAGGAAGTTGATTTGCTCTTGGCCTTGATATAGGTTGTTGTTAACGGCCTGAATTATGTTTTGATAGACTGGCCGGGTAGGTTGGTCGGTGCGGGAAGCAAAATATTGAAAGGCAAAAAAAACTATGGCAAAAAGAATGAAAAGCAAGGAAAGAAGAGTGATGGAAATAATTTTAACGATTTTTTTTAAGGTCATATTTTAAGTTGAGCTTGAAGAAAAGGGTCTAAGTCTCCGTCTAAAACGGCGCCGGTATCAGATGTTTGGTGGAGACTGCGTAGGTCCTTGATCATTTTATAGGGGTGAAGCACGTAAGATCTGATTTGATGTCCCCAAGAAGCGTTAACATTTTTACCTTTGATTTTTTGTTGCTGGTGTTGCTGGTGTTGCTGCTCCAGAACCCAAAGCTTGGCGGTCAGCATTTGCATGGCCAATTCTCTATTTTGTTGTTGAGATCGTTGGGATTGACAGGCTACAGTAACCCCGGTAGGTTGGTGAACCAGCCGAACAGCGGTGGAAACTTTATTGACATTTTGACCACCACTACCACCGGAACGAAAAGCGGAAAATTGGACATCTTCCGGTTTAATGGTGATCTCATCCGGGTTTTCGATAATAGGCATAACTTCAACTTTGGCAAAGGAGGTCTGTCGGAGTTTGTCAGCGTTGAAAGGAGATAGGCGAACCAGGCGGTGGACTCCCGATTCCCGACGAAGATAACCGTAAGCCAGCGGTTGACTGACGTTAAAATAAACAGATTTGACGCCGACTTCTTCGCCCGGCTGGATATCCAAGATTTTATAGGGCCATTTTTGTTTGTCAAAAAATTTCATATACATGCGTTGGAGCATAGAGGCCCAATCCATGGCTTCGGTACCGCCTTGACCGGAATGGATAGAAAGGATGGCAAAATTCTTATCGTATTTACCGGACAGATAGGTTTTGTTTTCCAATAGAGACAAAGTTTTTTGGATATGTTTGATGGCTTTGTCTAGTTCTTGTTGCAAAGAGGGGTCGGGCTGGGTGGTTAGAATTTGGTTGAATTCTTCGGCGTTTTTTATATCTTTTTCTAATTGCTTGATAATGGAGACATCTTTTTCCAAATGAGAAAGAGTAGTGGAGACTTGTTTGGCCTTTCGAGAGTTATTCCAGAAGGCCGGGTCTTGCTGTTGACAATCGAGTTGTTTGATTTGTTTGGTCAAACCGTCAAAATTGATTTTTTTCTTGAGTTGGTTCAATTGACGATTGAGCTGGGTAATAATAATCATTGTTATGGTTTTATTTAAGGAGAATCCCCTTCGACATCCTTCATAAGATCTTGGTAGACACTTTGAATAATCTCTTTTTTGAGTTGATTGATTTGGCGACGAGGAAAGTCTTTCATTTGGTCTTTTAGGTATTGGAGCTTTTCTTGAGTGTAAATTATAACAGGAATTTGGTTGATGTTTTCGAGTTTTTGGCGGCTATCGGGTGGAAGTGATTGATAGGCTTGGTCAAAAAGGGGTTTTAGGTTGATATGGGGCTGATTGTCAATCTCTTGGCCCAAAATAGTGGGGTCATTTAGGGCTTCCGGCTGTTTGGTATAACGGGAAAAATAGGAGATGGCTAGGTATATAGCTAAAGAAAAGAGAAGTAGTCTGACAACTACTTTCAAGCCAAAATTAGCTGTTTGTTTGACTTCTTGGTCCACAGAAACATTTTATCATCTTGGTGTTTTATTTGGTCTGGGTGATGGCGGAATTGATCTTGTCCCCTACCCTGATCTGATCAACCGCATCCATGCCGAGAACCACCTGACCGAAATTGACATATTGGTTGGTGAGAGATTGGCAAGTGGAGTCGGCCAGACAGATAAAAAATTGAGCATCGTTGCTCTGTTCTTTAATGCCACCTCGGGCCAGACCGACGGAAGCTCGTTTAAAGGGAATTTGATTGATTTCGGATTTAATAATGCCGCCACCGGTGCCGTTGCCTTGGGGATCTCCACCCTGAACCACAAATCCGGGTTCGACTCGATGGAAAGTAAGATCGTCGTAAAAACCGGAATTAACTTTGTCTAAAAAATTTTCGACGGTACGAGGACAGTGGTCGGGGAAAAGTTTAATGACAATTTGGCCGTGGACAGTATTGATAGCCACCATAGTGTCAGTGGCTTGATCGGCGGAGTCAGTTGAAGATGGTTGATCGTCGGTGACGGTTTCAAAACTTTGATCGTCAGCCGAGTCATCACCGGTAGAGGTTTTTTGAGGAATAAGAGAACAAGCTGACAGACAAAGAGATGAAGCAAAAATAGAGAGAAAGAGAATTAGGCTGGTTATTTTCATGGGTCTATTTTAGCAAAACCAGGGCCTTTTTGTCACCCTGTTCGATATCTTGTTTGAGTTGGGATGGAGGAAAGTCGTGGATACTAGCCAGAAGGAGACGGTATGAATATTTAAAATAGGCGCCATGACGGGTACCAACATCGTGGACGGTAAATTGCTCTTTTTTGTCATCGTAACCCAAAATAACCAGATTGTGATAATAGGGACCACCGTTGGCAAAGTGACGATTTTCGGCAAAAAGTTGTTTACCGTTGGCGGGAATTATAACCGGAATGTCTCTGATTAAATAACTTTTTATATCGGTTAAATTCGGCTGGAGGATTATTTGGTATTTTAGATTGAGGTAGTCATAAGCGATGGTGGCCATTTGGTCAATATCGACATCTTTTTTGAACCCTTGAGTGGCTTGATAGTCAATCAGGCTTAAAATTGAGCTGACCATTTCTTCTTGGCTGGGTTGTTTGTTTTGGTAATAGAAAGCAACGGTTAGCAGAGCGGCTTCCTCACAGGCATCTTGCCAGGGCTGATCCCAATTCTTCTGGGGAGCCTGGGGGATAAAGGTGGTTTTTATTAAATGTTTGGCGGGGAAAGAGGTGGGGGTGGGGCTAAGGGAAATTGTACCGGTTGGCGACGATGACGACGGAGGCAGATTGACGGATGGCAGTGACTGAGATGGCGGCGGCGGTGATTTGCTTGATGAAAAAACAAAAAAGAAGAGAGCGGGAATGGTGATAATGGCTAAAATCAGGTAGAAACGGCTTAATTTAATCAAAGAGGTTTTTATCCGGGTGGGATTGGTTTAAGTCGATTGAGGAAGGGTCGGGCAGGGGCATGATTTTTTGCCAATTAACTTGACTGCCGACTGTTTCTATCCAGTCAGTAACCGGTTTGATAAAGTCGATGGTGGAAATGAAATAAAATATAACGACGGCAATGACCAGGGTGCCAAAAAGAGAGCCCAAAGAATGAAAAACGCCGGCAATAAAATTATAGAAAGCAAATTTAGCGGGATTGGCATTATAAACAAAGAAGCGGCTTTTGTTGAGGTTAATGGTGCCCAGTTTTCGGTTAAGTCGGTCTAATTGGTCGGTCAATTGGGTTTGCGATTGATCTTTATTTTTAGTCTTCATAAATTAATTGTAGCAAAGATTATTTTTTGCCTAAATCGGGATGGAGGCGATGAATAATGGCAACAATCTCCTGTTTAGCCGACTCTAGGGTGTAATTGAGAGTAGCCCCGGCGGCGGCCGGATGGCCTCCGCCATCCCCGGTGGTGGCGGCAATTTTGGCCAAATTATACTTTTGGGGTTGACGGGTACGGAAACTGGCACGGACAACTCCCGGCCTGATTTCAAAAAGAGTAACGGCAATATCCCACCCGGTTACACTTTTGAGGATGTTGGCAGTGCTGATACCACTACCGTCTGATTTAGATAGATGGTTTTTTTTGAGTTGTTGATGGGAAATGGAAGCGATAGCCAGATGTTTTCCCAGATAAGTTTCCACCGAAGACAGAAGCAGGCCGACTAGTTTGATAGTCTGAGGAGTATTATTGTTATCGACCTGGGAAAAAAGGGCGGGAAATTGGGGGTAGATTTTACTTAATTTAGAAGTAACTTCAAAAGTTTTCCAGCTGGTTTGGTCATATTTAAACTGACTATCAGTGTAAATGCCGGTCAAAAGACAAGCGGCAATTTTTTTAGTGATTTTGATTTTCCAAGAGGAAAAAAGAGAGTAAACTATTTGAGCGGCGGCGGGAACAGTGGTATCGATGAGGTTGATATCGGCAAAGCCGGGATTGGTGGAATGGTGATCGATGACAATGGTTTTAAGATGAGGAGGAAAAACAACGGTGTTGAGAGAGGAGATCATTTTGGGAGCGGCGGAATCAAGAATGATAAAAAGGTCAAAACGATCCAGGTCGGTTTGAAAATAAGTTTGGGGTTTGATGTGCTTGAAACCGGGCAGATGAGATAAATAGCCGGGAAGAGGTGAGTCACCACCGATGATTTCGACGTTTTTTTTGAGATGTTTTAGGGCATGATAAAAAGCCAGAGCCGAACCGACAGAATCACCGTCGGGACCGGGATGGAGATGAAGAAGGATGCGAGAAGATTCGTCGATTTGTTTTTTTATTTTGGCGGCCAGTCGGGCGAAATTTTTCATTGTTTTATTTTAACCAAATTTGGGATAACAACATTTTTTATATTTTTTACCACTACCGCAAGGACAGTCATCGTTACGGCCGGGAGTATTGGCCGATGATTGGACCGGTTTGATCCGAGGGGCTGATGGGTCGATGGCAGGAGCCGGTTGATTCTGTTCGGTTTTAGTTGGCGCCATCAATTTTCCCCTGGCTTCGGTGACATTTTGAGGAGATAGATCCGGGGGGGGTTGAACCGACTCACCAGGGCGGGTAGGTTGAAGACGAAAAAGTTTTCTGGCTAAATTATATTCGAATTTACCCATCAGCTCCTGAAACATTTGGTAACCCTCTTTACGATATTCAATCAAGGGATCTTTTTGGGCATAGGATTGGAGACTGATGCTTTGACGGAGATTATCCAAAGCAGTCAGATGGTCCACCCACAAAGGGTCAAGGGTGCTAATGATAGAAAAAGTCAGAATGTTGGAGCCAATTTCTCGGCCAAAGTGATCCAGTCGTTGTTGCCATTGGCCTTTTAACAGTTGAAGCAGGAGTGAGGCCGGGTTGTCCGACCGGCTCAGTTTTTGGCTCAATTTTTGACGACTGGGTTCATCCAAGGGTAAGATTTCGGAAAATTCCAAAACTGCTTTGGTGGCCTCAAAATTACCGGTGGCCGAGCTGGTGTGAATATCAATTAAGGATTTCAATTGGCGAGACAGGTACATAAAGGCTTGTTTTTGGTTACGCCCCGGATGTTTTTTGTCGTTTTTGAGGGTACGGTCACGCAGGTCATAAACAATGGATCGTTGCTTGTTGATGACATTATCGTATTCAACTAAATTTTTTCTGATATCAAAATTATAACCCTCAACCTTGATTTGAATTTGTTCCAAAACCCGAGAGACCATGGGGTGAGTCAGGGGGGTGTTGTCCGGCATATTAAAACGAGTCATTAAGGTACTGATGCGCTCTCCGCCAAAGATACGCATAAGATCATCGTCCAGAGCAATGTAGAACTGGGAATGACCGGGGTCGCCCTGACGACCGGCCCGACCGCGTAATTGATTGTCAATACGACGGGATTCGTGACGTTCGGTACCCAAGACGACCAGTCCGCCCATTTTAACAATCTCATCATGGTCTTTTTGCCAAAGTGATAGTTTTCTGTCACCTTTGGGGCCACCTAAAATGATGTCAACACCTCGACCGGCCATATTGGTGGCAACGGTGATGGCGCCTTTAATACCGGCCTTGGCAATAATGGCGGCTTCGGAATTGTGGTTTTTGGCGTTTAAAAGTTGATGGGGAATATTTTTTTTACGCAACAGGGAGGAAACGATTTGATTGTTTTCGATGGAGGTGGTGCCGATTAAAACCGGTTGGCCTTTTTGGTGAAACTTGGTAACAGCGCCAACCAGAGCGGCATATTTGGTGGCTTTGGTCTTGAAAATCAGGTCATGGTTATCAAGGCGAACCAAGGGTTTGTGGGTGGGAATCCGAATAACATCCAAGTTGTAGATCTTTTTGAACTCCTCACTCTCGGTGGCGGCGGTACCGGTCATGCCGGAAAGTTTTTGATACAAACGAAAATAGTTCTGAAAGGTGATAGTGGCCCAAGTTTGAGACTCCTGCTGGACGGTAACATTTTCCTTGGCCTCGATGGCCTGATGAAGACCATCCGACCAGCGACGACCGGGCATGAGACGGCCGGTAAACTCGTCGACAATTATGATTTGACCGTCTTTAACCACATAATCTTTGTCTTTGTGAAATAATGTTTGGGCTTTGATGGCGTTTTCTATGTAATGAATGGTGGCAAAAGATTCTTCATATAAGTTTTTGACCGACAGGGTGCGTTCGACTTTGCGAATACCATATTCAGACAGAGTGGCTGATTTGGCTTTTTCGTCGATAACATAGTCGGAAGACTGAAGATCGTTGGCGATCTTGGCAAATTTGTAATATTTATCTACAGGGGCATTGTTGGGAGAAGAAATAATCAGAGGGGTACGGGCTTCATCGATTAAAACAAAGTCAACTTCGTCGACAATGGCAAAATGATGAGATCGCTGGACCACTTTGGCTAGATTGGGAGCCATATGATCACGCAGATAGTCAAAACCGAATTCATTGTTGGTGCCGTAAGTGACATCGGCTAGATAGGCTTCCCGGCGAGAGATAGGGCGCAGATGGGCCAGGCGATCATCAACGGTGGGTTGGGGATCGGTGTAATCCGGATCAAAAATAAAAGACTTGTCGTGAATGATACAAGCGGTGGACAGGCCTAGAAAATGGAGGGCCTTGGAATACCAACCGGCCCCGACCTGGGAAAGGTAATCGTTGGGGGTGATAATATGAACCCCTTGACCGGTTAGAGCATTTAGGTAAACTGGAAAAATGACGGCGTGGGTTTTACCCTCACCGGTTTTCTGTTCGGCGATGGATCCCTGATGAAGGGTAATGGCGGCCATTAGTTGGACATCGTAGGCTCGTTCGCCAATGGTCCGTTTTATGGCCTGGCGAGCGACGGCAAAGACTGGGGGCAAGATATCGTCAAGGGTTTTGCCTTTTTTAATCAGTTGACGAAAATGGTTGGTTTGTTGAGCCAGTTTTTTGTCCGAAAAAGGTCGGTATTTTGATTCCAAATCGTTGATCTTTTTTATGAGAGGTTGATATGAGCGTAGACGTTTGGCATTGTAGTCAAATATGTTTTTGAGTGATTTAAACATGGATTTATTATACCCCACAAAAGCCAAAGCCCTTCGAAAAACGAAGGGCTAAGGAGTGGCTCCTCTAATAGTTGATTATTTGGTTGGTTTGATGGTGTCAAAACCGGTAAATGGCTGGAGTACGGTCGGTATTTTTATGGAACCGTCTTTTTGTTGAAAGTTCTCCATGATGGCTAAGACGGCTCGATCGGTAATAACAGTGGCATTGAGAATATGAACAAAAGTATTTTTATTGTTTATCTTGGTTTTGGTATTGAGGCGACGAGCTTGATAATCGGTGCAGTTACTGCAGGAATGAGTTTCGCGGTAGGCGTTTTGACCGGGGAACCAGCCGTTAATGTCGAACATGCGACGATTGGGATGAGGTAAATCGCCAGTACAGGCGGCTATAACTTGATAGGGTAAGCTGAACTCCTGCATGATTTCTTCCTGATAACCGAGCATTTCTTGGCACAATCGGTCGGAGACTTTAGGGTCGGGTAAACAAAAAATATTCATCTCGACTTTGTTGAAGAAGTGGACCCGGAACAGTCCCCTGGTGTCTTTGCCATAAGTGCCGGCTTCGCGACGGAAACAGGGTGAAAAATTGACATATTTGAGCGGCAGTTTTTTGGCATCAATAATTTCATCCATGTGGTAAGGGACAACGGCGTGTTCGGAGCTACTGATAAAAACCAAATCGTCCTGGGGACTGGAATAATAGGCGTTGAACAAATTTTTATTACTGGTATAACCGGTTTTCCACTCGGTCTGACTTTTGACCATGACCGGAGGAATCATACCCGCCCAGCCTTTCTTGATCAGTTTATTAAAGGCATAAAACATAACTGCCAGTTCCAAAACGGCGCCTTGGTTTTTGAAATAGCCAAAGCGGGAACCGGAGACCTTGGCGGCTCGTTTGATGTCTAAAATATCGAGTTTTTCACCTAAATCAACGTGGTCTAAGGGAGTGAAATCGAACTGAGGTGGCTGGCCGACTGTTTTTATAACTTGGTTATCGGCTTCACTTTTACCGACAGGGGTATCATCTGAGGGAATATTGGGGATTTGCTCCAAGACTGAGACAAGTAGTTGTTGTAGTTTCTTAAGTTTGGGTTGAAGAACTTTAAGTTCTTTTTTTAATTGAGAACCAGCCTTAATTTGATCGTCTGTCGGCTTGCTTTTAATGCCTCGAGAAAGCTGATTTTGGTCGGCTTGAAGTTTTTCGATTTGAGCTAAAAGTTGTCTTATTTTTTGGTCGATTTCCAGTGCTTCGTCGACCAACGTGGGTTTTTTTTGACGGTTTTTCAGGGCGGTTTTGACTTGATCGGGTTGTTGACGGAGAAAATTTATATCCAACATAGAGATGGCTTATTTTAACAGAATGGGAAAAAATATTTATGGTAAAGTGTTGTTTATGTGGTCAGCCAGCACAGTGGATGAATCTGTTGATACGACTATGGTTAATTTTTGTAATTCGATTTCATGGATTTTCTTATTTAAATTTGAGAGAATATTTAAACAATGGTAGAGAAACTATGTGAAAACTGTTTTTTTGGGATTTGTTATTTCCCGGGAGATGAAATCAGGCCCAGGGATGGTGGTGAACTTAGAGTTACCAAAGAGTTTTATGAAAGGACATGTGTAACTGGTGTTGGGAGGTTTTTCCGCAGACTAATCGGGGACAAATTTGACCCGATTGTTTTAGCAGAGAAAGATGCTGGTTGTGTAACTGGCAGATTTATGGAGAGGTAAGAAGATAATTCTTTAATATTATTCTTCTGCGTTAGGATAAGAACTATAGTCCGATTTGGTCGGCGATGGACTGCATGGCAACCAGACAAATTTCGATAAATTTATCAACGGGAATATTCAGACCGGCGGGGTCCTGACACTGAGCCACTTGGTCCCGACGAGTACCGGCGGCAAAACGAGGTTCTTTATGAAAGCGCTTAACCACGGAAGACAATTTAACATCGGCCAGTTTTTTGGTGGGATAAACCAGGGCCACGGCTACAATTAAACCGGTCAATGAATCGGTGCAGTATATGGCCCATTGGGCTTTAGATTGGGGCTGGACATTGGTCAGAGTCGGCGCATGGGCTTTGACAATTTTGTCAACGGTATCGCTTATTTCCAATTTATGTTGAGACAGGGCTTGTTTGGTTTTGTTGGGGTGGTCGGCTTTGAATTCACCGGCATAATCAATGTCGTGAACAAGACCGGCCAGTAGCCAGTCTGACTTGGTCGGTTCGGCGGCAGATAATCGCTTGTTTTGGTCGAGATAATCATAAATAGCCCCCATACAAACTTCTAAAGCCAAAGAGTGGTAAAAAATATTAGTGGCCACAGAACTTTTAACGGCTTGGAGATATTGAGAACGAGAGTGAGGGGTGGTCATATTGGTGTAAATTGTTATATAATTAAGATGTTAGTATTTTAACAAACGGAGGTGAAGATAATTGGCATATAAAAAGATCGGTAAAATCGTTAATTATTTGGATAAAATTGGTGTGGCGGTGTTGGAGGTGGAAAGCGGTAGCGTTAAGACCGGAGACACTATTTTAATCGGAGAAGAAGGTGAAGGGTTTGAGCAAGTGGTAGCTTCTATGCAAGTTGACCACGAACAAGTGGATGAGGTCAAGAAAGGCGGAGATTGTGGCCTGAAAGTTGACCAAGAAGCGAAGAAAGGTAGTAAGGTCTACAAGGTGGCATAGTTACCTAACTAATGGAAATTATTTTGTAGGTAATTTTACCGACAGGGGCGGAGACGTTAACTGTTTGGTTGATTTTCTTACCCAAAAGGGCTTGGCCCATGGGTGATTGATGTGAAATTTTATTTAGGGAAGGGTCAGCTTCTAGTTTATCGACAATTTCAAATTCTTTCTCTTTTTGAGGAGACAATTTGATTTTGACCCGAGAACCTATTTGAACCTCGGTTTTACTAAGTTGTTGCCTGTTAATAATGGTTGAGATACTAAGGGCCGCTTCTAATTTATCAATTTTTTCCAGAA
>Ga0075114_10001469_pt1 | contig 12729 bp, 13 predicted proteins | sample AntAceMetag02UKM_FD_69784 | JGI IMG/M metagenome (GOLD analysis project Ga0075114, IMG submission 69784) | Saline lake microbial communities from Ace Lake, Antarctica - Antarctic Ace Lake Metagenome 02UKM | ecosystem: Environmental > Aquatic > Non-marine Saline and Alkaline > Saline | place...
TGCGGATGTGACCAAAGTGTGGCGTGACTGGGCCTAGAAGTTTGATCGAGAATCCTGCCCGGTCAGTGTAGGTTTCGGTCATGCAGGAACCATTCCTGTGCCGCCAGGGGCAGAGCTGATCGAGATGAGTGAGGTAGGAGAGAGCCAAGGCCGGCCCTACAACTTCTCGCCCAGATTTCAGGGGCGCATACCACCGATTGGGAATTTGCTAAGACCTGGACTAGAAGGAGGGTATTATGGGAGGCAAATTTGCTGTAGCTCAGTGGCACAGTTTTCTCGGCGATGTCGATGCAAACTTGGACCGGGCGGCTATCCTTATCGCTGCGGCTGCAGCTCAGGGCGCTGACGTGGTGGTAGTGCCCGAGCTCTTCTCTACGGGTTACAGCTTTAGCTTGAACGTAGAGGAAATGGCGCAGCCTGTACCGGGGCCGACCAGCGATTGCATTGCTGGCCTCGCGGCTAAGCATAATGTCTACATCTTCGGCACTATCCTGGAGCGAGATGGCGATCAGGTCCACAACTGTGGTCTCTTCTGCAGCCCGGATGAAGGGTTTGTAGCCAAGTACCGCAAGGTCCATCTGTTCGGCGATGAGAAGAACTCCTGCGCGCCGGGCAACGAAGTCGTAGTTGTCGATACGCGGGTGGGAAGGCTGGGGTTGAGCATTTGCTACGACCTGTGCTTCCCAGAGTTCATTCGGGGCACTGTGCTAGCCGGGGCTGAAGTGGTGCTCAACTCAACAAACTGGCTTACTGTCGGTCCGCCCCAGGACTGGGACGAGTGGCAGTGGGACTGGCGCAAGACGCGAGCTCTGGCCGTGGCGCGAGCACTGGAGAACAGTGCTGGCTTGGTGATGTGCTGTCAGGGAGCCGGGCTTTGCGAGAACATCTACAGCTTCGGTCACTCGTGTGTGGTGAGTCCCTCGGGACGAGTTCTGGCAGAGCTGGGGGAGGCCGAAGGGGTAACGACAACTGAGATCCCGATGGGACAGCAGGTGGAAAGCTGGCGGCAGATAGCTACCTATCTCCCGGATCGTAGAGTTGAGTTGTACGGACGATTGCTTGGCTACAAGTAAGACACGGGCGAGAGTGGTATTGCAGGCTATCGCCAGGCGGGTTGACTGCGTGGGATTGGCGGGCAGCCGCCTGTCAGCGTCTCTGGTACAGAGATCGGCAAATACGTTTTACCCGTTGGCTTGCTTGCAGGTGCACAGAGCAGACGGTGGGTCTGTGGCTGTATTTCATTCGACGGGAGGGATCTATGAGGGATGACTCGCGAGAGGCCGGGGTAGCTACGGCGGTGAGCACAGAAGAACGGTACGCGATTGACCGTCGGGATCTTTCGGACCAAATCTACCGAGTGATGAAGAGGGAGATACTGTCCGGTAGGCTTGTCCCGGGTGATCGTTTGTCTCTAGAGGAGTTCGCCCAGCGATTTGGGGTGAGCGTTACTCCGGTTCGGGATGCCCTGCGGTTGTTGGCAGCCGATGGCTTGGTGGAGTTGCTTTCTCGACGAGGGGCGTTCGTAACTCGGCCCTCTTGGGAGGATATCGAAGAGGTGTACCAGGCTCGCGAAATCCTTGAATGCGCAGCAGTGGATGCTGTGATCCGAGAAGGCCCATCCGCAATCGGAGAATTGCGGGACCTGGTCGAGCGTATGGCTGCGACAAACGTTGGCGAATCACATTCGGACTACCCCACGTACATTCGATTGGACCAGCGTCTGCATCAGTTTGTTGTTGATTGTATGGGAAACCGTAAGCTCTCTGAGATGTATGCCGATCTTCGGGGACACACGTTAGTCGCACGGGCGCTCTACAGCGCTAGTGATCAGAGGGCATCCACCACTCTGGTGGAGCACCGCAATATCGTGAATGCTCTCGAGAGGGGAGATGCTGACGCTGCCAGAGATTCGGTCCGTGTACACCTTCGGAACGCGAGGGCTGAGATCCTCCAGCAAATCTCCGCTGAGTTAGCGGCTGAGGCGAGTGACAGGGAGGAGAGATGAGCAAGTCTATTACCATTGGCCTGGTAGGAGCGGGCTTCGTAGCCAACATCCATGCTCGTAGCTACCGGAGGTTGCGGGACCTGGGTGCAAGGATAGGGGCGGTAACAGCGGTACCTGTGGAACAGGCCGAGGCCTTTGCGCAGAAGTACGAGATCGAGGTCGTGTGTAAAGACTTTGAGGACCTCCTGCATCGTCCCGAGATTGACATCGTGGACATATGCGTGCCCAACAACCTGCATGCCCCCTTCACCATTGCCGCGGCGGAGGCCGGCAAACACATCATCTGCGAGAAACCGCTGACCGGCTATTTTGGTGGCGATGGAGCCGCTGATCCGGTAGGTGACACGCCGAAGGGTGTCATGCTAGCTGAGGTGGTGAGGACGGCAGAGACGATGATCGCTGCCGCGGAGAGCAATGGAGTCAAGCTAATGTATGCGGAGAACTGGCTCTACTCTCCCCCGATTCAGAAAGCTCTGCGCCTGGCTCGTGCCAGCGGGGGCACCATTCTGGAGATACGCGCCCAGGAATGTCACAGTGGGTCGCACGCTGGCTATTCGAAGGAATGGCGGTACGCCGGCGGTGGTGCCCTGATAAGAGTGGGGCCGCATCCCTTGGGCACGGCCATCTATGCCAAGCAGCAAGAAGGACTGCTGCGGGACGGGAAGGCCATAGGCGTGAGGTCGGTCTTAGCCGAGACGGGGGATCTTAGTCGTGTCAGATCGGTAGAGGCTGAGGAGAAGAAGTGGCTCGTGGGGGGCTGGAAGGACGTGGAGAACTGGTCCACTGTCATCCTTACCTTCGAAGACGGTACCCACGCCATCATCTTCGCATCTGATACTGTCCTGGGAGGCATGGAGGATACCCTGGAGATCTTTCTTTCTAACGCACGGGTCGTTTGTGATATGACCCACAGCACCATGATGCGAGCTTACGCGCCTGACCCTTCCGTTTTCGCCGAGGAGTACCTGGCCGAGAAGTTAGAGACCAAGGCAGGGTGGAGTCACCCTGCCTTCGACGAGGAGTGGCTATTAGGCTATCCGCAGGAACTGAGGGATTTCGTGGAGGCAGTGAAGGAGGATCGACCCCCGATGGTGGATGGTCGCCTGGGACTTGATGTCATCAGGGTCATCTATGCTGCCTATCAGTCTGCCGAGGAGGGTCGGAGGGTGGATCTGTGAACGAGGGCGCACAGCAAGTGAGAGTGGCCGTTGTGGGTGCCGGTTTCGCCGCCGACTTTCACCTGGCTTCTTACCAGAGGATCTACGGAGTCGATGTCGAGGTGGTTGGGATCGCTTCGCGTACTCGGTCCAAGGCAGAAGCTTTGGCAAAGCGCTACGGTGTTCCCAGGGTCTATTCTGATCTCTCCGCGGTGCTTGAGGACCACGATGTCAACGTCGTGGATTTGTGTGTTCCGGTTCACCTGCACGGAGAGATGGCTGTCGCTGTGGCCAAGGCCGGGAAGCACGTTATCTGCGAGAAGCCTCTGGTGGGCTATGTAGGGCAGGGAAGCACGCCCAAGATGGAGATGTACCGTCAGGTTGTGCAGAACCTGAACTCGATTCGGGGAGCCTTCGAATCCAACGGGGTGCATCTGCTCTATGCTGAGAACTGGATCTACGCCCCTGCCATTCGGCGTGGCATGGAACTCATGGAGGCCAGTGGTGGCACGATCCTGGATATTCGTGGTTACGAGTCCCACAGCGGCTCCGCTTCGGAGTTCTCCAAGCGTTGGGAGACTTCCGGGGGAGGCGCTCTGCTGCGTCTGGGCATTCATCCTCTCAGTGTGGCCATCTATCTCAAACAGTGGGAGGGATTGCGCAGAGGCGGAAAGCCGATTCACGTGCGGGATGTATACGGCCAGGTAGCTAACTTGAGCAGGATTCCTACCTTCGAGAACACAGAGAGGCAATGGTTGGCAACAGGCTGGCAGGATGTCGAAAACTGGTCCCTGAGCGTCTTGACTTTTGAGGATGATACAGTGGCCGTGATCTCGGCCTCCGACATTGCTCTGGGAGGGGTCGAAAATGGCTTGGAAGTCTATCTTTCCAACGCCAGGGTGAAGTGCAACCTGGATCCAAATACTACGTGTCAGGCCTACGCCCCCGACCCTTCTGTTTTCGCCGGTGTCTTTCTCAACGAGAAGCTGGAGACGGCCTCAGGATGGAGCTTCCCGACCGTGGACCATGAATGGGTGTCGGGCTATCAGCAGGAGCTTCAGGATTTTGCCGAGGCCGTGGCCACTGATCGGCCGCCCGTATCGGGCTTGGATTTGGCTGAGGAGGCCATTACTGTGGCCTATGCCCTTTATGTCTCGGCGGAGTGGGGGAGAAGGGTTTCTCTGAGGGAACTCAACGACCATCTCTAGACTGGACACTGGGGCCTTGTGAGAGAATGAGGTTGGAGAAAGATGCTCTATACCTGGGAGAACACCACCCGTGAGGTTGAGGCTGCCAAGCCAGAGATAGCACTTTTGCCCCTGGCCACGATGGAGCAGCAAGGCGACCACCTGCCGGTAGGCACGACGACCCTTGTCCTGGACGCTATATCGCGCCGTGTGGGGGAGACTCTCCCAGGCTCGGTCTATTTGCTCCCAACCATGCCACTAGGGACCAGCGGACTGCATATGAGTGCGCCGGGCACCATTGCTTTAGGCTGGGAAACCCTGGCCGGCGTGTTGCGTGACTTGGTAGGGTCGCTGCTGGCTCAAGGCATCCGCCAGGTGGCCGTCCTCGTCGGATTGGGTAACGTGAGCAGTGGCACAGCGTGGCCCGTCGATAATTTCATTGCCAAGACGGCAGTGCGACAACTCAACTACGACTATCCTGAGCTGCAAGTCATCTGGGCACAGCCCTTTGGGGTAGCTGGGAAGGAACTCAGGTCTATCTTTCAGACCGCTGATGAGGAGGTCCATGCTGGCGAAGTCGTTACTTCTGTGATGCTTCATCTGTTTCCTGAGTTGGTCAAGGGCAGGGGAGAGGACCACGTTCCGGCTGTGGGAGAGGCGTACCTGAACTACGCTTCGTTTTCGGCTCTTTGCCCTGGCGGAGTATGGGGCCACCCCTCTCTGGCTTCAGCAGAGAAGGGTGCACGTGCCGTGGAAGTGACTGTGCGATGCACAACGGAGTACATCGCCAGAACCTTCGGCCAGTTGGCTTCTATGAGGGGGTAGCCAGAGAGACCCTTTGGCTTCGATACTGGCCAGAGGTCACTGGCGGCCGCGGGAGAAAGAATCGTGTGGGACTACCGAAGTACTTCTGCAGAGATCAAGGCGGGGAATCCATCGGTTGCTGTGTTCGGGATAGGCGCTATTGAGCAGCATTCCGAACATCTGCCACTATGCACTGACTGGTATCAGGTACGGGAAGTAAGCGGAAGAGTTGCTCGTGAGTTGAACGCCCTCTTGATACCCGCCTTGCCCTACAGCATGAGCCAGTGCCATGGCCCTGCCGCCGGAACTGTATGGCTCAGGCCCGAGACCTTGGCCTTGGTGGTGCGCGACGTGATCATGTCACTGCGCTCCCAAGGAATCCACAGGGTTGTAGTGCTCAATGGCCACGGCGGTAACTTCGTGTTGGAGCCGGTCATTCGTGAACTCAATCTCACCTATCCTGACATGATGATCATCCGGCCCCTGTTCGATGGAGGGTTCGTTGTGGCTGATCTCTTCGAGCACGGCGATGTTGAGTGTCATGCAGGAGAGATCGAGACGTCTCTGATGCTGGCTATTAGTCCCGACTTGGTTCGGGCAACCCGGGTCGATTACGTGCCGGAGGTAGGGCGGGAGTTCTTCGACTACGCGTTTCTGGACAAGTGGACCCCAGATGGGATGATAGGCATCTCCAGTGCAGGGAGTGCTGAGAAGGGACGCCGAGCTCTGGACGTAGCAGTCGAGAGGGTCGTCAAGGCAACAATCGAAACTTTTGCTGCACTGGAGCTGTTGAGGAGAGATAGTAACAGCGCAGAAGCCGAAGTTTAGGACAGGAGGATCACGTGATCGAGTTCGCCGGCATCAAGTTTCGCAACCCCTTTGTGGTTGCCTCAAGCCCGCTGACGGTGAAGCCATTTCTGCTCAAGAGAGCCTATGACTTCGGCGCGGCTGCCGCTAGTACCAAGCTGACTTTCATCAAGCAACCTTTCTATCAGAAACTGCGCATGTATCACGATCCGAAGGTTGGAAGCATTGTCTGTGTGGATCGTCGCCTTGACCTGGAAGAAGGCGTAAGTCTGATTGAGGAAACCAAGAAGCTTGCGCCCGATTTGGTCCTTTTCGCCAATATCACCCATCCCGGCGAGGATCTAGAGAGCTGGGGGTATCTGGCGAAGGCAATGGAAGACGCAGGAGCGGATTTGATCGAGCCCAACTTCATCTGTCCTAATCTGACATTGACCGCCGAAAGGCTTGGCCAGTCGGGGGAAGCCGGGGGTGCTCTCACCGGACAGAGCCCCAGCCTGGCCAGGGAAGTAGTGAGGATACTGAAGAGCGCGGTGAGTATTCCGGTGGTTCCAAAATTGACGCCCAATGTGACTGATATCACGGCAGTGGCAGCAGCGTGTGCCGAGGGTGGTGCGGATGCTATCACCCTGGCGGGCGCCCAGCTTAGCCTGCCGCCAGTTGATCTCTATAACCTTGATCACGTCTATGAGCTTGCTGAGGGAGCGAGCTTTGGCAGCCTTGGGGGACCATCGTGCCAGTTACAAGGCTACGCCATGGTCGCTCAGGTTGCGAAGAGGGTAGATATTCCCATAGTGGGCGGCGGCGGTATTATGAACTGGCAACATTCGGCGCAGTACATGCTGTGGGGTGCGCAGCTTGTGACCGCTTGCACGTCGCTGATGTGGTACGGTTTTGAGTTGATCCCCAAGATCCTCAATGGATTGGAGAAGTATGTGGGAGAGATGGGCTTCACTTCCTACGAGGATCTTGTGGGAAGGGCGCTCTACAACATCCGGCCAGCCGCGGACCTGGGGATGATACAAGATGTGCCTGTGGTGGATCCCGAAAGGTGCAACGGGTGTGGTCTGTGTCTTCGGCCTGCTCATTGCTACGCCATTGAGATGCAAGACGATCTGCCGGCGATCGATTCGGGGAAGTGTCTGGGTTGCGGTATCTGTGTGGCCATCTGTCCTCGCAAAGCCCTGTCTTTCCCGATTTACGCTGGGCAGGGCAGCCGGTGTTAGGAGCAGATCGGGGATGGTCAGATAGCCATCCGTGGCGATCCCATGCTCAGAGTCGTCTAGTCTGTTCCTTCATTAGCAGGATTGATAATAATGACTGGGTGCTACGCGAAGCCAGTCGTCACCATACAAAGCACCAGCGAGTGGGAGCAGTGACTGCCAACACCAAGGAGAGAACCATCATGGGCGAGCATCCGGTACCGCAGGAGAGATTCAGAGTAGATCGGCTCAGTGTGGAGATCTACGCGACAAGGGATGACATGGGAATCGCTGCCGCTCGGGCTGTGGCTAGATGCATGCGAAGTCTGCTGGAAGAGAAGAACCATATCCGAATGATCTTTGCCGCCGCTCCATCGCAGAACGAGTTCCTGGCGGAACTGGCCTCGTCTCCTGATCTGGATTGGAAACGAGTGACGGCTCTGCACATGGACGAGTATGTAGGGGTTGATGCCGATGCGCCACAGAGTTTCGTACGGTATCTAAGGGAGCGTTTGTACGACAGGGTGGACCCCGGCATCGTCCATTCCCTGAATGGCTCGGCATCTGATCTTGCGGTGGAGTGTGAGTGCTATGCTAGACTGATCAACGCGGCCCCAATTGATATATTGTGCGCCGGAATTGGGGAAAATGGTCACTTGGCGTTCAATGATCCTCCAGGGGCGGATTTCGATGCACCGGAGACAGTGAAGGTAGTGGATTTGACCTTGACGTGCCGAGAACAGCAGGTTCATGATGGTTGCTTCCCGGATCTGGACTCTGTGCCGCGACAGGCGCTGACGCTGACCATCCCCGCTATGATGGTTGCCAGCTATGCCTTCTGTGTGGTCCCTGGGCCAACCAAAGCTGAGGCGGTGCGGGACACCCTGTTGGAACCGATATCTGCTGCCTGCCCGGCGACCATCTTGCGTCGGCATCAGTCGGCGGTGTTGTACGTGGATGCCGATTCCGCAAGACTATTTCGGTCGGAGCGTGGATAGAGGATACCGGTGTGCCAGACCGGTGGAACAGCTTGGTGTTGGGTGACTTCGCAGCCAATCGTTCCTTGTATCAGAAGTTGTCTTTCCTCGGCAGAGAGAGCCAAGGCGTGGTAAAAAGGGTTTCATCTTGCGCATAATTATCCCTGTGTGTGAGGCTACCCCGTCTTCTGATGGGTCTCGCTTTTCGTCTACAATCTAGTGCCACGAGGGAAAACGAGGCGAATCGGTCCAGTGGGGCGAATCCTGCTCCCGGCCAGTCCGTGACTGGCGTTGGTGGGCCGTGGAGTCACGGACCCGATTTGAGCAAATGGCTGGCAACCGACCTCTACTTTCTGCTATGTTTTCCCCCCGCGGGCTGGACTTGCAGGATTGCCAGTGATGAATATAATGAGTTTGCCTGAGAGAAATCATTGATGGGTCAAGTATGAGAACTGTGGGCGAGCTTGGAGAGTGTCTCTCTAGAAAGGGTAAGGCGCAGGAGTGTGGCAATGGATGGTAAGTTCTTGGAATCGGAGTTCACGGGACAGGTAGCGGTTGTGACCGGCGGAAGCGGAGTGTTGTGTAGCACTCTTGCCAAGGCTCTCGGAGAGAGGGGAGCTACTCTGGTGGTGGTGGGCCACAGTCACATGGACAAGGCTCAGCAGGTAGTAGACCATGTCCGTGGAGTCGGCGGCGAGGCGATGGCGCTGCAGGGTGATGTTCTATCAAAGAGTTCGCTGGCCGATGTGGCTGAGGCTACGATGAAGGCCTATGGCCGGGTTGATATTCTGATCAATGGCGCTGGAGGTAACCAGAAGGGGGCTACCACCAGTGAAGACCTCTCCTTCTTTGATCTTCCGGAGCAGGCGGTACGGCGAGTGCTGGAATTGAATGTCTTGGGTGCCCTCTTCACTTGTCAGGTGTTTGGACCTATCATGGTTGAGCAGGATCGAGGGAATATCCTCAACTTCTCCTCCATGGCTGCTCTGAAGCCGCTGACTCGTACGGTCGCCTATAGTGCTGGGAAGGCAGCGCTGACGAATTTTACTCAGTGGCTAGCAGTGCACATGTCACAGGAGTACTCTCCGAATATCAGGGTGAATGCTCTGATGCCTGGTTACTTCCTGACTGAGCAGAACAGGTTCCTGGTGCTTGACAGGGAGTCGGGTGGTCCCACGGAGCGAGGGAAACGCATCCTTGACCACACGCCCTTGGGGCGGTTTGGGCTACCGGAGGACCTCATTGGCCCAGCGTTGTGGCTACTTTCAGACGCGGCCAGGTTCGTGCATGGAACTGCGATAGTTGTGGATGGTGGGGTCTCAGCCTTCGGTGGCGTGTAGAGGGTCGGAGCAGGAACGAGGTTAGTGATGGGAAATGATGATAGAGCTGACTACGAGGTAATCCTGGTAGACTACGACGAGGATCTGTTTGCTCCTCCGGAGTGGATAGGAAACGAACTGGCCACGATTGGGGCGAGTTGGCTGGTTAGGCAATGTCGAGACAGCAAGGACGTCATGCGTTTGATACGCATTGCTGACGTCGTGATGGTGCAATCCGTGCGTCCGTTACTGACGAGTGAAGTCATTAGTCAGATGGAACAATGCCGTTGTATGGTACGCCTGGGCATTGGATACGATAGTGTGGATGTTGGTGCGGCCACCGCGAAGGGCATCTTGGTCTGCAACACCCCGACTTACTGTATCGATGATGTGGCGGAACATGCCTTGGCCTTGATGTTTGACGCGGTGCGGCACGTAGCCAGGCAGGACCGCTGGATCCGCGCGGGTCGGTGGGATCGGAGAGGAGCGCGTCCAGCGCGTCGCATTCACGGATCCACGTTGGGTTTGGTGGCCTTTGGCCGCATTGCGCGTGCCGTGGCCGCGCGAGCCAAGGGGCTGGGTGTCCACATCCTTGCGTTCGATCCGTATGTGGACGCTGCGGGCATGTCCCAATGTGGAGTCGAGAAGGTGAGCCTGGAGGAACTGCTCCGTCGATCAGACTTCATCTCGGTACATGCTCCTCTAACAGACTCGACGCGGCACTTGCTGAGTTGGAGGGAGTTCGAGATCGTGAAGCCAGGCGCGGTCCTGGTCAACACCAGTCGAGGACCAGTTGTGGACAATGCCGCGCTGGCGAACGCGCTTCGCTCCGGAAAACTTCGGGGAGCGGGATTGGACGTCATGGAACAGGAACCTCTGCCGGCCGACTCGCCGCTGAGAACACTGGAAAACGTCACTTTTACTCCTCACGTGGGGGCTAGCTCTGAGGGAAGCACGGCGGATCTGTACCGTGCCGCGTATGAGATTGCGCGTGACGTGTTGAGTGGGCGCTGGCCCGCATCGGTCGTCAACCCCGATGTGAATCCCAGGGTTCCTTTATCGCGCGAGGTGTAACCGCTGAGTGATGGAGGTTTGAGAAGGGGGTAATGAAGATGCCTAAGAAAGTCGTAACTTTCGGGGAAGTGATGATGCGACTCTCTCCGCCAGGGCACCTGCGTTTTCGGCAGGCTCGCTCCTTTGACGTCATTTATGGCGGCGGTGAGTGCAACGTCGCGGTGGCGTTGGCCAACTTTGGGGTGCCGGTGGACTACGTCACGCGGTTGCCGGACAACGATCTCGGAGCAGCTTGCATCGACTACATACGCCAGTTTGGTGTGGGGACGACCAAGATCGTACGGGGAGGGGAGAGGCTTGGCATCTACTTCCTCGAGATCGGAGCTGTGCAGAGGGGTAGCAAGGTAGTCTATGATCGGGCACACTCAGGGCTGGCGACCATCGAGCCCGGGATGGTGGACTGGCAGAGCGTGTTCGCTGATGCAGATTGGTTTCACTGGACGGGCATCACGCCGGCGATATCGAAGGGCGCTGCGGAGGTTTGTTTGGAGGCGGTGCAGATGGCGAAGGAGATGGGCCTGACCATCTCTTGCGATCTGAACTACCGTTCCAAGCTGTGGAAGTGGGGCAAGCGTCCCGGTGAGGTCATGCCGGATCTGGTAAAGCATTGTGATATTGTCATTGGGAATGAGGAAGATGCCGCCAAGGTGTTTGGCATCCACGCGCCGGAGACGGACGTGACCAAGGGCGATGTGAGAGCGGAGAACTATCGCTACGTGTGCGAGGAACTGGCTCGCCGCCTCCGGAATCTGAAGACGATCATGATTACGTTGAGAGGATCACTCTCTGCTAGCCACAACACCTGGTCTGGGGTGCTGTGGCATGAGGGTGAGTTCTTCGTGGCCCCGACCTATAACATAACGCATATCGTCGATCGGGTGGGTGGAGGCGATTCGTGCATGGCAGGGCTGATCTACGGGCTGCGTAGCTATGACGGTGACATGCAGCGTACGTTGAACTTCGCTGTAGCAGCATCTTGCCTCAAGCACAGCATCTTTGGAGATTTCAACCTGGCAACAGTTGCGGAAGTGGAGAAGCTCATGGGTGGGGACGTATCGGGGCGTGTGGCCCGCTAACCGGGCCCAAGAAGGAGCCGAGATGGCACGATTCAAGAGACTTGACGTACTGAATGCCATAGTGGAGGCCGGTCTCGTGCCGGTGTTCTACAACGGTGACGTAGAGGTGGCCAAGAGGATCGTCGCTGCCTGTGCAGATGGCGGGTCGCGGGTCGTTGAGTTCACCAATCGGGGCGATCTGGCCTTTCAGGTTTTCGCCGAGTTGGTGAAGCACTTTTCAGTGGAGAGGCCAGAAGTGATCCTGGGTGTGGGTTCGGTGATCGACCCAGGCACGGCTGCATTGTACATCTCCTGTGGGGCAAACTTCGTGGTAGGACCGGTTCTGAATCCAGAGGTCGCCAAGGTTTGCAACCGGCGCAAGGTGGCTTATTCTCCTGGATGTGGCAGTGCCTCGGAGGTCTCCGCTGCTGAGGAGTTGGGAGTTGAGATTGTGAAGGTGTTCCCGGGCACACAGGTGGGTGGTCCCGCTTTTGTCAAGGCAGTGCGGGGGCCCTGTCCTTGGACGAGCATAATGCCGACCGGCGGAGTTGACGCTACGTGGGAAAGCATAGAGGGCTGGTTCAAGGCGGGAGTGACCTGCGTCGGTATGGGGTCGAGGCTAATTCGCAAGGATTTGGTTGCGGCTGGCGATTTCGCTGCGATTTCGGCCAATGTAGCACAGGTGTTGGAGTGGATCCGGCAAGCGCGGGGGTAGTGGGCTGTGTTGCAGTTAGAGGCAGGCTTGGAACTTCTCCTGGCTGGAAGACCCGGAGCAGACGTGGCTCTGGCGGTATGGGAGTGGCCCTTGCCCAAATCAGACTTACCCCTACAACCAGGACAGACGCAATTTGACATGGTGTGTGTCCTGTGTTAACATATTGCTTGGTACCAAGGGAGCTAGGCGGTCGCGAGTGGCTGTTCTGGCAACAGGAAGTCACTTGAGGAAAGTCCGAACTCCACAGAGCACGATGCTGGGTAACGCCCAGGCGGGGTGACCCGACGGAATAGTGCAACAGAAAGCAGGTCGCCGAATTGCAGCGCAGTTCGGTAAGAGTGAAACGGTGGTGTAAGAGACCACCAGCAGCTCAGGTGACTGAGCTGGCTAGGCAAACCCCATCGGGAGCAAGACCGAATAGGAGGGTGCG
>Ga0075114_10001474_pt1 | contig 12720 bp, 9 predicted proteins | sample AntAceMetag02UKM_FD_69784 | JGI IMG/M metagenome (GOLD analysis project Ga0075114, IMG submission 69784) | Saline lake microbial communities from Ace Lake, Antarctica - Antarctic Ace Lake Metagenome 02UKM | ecosystem: Environmental > Aquatic > Non-marine Saline and Alkaline > Saline | place...
CCTGGCCTGGAAAGAGTGGTTCGTGACCCAGGCCATCGAAGCCACCGTGGAAGCCTGGCATGCGCTGAGACCAGCGGAGGTGGCCTTTTGCCAGGCCGAGGTGGAGGGAGTAGCCAGCTCCAGGCGAGTGTTCCTTTCGGATGGGACCTGGGGTGACCCACGACGGGACCCCACTCCCGAAGCAAACGTGGTGTCCCGCACAGAGATAGATCCTCTGGTACGAGTTCTGTTGCTGCGCGAGCAGAAGACGAAAGCCCCACTGGCTGCCGTCATCAACTACGGCTCACATCCCTGGATCTTCTGCGGATCGGGCATCTCAGCGGAGATAGCTGGTGCGACGGCCGATGCGGTGGCTGAGACCTGGGGGGCCGGGGGGACCGAGGTGCCGGTCGTGTTGTACACCACGGGTCCTGAAGGTGACGTCAGCCTGATCTGGAACATCGACATCGAGCAGGTGTGGAAGACTCGGCCAGGGGAGAGCCCCGAGGAGAGCCTGGCCAGGCGAGAGCGGGGTTTCGATAGGGAGTTGACCCGTCTGAGCAGGCGGCTGGCCCAGGGAGTGATGACCGCCATTGCTGACGCTGACCGCTGGGACGCCACGCCCCAGGTGAGTGCACGCCGACAAGAGATAGCTCTGCCCCTGAAGCCCGGCTATCGGCGGCCGGTCGAAGTGTTGCTGGCGGACTGGCAGGAAGCGGCGTCGGTGTCTCATCACCTGACGGAGGTCCAGGTGCTACAAGTGGGCGAGGCAGCGATCCTGGGGCTCCCCGGCGAACCATTCACTTCGCTGGGCAAAGCCATACGCGCTCGATCCCCATTCCGGCATCTCCTGATCGCTGCTCTGGCCAATGACTTTGGCCCGCTCAGCTACATCGGCGACCGAGCAGCCTACGAACTGGGCGGCTACGAACTCACGACTACTCCCATCGCTTCTTCGGGAGGAGAGGTGCTGGTGGAGGAAGCAGTGAAGCTGCTCGACATCGGTGAGACAGCGTCGTGCTGAACCTGCATCAGCGTGAACAGCCATGAGCAGAAGGAGAAAGACATGCAGCTATTCTGGGGAGATATCCACAACCACAACGACTTAGGATACGGTGTGGGGAGCATGGAGCGCTCCTTTGAGATCGCCCGCGAACGATTGGACTTCTGGGCAGCTACCCCCCACGGGCAGTTGCACGGCAGGAAGCTGGTCACGTCTACGGGTGGTTTCGACGACCGAATAGCACGTGGCATGCGCAGGGTGCACGATCAGTGGCCCGATCTGCAGCAGTTGATACGAGACGCCTACGAGCCGGGACAGTTTGTGAGTTTCCTGGGCTACGAATGGCATTCGTTTCAGTACGGTGATCATGTCCTCTACTACCCCCACGCAGAAGGGGCACTGGTCTACTTCGACGACATACCCGAGCTGCAGGCCTACGCCAGGGAGAACGGCTGCCTGCTCATCCCTCACCACCTGGGCTACCGAGCCCCCGGTGCATCAGGGCACGACTGGTCAACCCACGATCCCACCGTCACTCCCGTGGTGGAGATGTACTCTGAGCACGGGGCCTGCGAGCGGGACCGCGGACCTTTCCCCATGATACGACACTCGGCTGCGGGCAGGGCCACCGAGAGCTGCGTGCAGCCTGCCCTGGCCAAAGGGCTGCGCTTTGGCTTCATCGCCTCCACCGACGGTCACCTGGGCTGCCCAGGCGCCTATCCCGAAGGGCTGGTCGGCATCTACGCCGAAGAGCTGACTCGAGAGAGCATCTGGGAAGCGCTGCGGGCGCGGCGAACCATAGCGGTGACCGGCGATCGCATCGAGGCTCGCTTGTCTCTGAACGGAGCGCCCATAGGCAGCGAGTTGCCCTGGACACCGGAACGGATCATCCAGGTCGAGGTGGTCGGCTGGGACGAAATCGACAAGGTGGAACTGATCAAGAACAACCGGGTGATGGAGCGTTTCTATCCATCAGTTTCGGGTGAGGTGACATGGTCGGGACGAGCCAGGTGTCGCATCGAGCCTGGTTGGGGGCGGTGGATCGCTTCGGGGGACCTGACACTGACGCCCTGGAAGATCACACTAGAGGTAGAGGAGGGGCGTCTAGTGGAAGCGATGCCTTGCTTCCGCTCTCGGCCGTTCCTGGAAAACGACCGCCCCGGGATCAAGGAGTTGACCGATAGGCGCTGCTCGTGGGAGGCGCACAGCACGCAGCGCTATGCCGTGGAGGGGATCCAGTGCTTCGAGGACGCCAACACCCAGGCGGTGGTGGTTGAGATCATGGGAACGCCGGAGACCCGATTGGTGCTCAAGCTAACTGAGCCGGTGGAACAGGTAATCGCAGTCACCTTGGGTGAGCTCGCGGAGAAAGCGCAGATCGAGCCGACGGGCCATCTGCCGGGGGAGTCAGTGGTGTTGCACCGGCTGGTGTTGCCGCATGAGTACACCGTGCAGGCAGAAGTGGTGGATCGCCAGCCCAGTCGCGCTGAGGCAGACTATTACTATCTGCGCGTCACCCAGGCCAACGGTCAGATGGCCTGGACCAGCCCCATCTGGGTAGAAGCAGCCGAATGAACCCCATGGACGGGCAGCTATATCAACAGGGAGGAACATCAGCAATGGCTCAAGGAACTCTGCGCGCCGGCGCGGCGCGCCGCATCATCACGCCGCCAACAGGCATAGCAATGGTCGGATGGCACTATCGCGCCGCCGGTGACCCTATGGCGCGCTACGTGCATGACGATCTGTACGTCAAGGCCCTCGTGCTCCAACGGGGCGATAGCGCCTGGGCACTGATCGCCGCCGATCTCGTGGGAGTCGATGCCGTGTCCACGGCCAGCATCCGGCAGGGCATAGCGCAACAGACGAACCTGGCTCCCGAATCAATCCTGGTTAGCGCCACCCACTGCCATTCGGGTCCCGCTGTCTGTCCGGTCGCTTCGGCCACCAGCCCGGACGAGCGTGGCAGCACCAGCGTGCGCGCGGACGGGAGTCTGGCGCCATCTTATGGCAAGAAGTCCACCGTCTCACCCACCGCGTACTACGGCGGGCTGACGGACCCAGACTGGAAGGAATGGTTCGTGAACCAGGCCATTGAGGCCACCGTGGAAGCCTGGCGTTCGCTGAAACCAGCAGAGGTGGCCTTTGGCCAGGCCGAGGTACAGGGAGTTGCCAGCTCCAGGCGAGTGCTGCTTTCCGATGGAACCTGGGCTGACCCACGGCGGGACCCGACTCCCGCAGCCCACGTGGTCTCACGCACGGAGATAGATCCGCTGGTACGGGTGATGCTCTTGCGCCAACAGGAGACGAAAACACCCCTGGCAGCGATCGTCAACTACGGCTCCCACCCCTGGGTTTTCAGCATCTCAGGCTTCTCGGCGGAGCTAGCCGGAGCAACAGCCGATGCAGTGGCGGCAACCTGGGGCTCGCCCGAGACCGAACTGCCCATCGTCCTGTACACCACTGGCCCCCAAGGCGACGTCACCCTGATCTGGAACATTGACCTGGAGCAAGTGTGGAAGACTCGGCCAGGAGAAAGCTCCGAGGAGAGTCTGAGAAGGCGGGAGCTGGGTTTCGAGAGGGAGCTGGATCGCCTCAGCAAGCGACTGACCCAGGGGGTGATGACGGCCATCGCTGGCGCGGATGATTGGGATGCCACGCCGGAGTTGAGTGGCCACCGGCAGGAGGTGGCCCTGCCTCTGAAGGTAGGCTATGAGCGGCCGTCCGAGGTGCTGCTAGCCGATTGGCAGGAAGCAGCACCGGAATCTCATCACTTGACCGAGGTGCAGGTGCTGCGAGTGGGCAATGCGGCACTCCTGGGGCTGCCCGGGGAGCCGTTCACCTCGCTGGGCAGGGCCATACGGGAGCGCTCACCGTTCCGTCGTCTGCTGATCGCTGCCCTGGCCAATGAGTTTGGGGCCTTCGGCTACGTTGGTGATCGAGCGGCTCACGGCCGGGGCGGTTATGAACTCACACATACCCCCCTTGCCGCTGGGGCAGGCGAAATGCTGGTTGACCAGGCAGTGGACCTGCTCGAAGCTGCTGGACTGCAAGAGCCTCACTGAAACGGGGGCCTTGCGTTTTTGAGCCTGCGAGAGGAGATCTGGACATGAGCAAGCTATACTTCAGCGAAAATGGACACGTCGTCCCGACGCTGTGCGAGGAGCTGACAACCTACCGGAGAGCGCGCAAAGTGCTGCGCTTGCCACGAACTGCTGAGCCGGGGGTGCTGTACGTCCTGGCCCGTCCCTATCCAGACAGCACACTGCCACTCCAGTTAGCTGTGAATGGCGCCGAGGTTGCAGCGATCGAACCTGACTCTTCGGGAAGAACCCACTGGTACGATGTCACGCTTGATGAGTCTCTCCTCAAGCCAGGCGCCAATTCATTCGACTTCTGGACCGACGCCACAGCGATGAACCATTGGTCGCTGGCCATCGAGGCTGGGCACGCCGACCCGGAGAGCTTCATCACTGACGATAGTGGTTCCACCTGGCGCAACGAGAAGATGGCCTATCTCAACGTGCTGCGCGGCGAGTATGTTGTGCGCATGCGTTTGGCCGAGGGTGAGGACCCTGCCCCACCCGCTATGGTCTGGGAAGATCCAACCAACCCGCGCCTTGAAAGCCTGCGCCGCATCATGCCCGCGCAGGCCCTGAAGCCCGGGGCGTTGTTGGGACGCGTGCGGGCGCTGACCTCCTGGATCAGTTCAAGCTGGGAGCACACGAACTCAGTTCGTGCCGCGCAATATGCGCCGTGGGATGCAGAGACCATTCTCGCCTGGGGAGCGGCGAGATCGGGACACAACGGCCGGCGGCCCATCGTGATGTGCGTGCACTACGCTGTGGCCTTTGTCACCTGTTGCCAGGCTGCTGGCATCCCGGCGCGGTGCGCGGTCGTGTGGGGAACCGTCAACAGCAATGAAGGGCACTTTGTGGCTGAAGTGTGGTTCGAAGAGTACGGAAAATGGGTGATGGTGGATCCGAACCTGGATGCTATCTTGTGGAAGGATGGAGTTCCCCTTTCAGTCACTGAGGTTCAGCAGACCGATTCGGATCTGAGAGATCTGGTAGAGTGGGGGCCAGGGAACGAGTACCAGCGCCGGTATCCGCACATGGTGGAGTTCATCGAAGAGCACTTCCCGCTCGGTCTCTTCATCAGACAGCGCAGTATCTGGCCGCGAGCCGATTTCCTGTCCCATCCTGAGCTCTCGCCACCGGGACACGGCTCGACGGCCTACTGCGAGACCAGCCTGGTGTGGGAGACACGCGACCTGCAGCGCGGCTTGGGCATGTTCCCCCATTTCGGAGACTCGGCCTACTTCGACTCGCCGCCGCGCTTGGATGTATGATCGCTCACGTTTCGTGGGAGCATTCGGGACTCGTGCAAGTCGGGAAGCCTGTGGGGCCGATAGCGTCTCTCGCCAGTTGCCCCGCCAATCCGCCGCAGGCGGCGCCGAGTGAGTTCTTGTGAACTCCAGAAGAAACGCAGATGAGATGATCAGCAGGTAGGAAGTCTGCCGTGTGCAGGCAAGGAGGCTGTCGAGAGGGAGAGCTAACTTCTTCTAGCCCCTATGATTGGGATTTGCACATCCGTCGTTCATGTGGTACAATGGTGATGGAGGAGCCGGAGCATGCTTCTTCTGGACCTTCTGCAAGCAATTCTCAATATGGAATCCCGGGGAGCATCTGTCTTCAGATTCTCACGTTTTCGCCCTCCGTAATGGGGAAACAACGTCGAGTTTCAGGGCAAGTCGGGATGCCCTATGCCTACATCTCGACGCATTCGCGTAGGAGACGTCCGTTCTCGACCGGTGGAGGTGCTTGGCTCCGAAGGAATGGTCAGCCTGGACTACGGACCGGGCGGGCTGGTGTACTCTGACGACGAGCAGACTACCTGGCCCGATACCACTCGCTTTCCTATCGTTCGTGGGGAAATGGTCGGCATCTTCCGGCGTGAGTTCCGGCATTTTGTTCAGTGCGTCAAGGACGACAAGCCTCCCCTGGTTGGCGCTGGGGACGGCATCGCGGCACTGCGCATGGCACTGGCTGTCGACGAATCGGCGAGGACCGGTCACGTTGTGAGTATCTGAGGCTATGTCACCTGACCAACAAAGGCAGCAAGCCGGCAGGATTCCTGATCAGACTGCCACATCGTCACAATAGATACTATGCATCACAATCATCCACCACGGAAGGTAGACAGATGAGGATCGCAGGAAAGAGCCACACTGAAGCCAAGTCTTCGGGACAGCGCACGTTCTACGACTACTTCAAGCGGCGCGAGGCGGCGGACCAGGATGTGTCTTTTGTGTTGCAGATCAATCCCTCAGGCGGAGGGACGCCGGATGGTGAGCACGATCTGGAGCAGTGGTTCTTTGTCCACAAGGGGAAGGCACGCTTTGTAGTGGATGGCGAAGAAGTGATAGCAGGCCCGGGCGATCTAGTCTACGTGCCCCGAAACACCACGCATCGCCACGAGGAGTTGGGCGACGAGCCGGCGGAGCTCCTGGTCATTGACCACTGGCCGATGGACAGCGAGAACCAATTGGGCTGGGAGTGATGCACCAGAGCACTCTGGCTCTGAAGGCTGGGACAAGCTGGCGTTAGAACGCGGGATGGCCAATCTTCGCTCCGCGCCAGCCAACAGCGGCGTCACAGCGGCGACAGACAGTGTCTCGCACGATGAGTGCGGCTAGGGAGAGGGGTCTCTGCATTAGGAGGCTTACGGAAGATGGACAGACCAATGACGTACCGCGCGGGCATCATCGGCTGCGGGCGTATCGCCAGTACGATAGAGGACGAAGCCCGTAAGTTCCCTGGCTTCTTTCTGTTCCCCTACACACACGCGGGGGCATATGAGCGCCATCCGCGCACCTCACTGGTGGCCGCCGCAGACATCGACGAGCAGAAGCTGTGCGACTTCGGCCAGCGCTGGGAAGTGAACGCGCTGTATACAGATTACCGGGAGATGTTGGCCGCCGAGCAGTTGGACATCGTGAGCATTGCCGCCCTGAGCCGCTTGCATCACGAGATGACCATGGAGGTGGCGAGGTTCGCAGTCGGGGGGATCTTACTGGAGAAGCCCGTTGCGCAGAGCCTCGAAGAGGCAGACGAGATGATCGCGGCCTGCAACAGAGCGGGGATCAAGACGGTGGTCAATCATGTCCGCACCTTCGATCCGTATTCCCGCGCCGCCAAAGGCCTCATCGAGGGGGGCGAAATCGGCGAGCTGCACTCGGCCCTGTGTACCTGGGGTGATGGCCTGTGCTTTGGCGGGTCCCACCTCTTCGATCTGCTGCGCTACATGATCGGATCTGACGTCGCTTGGGTCTTCTGTCACCTCGACGATGATCGATCGTCAAGAGATCCCGGGGGCGATGTCTACCTTGTGTACAAGAACGGTGTGCGTGTCCACGTGCACATGCCGTTCCCCTATGTCCTCTCTGAGCCTTTCGTTGTGACGTTGATTGGGTCGCAGGGGCGCATACGCATGGGCACGTTCGAGTATCAATGGTGGAAGACGGTGAAAGCCCACGGCATCGACGTCGTCTCGCAACATCCCTTCCCCGGCCGCAACGATGGCTTCAGCGGCATGTACAATGCTGTGGACCAGCTTATCGGCGCTATCGAGAGGGGTGAGAGGCCTGTTTCCACACTGGAGGATGGCCGCGCGGCCCTGGAGGTCATCGTCGCGGTCCTCCTTTCTGGCCAATCCGGTCGGCCGGTTTCCCTGCCTGTGACGGACACGGCGTTCCTCGCCGAGGCACTGTGGTGACATGGGCTGCTCCCGCGCGCGAGCGAACGGGCCACTCCTCGCCCACGACGCGTCTGCCGGGAGCTCGCAGACTGCGAGCGGGTAGTCGCCTGCCCCCGTTTACCGGACCGTGGCAGGCGAGTGACTGTTTCGTGTTCAGCGATGCGGTTGCATTGGTGCGGCTTGGTGAGCCATGAAAAGGGGGTGAGGCGCCAGGCGAGTACATTGAAGTTCCATCGGGCTGGGTGTCAAGCAATAGACAGCGACGAGGCTCAACAGCTCTCGTTTCAGCCGCTGGAAAGGAGGTAGGGGGCGTTCTCGAACAAGAAACGGACTCGGCACAGCGCACGCCACGAGGTAGCGTGTGCATTACTTTCCGCTGGTACTCACCAGCTTGATCCAGACAAAGGAGGATTGTCATGAAGCGCTGGACATTGGCGCTGTTGGTTGTCACCGCTCTGCTCCTCACCGGGTGCCCAGCACCGCAGGTGGTCGAGAAGACGGTGGTCGTAACGAAGGAAGTAACCGTCGAGAAAGAGGTGGTCAAGGAAGTCGTAGTCACGGCCACGCCCGCGCCACAGCTGACTGGGCCGACGCATGGTGGCACGCTGCGGGTGACCTACTATCAGCCCTTCCGGTCCGGAGACGTGCAGATCGAGGGCGGCTCCCAGTATCATGTGCTCGGCACGCAGGTTGGCGACACGTTGGTGCGCTGGGATGAGTCGCTGATCGTGGTGCCAAATCTGGCCGAGAGCTGGGACGTCTCGGACGACGGGCTGATTTACACGTTCTACCTGCGCCAGGGAGTGAACTTCCACAATGGCGAGGAACTGACGGCTGAAGATGTGGTCTATTCCTTCGAGCGTCTGGCCAATCCTGAAGTGAGCATGTGGGCCAGCGACTTGAATGTCATGGAAAGCGTCGAGGCCGTGGACGACTACACGGTGCAGTTCACCCTCCAAGAGGAGTATGGCGCCTTCCTCGACGTCCTGTCGAACTGGGCCTTCATCATGTACCCGAAGGACTTTGTGCCTGAAGGGAACAACTTCGTCAGCACAGGCCCGTTCATGATCGAGAAGGTCACCGCGGGCGAGGAAATCGTCGTTGTGCGCAATCCGGACTACTGGGGAGCCGGGGATGAAGGGCTTCCTTACCTGGACCGAGTTGTGTTCAACAACATCCAGGATGAGCTGGCCAGGACTGTGGCCTTGGTCTCCGGCCAGAGCGATGTGGTGTACGCGGCTGCACCGCAGATGAAGCCACATATCACTGACCAGCCGGACTTCGAGATCGTGCCCGGTTGGGTACACTACAAAGGCATCGCGCTGAGCACCTTCAACGTGCCGGCCTTTGCCAACCCGCTGGTCCGTGAAGCGATCAACGTGGCCATCAACCGAGGCGAGCTGATCGAGCTGGTTCACGAGGGCATAGGCGAGCCGATCCTTGGAGACTCCGAGGCTCCCCACGTCTGGTGCCATCTGGACGAGAACTTCCTGCCTCTGGAGGGTGATCTGGAGAGGGCCAAGGCACTGCTGAAGGAAGCCGGCTACGCCGATGGCTTCTCGTTCAAGCTGGCGACCTTTGGCGACTGGCCTCCCGAGATCAAAGCGGGCCAGATTCTCCAGGACACCTTCAAGCAGCTCAACATAGACATGCAGCTGGAGCAAGTCGAACCCGCGCTCTTCATCACCAGAGTCTACGAGATGGAAGTGGATGCTGCCTTTGTAGGCTATGGCTACAGCCACTGCGATCGGGACTTCCGGCAGGCTCTCCATCCCACTGATGCCATCGTCCACAGCCTGTGGGACAACGAGACCATCGGCACGATGATCGATGAGGCCGCGAAGCCAGCGGATCAGGCGGTGCGCAAGCAGTTGTACGCCGAACTGACGGAGGCGCTGTTTGCCAGCGGGGAGGACACCTATACGGTGTTCTTGAACCTCTGGCGCTCCCCGCTCGATATGGCCATGAACATGAAGAGGGTGCGTGGTTTCGAGTTCGATGGCTCCGGAGCATTTCGGTCCCTGCGGCAGGTGTGGGTGTCGGACTAGCCACACATCGTGCTTGAGTAGCTAACCTGGGTGGGGTGTCATCTCCTCCATCGCTGGGGAGATGACACCCCATACCTTGAAAGTTCTCGAATATGCGCAACTACATAATTCGTCAATTGCTCTACGGCGTGCTTACCATATTGGGCGTGCTTACCATCACGTTCCTGGTTGTGGCCTTGCTCCCTGGCGACGCCGTGATGATGCTGCTGCGAGAGGCACCGAAGGAATACGTGGAGGAGCTTCGGCATGCCATGGGTCTTGACCAGCCGATACTTGTACGCTACGTAAAGTGGCTGATACCACTGATCACGCGTCTCGACATGGGCAGAGCCATGATCCTCAGGGCGCCAGTGAGCGAGCTGATACTTCAACGCCTGCCCGTTACGGTGGAACTCACCATCTTGTCCGCGCTTCTGAGTGTGATCATTGCCATTCCGCTGTGGCTTCTAGCCGCGCGGCACAGGGGAGGATGGCTAGACTATATCAGCATGCAGTTGTCTCAGTTGGGCCAGGCAGTGCCAGCTTTCTGGATTGGGACGCTTCTGTTTCTCATTCTTGGCTTCAAGCTGAAGGTACTACCTTCCTCGGGTTGGGTGCCCATTACTGAGAACGTTGGTGAGAATCTGATCCACATGGTGATGCCGGTGCTCAGCCTCGCCTTGCCGCAGGCCGCTGTCCTAACGCGAACGGTGCGGTCGTCGATGCTGGACGTGCTGAATCAAGACTACGTGAGGGTCGCCTATGCCAAGGGTCTCAAGACGTCCACCGTCATGTTACGCCACGTCCTCAAGAACGCACTGATTCCTATCCTGACCATCCTCGGAGTACAAGTCGGTTACCTATTGGGTGGGAGCGTGATCATAGAGGACGTATTCCAGTTGCCTGGGATTGGCAAGCTGGCCGTGCATAACCTCCGGTGGCGCGACGTGCCTGTGATCCAGGGCTGTCTCCTATTCTATGCATCCTTTTTCGTGGGAATCAACCTGATTGTCGACATCCTGTATTCTGTCGCAGACCCGCGCATCGCCCTTGAGTAAGAACCTCCTCGATGAACGTTCAGACGAGTCATCCCCTGTCATGCATCAATAGATCGTTCCGCAGGAATTGTACATTAACAACCTCATAACCTTCAATACATCGTTCCGCGTATCAGCTTGCCTGCCGATTGCGCTGTGCGCTTGAGGGCAACCAAGAGCAGTGCGATACTCATCTGTGCGCTCTCGCTGGTCGGCATCGGTGCGGGTAGTAGCGGGAAGTCAGGCAGCACAGCTGGCCCCTCCGGGCGGGACTCGGACGAAGTCGAAGCAGTATCGACTGATGCAGTATGGTCGGGTGGTTGCCAGGGTAGCACTGGTTCTGACAAGGGAAAGGGATAGGTGGCCAGACAGATGCGTTCCAGGGCGTCAGGTGCCGCATCATAGACAGAGATCGTTGCTCCCGTGCAACGGAACTCAACAGTAGCCCACACGCCTGTGCCAGGGGATGCATTGGGAACCTGCCAATCGACATTCAACACCAAGATTGTACCATCGGTTTGAATGCAGCGCATGAAGTGGATGCGCCCTTCATAGATTGGCAGCTTTCCGCCAGGGAGACAGAAATCAGATGCCAGTCGATGCGGCGTTGTCTCATGGTGTACTTCATGGGGTGTCCGCCCCTTCAAGTTCTGTATGATGACCGCTGTCCCGGTAGAGGGCGAAAAAGTGGTCGGCCTGTCTTTGAACGGTGTCACGACTGTCAAGATAGGTCGCCTCCCAAACATGACGGTTGTAATCCTGATGGAAGCGCTCGACGAAGCCGTTGCTTTGCGGGTGACGAGTAGGAGAGAAGACCAGTTCTGTTCCAAGGTACAGTGCCGCTCGCGCGAATTTGCCTACTACGTACGGATGCGTGAACCCGCCGCTGAAGCAGCCTTCGTTATCGACCTGAGTATAGCGTGCGATCCCAATTGTTTGGCAGACATGGATCAGGAAATCCACTGCGTCCAGCGACCGTTGCCGCACATAGGCTTGACCAGTCGGATAGCGCGATACCACGCCGATGGCGTTGAAGCAAGATGCTCGCTCGCCGCCAGTCAGAAAGTTAGGCACAATGTCCACCTGGCACAGTTGATGCGTCGTGTTCGCATGGAGACGGGGATACTGCGTCTCTTGACGTGACTGGGAGCGATAGGGGCGAGTCATCTTCTTTTCGCGCAGCACCCGTTTGATGGTTGATACGCTGGGCCAGGGGTTCACTTTCTTGTCCTTGAGCTTGGTGCGCACAGCCATGGCGCCGATGTACTTCAGGCCATCTCCCCGTTCCGCTTCTGCCTCAAGCTCGCTCCGAGCTTGAGCTATGGCCTGGCGGATTGTGTCCGGTAACCGCGTTCCGTGTCTGCGGGGAACGCGTGCGCGGTCCTTCAATCCTTGCCATCCTTGACTCTACTGAAAAAAGGTCTTCTGTACCCAGATGGTGGGACATGCGTGCCCCTGCATGCTCACTTTTCATGACACGTTCCCCCAATTCGGGTTGTTTTGGGCGTCAAAACAGAATGCGGGAGCTAGTTCTTTTACGGACCCTAAGGTAGTAGCCTGTCCAAAGGGATCTCTCAACCTCAGAGCAGCGAGGTTGAGACAACAATGGATCGAGAAGAGCCAACACAACAAGGAGATCAACAGATCATGGGAGAAAAACCCACATACCAAGCTGGCATCATCGGCTGCGGCCGCATTGCTAGCACCATCGAAGACGAAGTACGCAAAGCTCCTGGCTTCGGCCTGTTCCCCTACACGCATGCCGGCGTATACCAGCGCCATCCCCAGACCGAGCTTGTGGCTGCTGCAGACATCAACGAAAGTGCGCTGAGCGCTTTCGGCGAACGCTGGGGAGTGACGGCCCTGTACACCGACTATCGCGAGATGCTGGAGCGGGAGCAGTTGCACATCGTCA
>Ga0075114_10001478_pt1 | contig 12689 bp, 7 predicted proteins | sample AntAceMetag02UKM_FD_69784 | JGI IMG/M metagenome (GOLD analysis project Ga0075114, IMG submission 69784) | Saline lake microbial communities from Ace Lake, Antarctica - Antarctic Ace Lake Metagenome 02UKM | ecosystem: Environmental > Aquatic > Non-marine Saline and Alkaline > Saline | place...
TGGAGAAAGTCCCGGTTCCGGGGGGAGATTTTAGCAAACCATCGTCATAAACAAAATATACAAACTTATCTGGCAGAGATTACCAGGGACAAGAAATATTTCCTTTTATATCTCAACTCCATCAGACCTCATTTCTCCAACCAGTTTTCCAGTAAAGATTATTACAGAAATTTAGGATAGCATTATTAATATTGCGTTTCTCGACCCAGAACCATTAAAGCAAGGCTTAATACCTCTCCGGCTTTCTGCAAATGGTCCTCTTCAATAGACTCTGAGGTATCAAACGAGGTACCCGCACTCACCTCCCAGCCATCCCAAGATAATCCGACATAAGGCGCTTCATCTCCCCCACCTGTATAATTTCCCTCGTCAAAGACCACGCTTAGATCCATTTGATCTTCCATCCTTGTCATAGGCACATTTGTCCGTCGTGCTGCTGATTCAAAGAGTCTCGCTAAACGCATGCTGCCGCCCGTGGATAACAGCAATCCATCTCCTTCCCCCGCACCCAAACCGTGGACATTAACAATTGCCTCCACATTAAAGGTGGAAGAGAAACCCACTTTAGCTTGCAGGAATTTAGAAATATCTGGGGTGACCCATTCTCCTCCTTCCAAACCTTCCCCGCTGTAGGCAATAAAGAGAAATGTCTTATTGGGCTGATATCCACTCGCTTGCATGTTCCTAACGGCTTCTAACATGACAGCCACCCCAGACGCGTTATCATTCGCTCCGACTGCCAAGGGTTCTCCTGGGATAAGAGGGTGATTATCATATTTAGCCAGCACAACAATCAACTGATTGTCTAGCTGATCCAAGACATGTCCTTTTACTCCAGGTAAATGCCCGATGACATGCCTCACCTCAACCTTATCCCGAATAGAACCGTTGATCTCCATCGATATTTTTTCATCTGTAACCAGTTCAAAGAACTCATCCTGACCGAGTTCTTCCGATTTGTTCCTCAATTGGGGAACTTGATATCCCGTCTGGCTCAAGAGATGATTTGCTACATTTTCACTTATGCGCATATAGGGAACATCCAAATGCACCACTCTGGTTGTTCCAAATAGATTTATATAAGGGGATTTAGTGCCCAGAGTCGTATTTTGAGCCATAAGTTGCGGATCGTCGGTGATAATTAATACACCTGCTTTTGGAGTAGTATTTAAAAGATACGCTTCCCATTCTGAGAAAACCATCACGATTTCACCAGAAAAATCCAGGTCATCCAAGGCGGGGAAAGTTTGTGACCATCTCCCGACAGCCATCAAATCACCCATAGCTATAAACCGTACTGGTCCTTCAGCAAAGCCAAGATTCTGGTAATTGTTTACATATTCAACATAATCTTGATGGTAAACCGGCTGGTAAGGTGTACTCTCAATTGAAAAATCAGGGGCGCCATTCAATTCTTGAAAGGAACGGGGCTTGGTTTGGAAATAAGTCATACTTTCTCCGGCAGGCTGTAAATCCAACTCCCTAAATTGTTGGGCGATGTAATCTGCAGCCTGGTCCAATCCAGTTGTTCCCAACGCTCTTCCTTGCCACTCCGGGTCCGCTAAAATAGTAATGCTCTCCATGGCCTTTGATCCATTGAACGTTTTGGCTTGTTCCCGGAAAACCGCGATTGCCCCCGTTGTCCCTTCCAGCCAGAGGAATCCTACAGCCAGAACGCTAATCACTGCAATGGAATATTTGTTCACAAATATTCGTGTTGCGGCTACTCCCACTTTTTCTATCAAGCGGCGAATCCCTTCGCCAAACAGGTTAAAACCCGCAATGGCAATAAAAAATGCGCCCGCGGGATATATCGCTGTCCAGGGATAAGAGCGGGCATAGGTTCGAATATTACTTAATAGAGCTCCCCATTCCGGCACATCAGAATAATGATACGGGGCTCCCCCAATCGCGAGCTGCGCAAAGGCGCCGCCGCCGATAAAAATACCCACAAACCCCAACTCGCCCAATAACATCAACACAGAACCCATTTCCAGGGAGAGGATTGAGATCAAGCCGGGAACAAGGTTTGGTAAAACATGTTTCAACACAATTCGGGTAGACGAAGCTCCAGCTGCAGCTGCGCTTTCTATGAAAAGTTTTGGGCGGATTTCCATCACTCTGCTCCGGACATACTGCATGATCTCGCTCCACCCCACGAAACTGAGACCAATCACAAAGGGAAGCATACCTTGTCGAATGCCTATGGCCAGGATTAGGATCATCACTAACAGCAAAGCGGGGAAAGCGGAAATAATCTCAGCCGCTCCCAGCAGAAAACGATCCACCCAGCTACCTGTGGTCCACCCGCTCAGCGCACCGAGTAAAAAACCGACTATTAAGCGCACTGCAACAACTGATAAAGCCAGAGTTAGCGTCTGCTGGGTGCCCATCAGGATCAAACTCAACATGTCTCTTCCAAGCACATCTGTTCCCCAGAGATGATTACCACCTGGATCAAATGGCGGCATACTAAACTCCCCATCGATTATCGTTAAACCGACCTGGGTGAAAGGACTATGGGGTGATAACTGGACACTGAATAAAACCACAACTATAAGCATTAATATCAAAATTCCGCCAATCATGAGGGCTGGATTTCCCAGTGTACCGTGCAGCCAGGAATTACTGCGTTTTTTATCCCGATTCGAATTGTCTTTGTGAATGAAGTCATTTTGATCACCCTTGACTAGCTCGAGAAAAGGACTCGGTTCCGGAGGTTCAGGTTTTTTAAACCATTCCTTCCATTGCTCTTCAGAGAACCAATTATTTAGCCGGGCAAGCAAATCCAATCCCCACCGAACCAGTCCTTTTTTCTCTGCCCGCGATATTACTGAACCCAAGTCCCGTAAACGGGGATTGATCAGCAGATATAGAAGATCGAGAAGAAGATTTAATAAGATGATCAATATTCCCATGGAAAGAACCAGCGCGATCGTAAGGTGATCATCTTGAATTGAGATAGACTTTAGGAGTGAAAACCCTAATCCGGGCCATCCGAAGAAATATTCTACAACTGGTAAACTGCTCAACGCAAACCGTAATGATAATCCTATAGTCGTTAATATTGGGATGGCAGCGTTTCGAATAATATGAACCAGCATCACCCTGCTCGATCTAAGACCTTTGCCAAAAGCCGTGCGGATATAATCCTCAGAAAGAATCTCCTTAACTGTTATAAATGTGATCCTGGTAATTTGGGCAAAGGGCCGGGCAGCCAGGACCAGGGCAGGTAAAATTAGGTGTTTATTCCATCCAAAACCACCCACTGGAAGCCAAATTTTCCCCGTCGCCTGGGTTAATTTTACGATCCCAAACTGCAACAAAAGTGCCGCAAAAAAACTGGGTATAGAGACTCCGATAATTGATCCCATTATAGCCACCAGAGACCATCCGGATCGGCGTCCGGCTATCCAGAACCCCAGCATCACGCCTGCAATGGCTGCAACAGATATCGATACAGCTAATAAACCAAAACTCCGGACAAGGACACCAGGCACAACCTCTATGACCGGGACTGGCAGTAATGATACACTTCCCACTGAGGTCTTTCCAAAATCTCCTTGAGCAATATTCACGATATAGTTGATTGACTTTGGAATACTTTGGGCAACAGATTCTTGCAGAGATGATCCTTGAGCCATATCCAAACCAAGGAAACTGGAGAAAATAATAAATCCAATCACAAATATCCCAAAAATCAGGCGTTGTGTTATAAACTGTAAGATTGCAGAATTATTAGAAATTACAGGAAACTTGATTTTATTTGAAAAGAGCTTCTGAAATTTCCAATCCTTTGCTGAAGAAGCCCGGAGATCGCTGGTTAAGTATCGATACCAGGCAAACAAAACGAATATCAATACCCCTTCCAGAACGAGAATTAAACCCTCTCCATTGATTCCAGCAATTGCTTTTCCCCCTTGGTAAAAATGAAATGGTGTATAGATTACAACCTTCTGTAAATTTCCATAAATGTTGGCCAATCCTACAATAAGATAATTGGCTACCAGTAATCCTCCCGAAATCAAACTCGCTAGACGGCCTGATGGCAAAACCAAACTCAACATAAAAGAAAACATTCCAAAAAATAACAGTTGACTCAACAATGTGAGAAATGGCCGTAGAATTACCAACGACGTGAGATTTAACCCGGATCTCTCAAATGGGACCAACCAACTGAGCCAGACAAAGCCGAGAATGGCAATTAGACTGATTCCAAAACCAATGACCCTTCCCCAAAAAATAGCTGTCTTTCTTAAATCAGAAGAAATTACTAAATTTGGCTCTTTATCTTTTGTTATAAGATTTGCGCCTGCTCCCACTGCAAATATTCCAATGATGATAGGCATGTATGAAAAGAAATAGAAATCCAGGTATCCAACCGGTGTGGTAATCGTCTGAATCCCTTCTCCAAAAAACGCCATCATTTGTTCTGTGAAATTCCCCAGAAAAGTATTGATGTCTATAGAGATTAGATTGGCATAATTGGAGATTATCAAAAAGCTATATAGAGTTAACCCGATTCCCCATCCTATGATTTGCCCTCGGTATCGACGAAGTGTATTTTGAATTTCAACAAACATGGATGTCATTCCTTAACAATCGATATCGATAATATGACCTGAGAGTTCCTGGTCTTCGGGTCTGGGAAATGAGGAGTTTTTGTTCATTTTCAGATGATCATGTTACCACCATACATACGGAGCAATCTTTTACCTGGAGCAGGAGGGAAAATTCATTAATATTCACCCAACAAGATAACTCCATAGATAGCCAATGTAAATATACAATCAACAATCACTACAACTAAGTAATAAGTTAATGCAGCTGGTGTAGATTTTCGAGTAAACCACTGCGCGGCCAATAGTGCACCCGTAAAAATCACCAAAGGAACTCCAATCCGGTAGATCAATTCCAAATGTGCCGGGATATCAATCCAGGCTGAAAAGGGAACATATACCAACATAGGAGACAGGAAAAGTACTTTTAAAACCTGGTAAGAAATTATGGCGATTATCAGAAGTATTTTCGAGGTGGGGAAGGTGAGGTCTTCATCATTTTTTATCAATCGCCAGACAATTAGCAATACAAAACCAACCACCATCCAGGGAAGGGCAAATGGGAACAATAAAATTCCTGTGATTGCTTCCAATCCTCCAGTGAGTAATAAACTTGGTAAATCCGATGAACTAACCCCATCCAGAGCAGTTCGTGCTTCTGAAGAAGTCGTACTCAGAAACACTTGAGATCCCGATGCTCCTTCCCTCCATACCAGATATAAATTTCCCGCATCATCTACCTTTATGACAGGGTCTTTGGATAGAGTTTCAGTTTTTGTGGCTACCGTATAACCTTGGTATTCTCCATCGTTAAATACACCCAGGACAATTTGAATGTTATTATTCAAACGAAGAGTCTGATTGGCAGAAACTGAAACGATCAATTCAGAGTTTTGATTATCAGATGTAACGGGCGATAGGATATAGTTTGTACTAAGGAAATCAGCTTGAGGGGGTGGCATTAATTGGGACAATGCAAATGAACCCCGGTAAGGGTTGAAAGGGTTATCATCATCCATAATGTTCAGTGATTGAATCTGACCCTCATCGGGTTTCCCGACCGGGAAAACGACATATTCAGTTTTTGCAGTGCCAGCTTCCAATCCAGTTTGTTTCAGAACTGACCAGAAAGCGGATATCCAACCATCAGACAAACCCAGAGAAAGCCCCTTTAAAGTATTTCCAGAACCTATCTGCAGGCGGGCTATGCTCTCGCCAAAGAAAGGTGTAATATCTCCTGGTTGGAAGGCATGGTACATCAGGACCGTATCCTCCATCCAGATCAGATGGATCCTAACCTGATTATCCACTCTCACCGAAGGCCATTCCCCATCCTGAACAACTAAATGCGGTGTGGCGATGGTCTCTCCAGTGGAAGAGATATGTGCCATAAAAATACCATTGGTTTGGGTATCTTGCCAGACCACTATTACCCCTCCATCTCCATCCGAAACGACGTCGTATTTGCCTACTCCAGATTCATCAGATGTTATCTGATAAACTTGCCCATTTTGTTCGCCTTGATTGTGGAAAAGACCATACCATAAATGCCACCCCTCAGATGAATCTTCGCGAGTTAACCAAAAAAGGTGAAAGCCCCTGTCCTCCGATAATTCCAACCTGGGAGAACGTGCAAAGCCCCTCAATTCTATCTCGAGATCCTTTTCCAGGATGATCTCCGCTGACGAGTTTAATTGAAGATATCGAAATTCATTTTCCTGAGATTGGTTTTGATGAGGAATCACCACGTAAATTCTCTCTCCATTTTTATCCACCTCAAAACCAATCGTGCTGCTGGCGTCTGAAGCCAAGGGAAGACCTCTGCTCCAGTCTTCGGAAGGTTTACGAGTTTTTTCTTGTGAAACTTGACAGCTTTCCGTCAATAACGCTATCATCAGTAATACCAAGGTGGCAATAATGATTTTTGCGTTAAAAGGTCTTCTCTTCACTTCCAGCTCCCGTTCTAATAAAATACTGCGGATGCCTGGGCATCCGCAGTTAATAATTATATTTAATGCAAATTATCTAGTAATGTTTAGACATCTTTTTGACGCGGATCAAAAGCATCGCGGAGCCCATCTCCCAGGAAATTAAATGCCAGGGTAGTCAAAGATAAGGCAATGGCAGGAATCAAAACCTGGTTTGGATAGGATCTTAAACCATTTATACCTTCAGAAATCATAATACCCCAACTGGGCGTGGGGGGATTTACACCTAAACCAATAAAACTCAAGAATGCTTCTAAGAAAATATACCCTGGAATTGCCATCGTTTCGGCAACAATTAGTGGTCCCAGAATATTGGGAAATAAGTGTTTTACCAGAATCCTTGTATCATTGGCTCCCAGAGCCCGGGCGGCTTCAACATATTCCTTCTTCTTGGTTGCCAATACCTGCCCTCGAGCCAGGCGGGCCATTTGCAGCCAGTTAAGCAAACCAATCGCGATGAAAAGAAACAGCAATCCCCCCATCTCGTTGTTCAAATTGACTATCAAATTTCCTAGACCCCCTTCGCCGGCCCGGCGGCCAATCGCTTTAAAATAAGTCTGCAGTAAAATCACGGCGATGAGGAAAGGGAAGGCATATAAAAAGTCCACCACACGCATGATTATACTGTCCGTTCGACCCCCAGCGTATCCGGAAATCATCCCGATCAGGATCCCGACCACCAGATCCACAGATGCCGCGGAAAAAGCAATTATCAAGGATATGCGAGCGCCAAATATGGTTCTGGTCCAGATATCCCTACCCAGGCTGTCCGCTGCCAAAGGATAGGCATTGCTTATTCTGGCATAGTTTTCCCCCCCCTCGGGAAGCAGGAACATCATCCACTCAGGCACAGCGTTATTGTTTAACAGATCTTGTTCGGCAAAAGTATACGGGGTTAAAAAGTCCGCAAATATTGCTACCAACACCAGAACAATAATAAAGATACCGCTGATAACGGCTATCTTATTCCTAAGAAGCCGGGAAAACGACTTCGCCCAGAGACTGCGCTCTTTTCCCGAAAATTGCGTTAATTCAGCAGCATCCATACATTCCTCCAAAAAACCTAATAATTTCAGTCAAACCGAATCCGTGGATCCAGCAAGGCGTAGCTGATATCCACCAGAAGATTCGCAATCACCAGAACCACCGCATAAATTAGCGTCACCCCCATGATGATCTGATAATCCCGGTTTCCAATACTATTTACAAAATGTTTTCCCATACCATTGATACCAAAGATAGTCTCAACGACAAATGTACCGGTCATGAGGGCTGCAAAGAGAGGACCAATAATGGTGACAACCGGGATCAAACTATTTTTCAGGGCATGGACCACAATCACAACTCGTTCGCGCAGGCCTTTTGCCCGGGCAGTCCGAATGTAGTCTTCGCTGATCACCTGGAGTAAACTAGCCCGTGTTAGGCGAGCAATGGCTGCCGCAGATCCTGTGCCCAAGGCAAAAACAGGCATTGCTGCATGTTTAAAATATTCCAGATTGAGCTCATTTAATTGGGGTAAAAATCCCAGCAAATAGGGGGGTTTCGAAGCCCATCCTACCACCGGGAACCAACCCAATTTTAGGGCGAAAATCCAGATAAGCAGGGGGGCTAAAACCAGGTTTGGCACTGATAAAAAGAACACAGCTCCAAAGGTACTCAAATAATCCGCCCAACTGTTTTGGTTTAACGCCGCGATGGTACCAACAGGGATGCCAATCATGATCGCTAAGATTGTTGACATAAAACCGAGTTGAGCTGAAGCAGGCAATGTTGCTGCAATAATTTCGTTAACACTTTGTCCACGGTAGCGCAAGGAAGGACCTAAATCTCCCCGCAAAACCCCTAACGAGGTACCTTCTTCACCCAAGAAGTCATCACCGATTACATAGGAAACAAATTGCTTCCAAAGGGGCCAGTCGAGATGATATTTAGCTTCCAGGTTAGCCACTACTTGAGGAGGTAAACTCTTGTCACCCACAAAATCGAAGGGACCCCCAGGTATTGCCCGCATCAGAACAAAGGTGAAGAGAGTGATGGCAAATAAAACAGGGATGAATTGGAGAATTCGACGGATGACATATCTAAACATAAATCACAATCCTTTCTGAAAATATGGAGACTGGAGGAATTCTCCAGTCTCCATAGATTTTCTACTCTAAAACGGATTATTTACCCTGGGCCGCAAGTTTCGCGTCCATGTCAAGAGTCCAGTTGAAGAAGTCTACCCCACCCATAAGCGGGAAGTTCCTGGTCAACCATGGTTTGGTGACATTTACGATAGTGTAGTGATAGATCGGGGCGTAAGCAACCTCGTTTAATGCCAACTCTTCTTCTGCCTGGAGGTAGAGTTCTTCTCTCTCCGCAGGATCAGCTGCTTTGGCAGCAGCCATAGTCAGTTCATCAAACAAACCTGAATCACGGCGAAGTCGGTTTGCACCCATTGCATTGTTAAAGACTTCGTGAACCCAGTTGTTCTCATCAGGATAGTCCGCGCACCAACCCAATCGCCAAATATGGGGCATATCCTCAAGCGGGGTATCGTTCTGGATTGTAACCAGATAAACTGCCCATTCCTGGTTTTCAACCTGAACTTCCACACCGAGGGTGTCAGTCCACATCTGCTGGATTGCAGCTGCGATACTGGCGTGACCTTCACTGGTGTTGTGCATCAAGGTAACACCCAGGGCATTAAAATCTTCCACAGTCATACCTTTATCATCCAGGTAGTCCTGGAGGGCAGCCTTGGCCGCGACGGGGTCAGAGGGAAGACCAACGGTGCCAGGTGCTGGGGCGCCGAAGATTCCAGGAGGAGCAAAGGAGGTCGCGGGGATTTGTCCACCTTTGGTAACGTTGTCAATCAAGGACTGGCGGTCAATTGCCTGTGTGAAAGCCGTGCGGACACGGATGTCATCAAAGGGGGGTTTGTTGTTGGTGAAGCCGTAGTAGTAGGTGCAGGCCTCGGGAGCATTGAAAAATTCCTCGCTCAGAACGGGATCAGCTTTGACGCGATCAATCTCAGGCAGAGGAACACCTTGAGTGTCCAATTCATTATTTTCGTACAGTGCAAAAGCGGTGGAATCTTCGGTGATCATGTAGCCTTGCACGCGCTCAATCTGGACATCATCTGCGTTGATCCAGAGCGGATTCTTGACTAAAGTCATCTCACCACCATGGAACCAGGTATCCAATACGTAGGGACCATTGGTGACGATATTTCCAGCTTCTGTCCATTTTTCACCAAATTCCTCAATGGCCCAAGCAGGCTGTGGTTCCATCACCCAAAGACCGGAAATGGCGGGGAAGTATCCTGCCGGATCTTCCAGGGTGAACATTACGGTCCATTCATCAACAGCCACTACACCCAAATCATCCAGGGAAAATCCTTCTTCACCAGCGTTTAAGGGGGCAGCGTTCTTGACAATGTAGGTTACGTAACCGTAGTCCGAAGCAGTTTCGACATTAACGGTTCTCTTGACGCCGTAAACCACATCATAGGCGTTTACAAAACGGTCGTTGCCGTCGGCGTCCTTTACTTGCGTGGTCTCGCCGGTGAGGGGATCATAATGCACCCAGGCGATATCTTTGCGCAGTTTAAAGGTGTAGGTCTGGGCGCCGTCAGCGTCCACACCCAATTCCCATTCGGTTGCCAGATAGGGTTCAACTGCACCGGTATCAGGATCGAATTGAGTCAGACCAACAAACAGGTTCCTGATCACATCAACCGAGGTGGTGTCGCTCGCCAATGCAGGATCCACGGTGGGGGGCTCGGTACTAAAGTTCCAGGTCAGGGTTACCGGGGCTTTTACATCTGCTCCAGCTCCAGATCCGCAAGCGGAAAGTAGCATCGCGCCGACGATCAATACGGAAAAAAGTACAAATAGTTTTTTCCTCATAGCTAATCTTCTCCTTCTAATTTTTATTTCTTAACACTTAAACAACATGAAAACGTACTTTTCTACCAAATATGAGATTACACCACCTCCTTTTCTTTTTAATTACTACTGTAGACACCATAAGACTGTATTTTGTGTGATAAAAAAAGCTGTTTAGAGCATCAATCGTTGAGCTTTTTCCACTAAATGACAAGCAACCCAATGATCTGTTTCTTTTTCTATCCATGGGGGATCTTCCCGTTTGCAGATTTCCTCCGCAATAGGACAGCGCGTGTGGAACCGGCAACCTGACGGAACATTAGCTGGGCTCGGGACATCTCCCTTTAGAATAATCCGTTTTCTCTGGCGTTCTTTGGGTGGATCTGGAATAGGAACGGCAGATAATAAAGAAATCGAATAGGGATGCATTTTATTATTAAAGAGCGCATCCCGGTCTGCTAATTCAACCAGTTTTCCCAGGTACATGACAGCGATGCGATCCGAAATATGCCGCACCATAGATAAATCGTGAGCGATAAACAAATAGGTCAAATTAAATTTTTCCTGGAGCTCTTCCAGCAGGTTAACAACCTGAGCCTGAACTGAAACGTCCAACGCCGAAATGGGTTCATCACAAACAATAAATTCCGGGTTCAGAGCCAATGCCCGAGCGACACCAATTCTCTGTCTTTGACCTCCAGAAAACTCATGAGGATAACGCTTAATGAAGAAAGGATTTAAACCTACCAGGTTGAGTAATTCTTGGACACGCTCCCGACTAGTTTTGGCATTACCAATATTATGTATTTCAAGAGGTTCAGCGATAATATCGCCAATTGTCATGCGAGGATTTAGGGAAGCGTAAGGATCCTGGAATATAATTTGTATATTGCGGCGTAACTTTCGAAGTTTGTTGGCCGGAATTTTAGAAAGATCTTCCCCTCGATAATAAACATGTCCTGAGGTTGGTTCATGGAGCTGGAGAATTGTTCTCCCTGTGGTTGATTTTCCGCAGCCGCTTTCCCCAACCAAACCCAGAGTTTCCCCTTCACGGATCTCAAAACTAATATTATCAACAGCTTTTACTGCCCCGACTTCTTTCTGGAAAACAATCCCCCGTGTAATCGGAAAGTATTTGACTAGTTTATCAACCTTGACTAAAATATTCTTTTCCTTATTCATCGAAGTTCACCTGTATTCATATCAACCCAACAAGCTACTCTATGTCCAGGTTTAAGCTCTTCTAAGGGAGGATTTTCATTCCGACAGATATCTTTCGCAAACGAGCAGCGAGGTTCAAAAGGACAACATTCCGGCCGCTCGAGTAATCCAGGAGGCATTCCTTCGATTGTGGCCAATTTTTCTTCTTGGTCATCATCCACTCTTGGCAATGACTTAAGCAAAGCTGAAGTATAAGGATGAAGAGGATTTCCATAGAGGTCATCCACCTTGGCATCCTCAACCACAAATCCGGCATACATAACAACTACCCTCTCTGCTATACCTGCCACAACTCCTAGGTCGTGGGTGATCCATATCAATGCCATACCCAATTCTTTCTGAATACCTTTTATCAACTCAACCAATTGAGCTTGAATAGTCACATCCAAAGCTGTGGTTGGTTCATCAGCAATTAATAAGGTCGGATTGCATGCTAAGGCCATGGCAATCATGGCTCGCTGACGCATACCACCTGAAAATTGATGCGGGTAATCTGACAATCGATTTTCCGCTTCAGGAATTCCAACCAGGGCCAATAATTCCGCTGACCGCTTGGCTGCTTGTTCATCGTTCATCCCTAAATGGAGTTTTAAAGGTTCTTTGATCTGAAATCCGATAGTCAAAACAGGATTGAGTGAAGTCATCGGGTCCTGGAAGATCATGGTAATACTACTTCCCCGGATTCGGCGCATATCCGATTTAGAGATCTCCCTCAGATTCTTATCCTTAAAATAGATTGCCTCCGCATCAATTTTTGCAGGTGGAGATTCTAATAGATCAATGACGGAAAGCATTGAAACACTTTTGCCACATCCACTTTCACCAACGATCCCTAATGTTTCACCCGCATGCAATTGATAAGAAATTCCATTAACTGCGTGGACAATTCCCTCCCGGGTGTGGAATGTCGTATATAAATCCCTAATATCAAGGATTACTTCTCTATTGTCCAAATTGCATTCCTCCTACCACAATATTGACTTTGTTGACAATTTCTAGGTGTGATATCTAGACCTGACGTTTATTTATTATAATGGCTTATTCATGAA
>Ga0075114_10001480_pt1 | contig 12651 bp, 8 predicted proteins | sample AntAceMetag02UKM_FD_69784 | JGI IMG/M metagenome (GOLD analysis project Ga0075114, IMG submission 69784) | Saline lake microbial communities from Ace Lake, Antarctica - Antarctic Ace Lake Metagenome 02UKM | ecosystem: Environmental > Aquatic > Non-marine Saline and Alkaline > Saline | place...
CCCCGGCCGGCATCGCCGGCGCGGGCCGCCTCGACCGCGGCGTTAAGGGCCAGAAGATTGGTTTGGAACGCTATTTCCTCAATCGCCTTGGCGACCTTGGCGACTTCATTGCCGCTCTGGTTGATGCGCTCCATTGCCTGCACGAGGCGTGTTATTGAGTCCGCGCTTTTTTCGAGTCCGTCGCTGTTCTGCAGGGAAAGCGTACTTGCGCTCTGAGCATTGTCGGCATTTTGCTTGGCCATGGAGGACAGTTCTTCCAGAGATGCTGATGTTTCCTCAACAGACGCAGCCTGGGCTGATGCCCCCTGGGCTACCTGCTGGCTTGATTGCGCGACCTGGCGGGATGCGCTTGTGAATTGATCGGCAATCATGCCCAATGATGCTGTAATTTTTTGTATTGGCTTGGTGGCAAGTGTGGATAAAACAAAAACTATGATTGACGCAATCAGAAGTATGATACATGTGACAATGATATTCAAATTAGCCAGATACCAGACCGGGCGTTGCGCTTCAACGGCGTCTATAACAGCAGCAACAATCCAGCCCTGTTCACCGAATTGCCGGTACGAGGCAACCCGGCTGTTTCCGTTATATTCATATGAGATCTGTCCATCGGAGTTTGCCAGAATTTCTGAGCCCCACAGGGTGTTTTTCAAGCTCTGCTGCATCATCAGCGTGGTATCGGGATGGCTTATGATTAAGCCGCTGCGGTCAAATATGCAAATATAGCCCGTTTCTCCGATTTTTATTTGGCGGATAACGGCTGCGGCGAAAGCGTCCATGTCGATCATGCCGTACAGCACTCCGATAACCGGTGTTCCGGGCTGGTTTATATTCTTAATGGGAGCGGCAAGTGGAAAAATAGCCTTTCCGGTTTTCGGGCACACTCTTGTCTTGCCCATGTATATTTTCCCATTTGCTGCCTGTTGGAAAAAATCCGTCTCTATAATATTTTCTCCGGTGCGCAGGTTCTCCTTCACGATCTTTGAATGCGATGTGGTTATGACAAGTCCATTCCTATCAGCAACGGCGAGTTCTTCATAATAGGGCTTGGAATCGTTGATTTTTTTTAATTCATCCGCGATTTCCTGCACGAAAATAGCGCTGCCTGTCCCGTCGCCGGAACTCCCGGCATAGTAGAGGCCGTTGGTGATGCTGCTGCTGGCTGACCACAGCTGAATATCCCCCTTGCTGTTTCTGATCCAGGACTGGATATAATCAATTGTGGTGTCACGATTGTGGTTGAGCTGCGCGGTGATGGTCTTTTTCATCATACTCTGTGCCACAAGGTAGGATGATGTTGATGTGGCAACGGAGCCGAGTATAACCAGAGCGAGGCAGACCAGCAGGAACTGCCCTTTGAAACCGTAGCGTTTCATCATTGGAACCTTTCGCTTTGAGTATATTAGTTAAATGACTTTAAATTATTATAATTTTATTATATAAAATTAAAAAATATAGTTTCAATTGGTGTGGACTTTATCGGCATGTATGCTCAGATACATTACCTGATTATTTGAAAACTCGTATGCGCAGGGAGATGACCATGGACGTATTTGGGGCCGGTGAGCAAACCTTCGAGGCCATGCCTGTAACGCGAGATTTTCTGCTTAAAATTATTGAAGCATCCTATGACGGTATTGTAATCGCAGACATGAACGACGTGTGTCTGCATGTCAATAGTGCTATGGAGCGTATCAGCGGGTATGGCAGGGATTTTTTTATAGGGAAGCGTTTCTCTGATTATTTTGAAGTTGAAAACTGGATGGCTGAACTGAGCGATGAAAAAGTTGCCCGCGTGAATGAGACCGGCCGAATAGCCTATGAGGCAACAATGTGTCGTAGGGATGGACGTATTGTGTATCTGGAGCATGGTGTTTCACTGGTTCAGGATAATGAAGACATCTGCATTGCAACGGTCTGGATTGTACGTGATATTACCGAAAAAAAAATGGACGCCCTGGCTCTCAAACAGGCCCATGAGTATCGCAATCGTTTTTTCGCAAATCTTACACATGAATTCAGGACTCCGCTCACCCTGTGCATCGGTCCTCTTGAGAATTTGATTCAGGGGGACTTCGGCGCTCTGGGGCAGCCGGTCAGGGAACAGCTGACAACAGTTCTGAACAGCTCACGGCTTTTGCTGATGATGGTCAATCAGCTGCTTGATTTCAGCAGGCTGCAGTCGGGCACCATGAAGATATCCTGTGCGCGTATGCAGGTTAACAGCCTGCTTGCCGTGCTGCTTGATTTCTATCAGGACATACAAACACAAAACAATATCATCGTTGATTGTGCTGTTCCGGAAGATCTGCCGCCTTTGTATACAGATCCGGTCCATCTGCGCAGTATTCTTGATAACCTGATGGCGTGTGTGTTCACGGCCGCGCCGGCCGGTTCTTCGATAACTATTGCTGTTGAGCATGTGCCTTCGAGTATGCAAGGGAACGACAGTAATATAGCGGTCGAACATTCGCGCACAGGCTGCATGCATCTGAGCATTCAGGCTGGAGGCATTAGTTTCAGCGATGACCAGTGCCAGCGTCTGTTTGACGGTTTTGAGGCCATTGTAACCGGTCCGGATGCGATAAGTTTCAGCATGGCTATCCGGTTAATGCACGCGCAAGAGCTTGCAGGTGCCCTTGGGGGAAGCCTGACGGCTGAAGTTGTGTCGCAGGCCGGAACGCGTTTTGTGTTGACCGTGCCTCAGTCCGGCGCTGATGCACAGCCGGAACTGGATTTCTGTGACGATGTATCCCCGTCTTTTGCGTTCAGCATTGAACCGTCCAATCATGCACCTGAATCCGCTGAGGACTCAGGGCAGAGCAGCGGTACGCGGCCTTTGGTCATGATTGTCGAGGACAACCGGATGCTGCGAACGTACATTAGTACGATTGTGCAGCGGGAGTATGATGCTGTTGCTGTCGGTGATGGATTGGATGCCCTGAAAAAATTACAGAGTTGCACCCCTGATCTCATTCTGAGCGATATTATGCTGCCTGGAATGGACGGTTATGAACTGCTGCGTACCGTTAAGGCCAGTGAAAAGCTTCGCGTCATACCGTTTGTTTTTTTGACAGCCCGGGATGCTGTTGAGATGAAAATTGCCGGACTTGAAGAGGGCGCTGATGATTATATCGTCAAACCATTCAATGCCCAGGAACTTATGGCGCGGATTAAATCGTTGCTGCGTCTGAGGGAGTTGATGTTAAAAAACCAGGCCCAGGCCAGTCAAATCAGCCGCATGACTTCGCATCTGCAGGAAAAATACCGCTATGGTGCCATTATCGGTAAAAGCACGGCTATGCGCAGGATGTATCAGATACTGGATTCTATACGCGACAGTGAGTCGAATGTTTTAGTTACCGGGGAAACCGGCACGGGTAAGGAACTGGTTGCCAATGCAATTCACTTTAACAGCGGTCGCAGTGCCGGGCCACTTATTTCTGTCAACTGCGGAGCAATACCGCGCGAACTTATGGAGCGCGAATTTTTCGGACATATCAAGGGGGCGTATACCGGCGCAGTTGAAAACCGCAGGGGCTATTTTGCTGAAGCCAGCGGCGGCACCCTGTTTTTGGATGAAATCGGCGAGATGGACAGGGACATGCAGGTTAAGCTGCTCAGGGTGCTTGAGCGCGGCGAGATTAGTCGCGTGGGAGATCCGATGCCCCGCAAGGTTGACGTGCGGCTGGTAGCGGCAACGAATAAGGATCTACGTGCTGAAATCAGGGCTGGACGTTTCCGTGAAGATCTCTTCTATCGTATATATGTAATTCCGATTCATGTTCCGCCACTGCGTGAGCGTCAGGACGATATTCCGTTGTTGATTGAACATTTTTGTGAAAAGCTCAGAGAAAAAATGAACATAGACCTGCCCTCTATTCCAGAGCAGGACTATCAGATGCTGATCCACCATGATTACCCGGGTAATGTACGTGAACTTGAAAACCTGATTGAGCGTTCCTGCCTGTTGGGCGGGGTTTTGCAGGATTTGACCTCAGGTGGTAATGGGATTGCCGCAGCTACGGAGCCTTTCGGAACCCGTGTGCCTGCGTCTGGGTACGATGAAGTCTTCGACCATCCTGAACCCCTGAAGAGGGTCCAGAACATGGCTGCCCGTGATTTGATCATGCATACTCTCAGGCTGTGCGGCAACAACCATGCCGAGGCCGCCAAGAGGTTGGGGATCGCGCGCTCATCGCTGTATCGTAAAATCAATGAGTTTGAATCAGGAGGGTAAGCTGTAAAAAAGTGGGTCGCATTAGTGGAGATGACGGTATGAAGTGTGTTTTCGTTAACTCCTGCTCCGGTTCTGAGCACTGTTGTAGTCTGTCCGGGGTAAGCCCCTTTTATTTCTCTTGATGAGGATGGTTGTTGTTGCCGTGGTATGCCCTGATTAGCGTGCCTGCTCGTATATGCGAATGCTGTTGCGGGCCGTGCCGATAAGCTTTGGAAAGCTGACTGTTAAAACGAGTAGTTCCTGGGCGCCATCGCCATCAATGTCAGTTACAAGAAAATCGGAAATATAGCCTTCCATTACCTGGCTTGTCCAGTTCTGGGTAAGGCTTGTACCGTCCCAGGTCAGGCACAGCATTTCACCACGGTTGTAGGTGGTCAGCGCGCCCAGCAGGCCGCTTCTTTTTTTGGTATTTCGCGGTACCAGTATGTCCGGTCTGCGGTCACTGTTGAGATCACCGCAGTATACCCGCTGGGGAATAGGCTCGCTTGTGCCCGTGTTATCACCGACCAGGGTGCGTTCAAATGTGTTGGGCTCCCCTCCGAATCCTTCCGGGTCTTTCCACAGGATTCTGCCGGTACTTGTAAAAACAAATAGCTTGAAGTCAAGGCTGAAAATCCCCTTGGAAAAAGCAATGAATTCTCCTGGCGGCTGACCGTTGATGTCGTGGCGACTGGAACTAAACGGGGAAATGCCGCCCGGTAGCGAACATTCGCCGGCCAGTACCGGTTTGCCGTCTTTTAATATGATCTTGAATGCTGTGCCAAAAAAGGGATTAAAGCTGCCTAGTTCCATCCCCAGCAGCATGGTGCTGCCGTCCTTTTCAGGGTAGGTGCTGAAAAACCATGGTAGCTGTTCGGCAGTGCGCTCGTATGTTTCATCCGTGTATTCGACCACGAAGGAATTGGGCCTGTCATTGGCGTAAGAATTGATGTAGATCTCTGCGCGACCATTGTTGTTCAGATCGAAAGTGTCAATTTGTACAATCGCCTCATCGGTTTTGCTCGCTACAGTTTCTGTGTGGACCAGTTCTTCTGGGTTCAGAGTGTATACCTTTACATCGAGCTGATCGGAAAGCAGCAGCGAGATATTCCCTTGGCCGGTCAGGTCGGCTGCAGCCATGGAGCGAAAAGGGCTGTGCATGATGATGTATTCCCGGGACGGCTCAGGATTAAAAACAGGGGGAGCCGGCGTCAGGACTACGACAGGTGCGGGTTTGGCCGGTTGTGCCTGAACGGGCGGTGCTGCATAGGGTGCAGGGGCGTTAACAGTTGTCGGTGCGGCCGGTATGCTCTGCTCCTGTGCTTTACCGTAGAGAATGCGCCGCTGTATGTCAGTGGCGAATACTTGAACTTCTTCAATTAAATTATCAAGCCCCATGCAGTTTACCGAAAGCGGTGTTGAGTCTTCCGGTTTAGCGGCATCATACAGGAGTGCGTCAATACTGATGGCATCTCCGAATTTCGTAAGGCTGCCGGTCAGCAGATAGTCCACCGCAAGCGAGCGTGTAAGCTGAGCTTTTTTGTCAAGACTGTAGTTAGCCTGCGGCGGGCTGAGTGCCCGGCGTACTGCGCTGTTATCCACCACGGCTATTTTGCCCGGCAGGCTGATGCGCGGGGGCAGCAGCGATCTGAGACCGGTTTGAAGATACCCCAGGTCTTCTTTGGAGTTGATTTTAAAAACGCTGACAGCAATCCGTGTTTCTTTGGCAGCGGCAGAGCCGGTGAAAATCAAGAGCAGCAGCATTGAAAACAGTGTGTGCATGCATGTTTTTTTTGTCATCTTTTTTTCTCGATCTATGTTTGTCTATTCAAGATTTTACAAGCCCGTAGCGTATCAGGTATCTCGTCTTATCAAGACTTCTTCCCCGGTTCTGTACGACGGCGTGTAGGGTATTTCTACGCATGTGTGTGGATGTATGCGCGCTCCGGCGCGACTTTTGCATGCCGTGTGAGCAGTATACCGTATATGCGGCATGTGATGCCATATTTTTTTTTGCACCGTGTTTAATCAGTATGTGTCGGACCATTTGACTCATCGATATTGACTTGTGCTGAAAATAACTTTATACTTGTACGCTTTTAAAAAATTGATCAGGATAGAGTAACCATTCAAAGGAAACGCTGATGAAGTTCACCGGAGTGTATACTGCGCTGATTACACCGTTCTCAAATAGTGGTGATGTTGATGAAGATGCGCTTAAGCGTCTGATTGATTTTCAGCTCACCAGCGGGGTCGACGGCCTGATCCCCTGCGGCACGACCGGTGAGAGTCCCACGCTCAGCCACGATGAACATGATCGTGTTATTGAACTGACGGTAGACTTTGTAAAGGGCCAGGTGCCTGTGGTTGCCGGAACGGGCAGTAATTCCACAGCCGAGGCAATTCGTTTAACCCGGCATGCGCGCCAGGCAGGAGCTGACGGTGTACTGTTGGTCAATCCTTACTATAACAAGCCGACCCAGCAGGGGATGTATCTTCATTTTAAGGCAATAGCTGATGCTGTGGATATCTCCTGCATGCTGTACAACATTAAGGGGCGCACGGCCGTGAACCTGGAAACTGATACGCTAGTACGGTTGACAGGCGATTGTGCCAATATCATAGCTATGAAAGAGGCCTCCGGTGACCTTGAACAGATGAAGGATGTGATCGCGAGGCGCAGGTCTGATTTTTGCGTGCTTTCAGGCGATGACACTATGGCCCTGCCCCTGATTGAAGCCGGCGGACACGGGGTTGTATCGGTGGCATCAAACCTGGTGCCCGATCGGATGGTCGCAATGATTCACGCGGCTCTTCAGGGTGACTTTGAGCGGGCCCGGGCCCTGGAGGCGGAGTTGGATCCGCTGTTTCAGGTTGAATTTATAGAGACGAACCCGATTCCTATAAAAACCGCGCTTGCCCTGCAGGGTATGTGCGCGGAGGTTTTCCGGTTGCCTCTGTGTGAACTTGAAAAGGAAGAGCATCGCAGCGAGCTTGTGCGGGTGTTGCGCGGAATGAACATTATTACTTAGAAAACAGGAGATACTGGTATGGCTTTGCGAGTGGCAATATTCGGCGCGACCGGGATGGTCGGCCGTGAATTGATCAGGGTACTGCACAAACGCGAATTTCCGTTTGTATCGTTGAGGGTTTTTGCCTCCGAGCGCTCCGCAGGAAAGCAGCTTGAGACACCCTGGGGCGTTAAAACGATTGAGTTGGCCGATACGGCCGATTTTACCGAGTTTGATTTGGCCTTTTTCGCTATAGGCGGAGGCTGGCCAAAGCAGTTTGCACCTCGGGCCGTAGCGGCCGGCTGCACGGTAATCGATAATTCCTCAACTTTTCGTTATGATGACAGCGTGCCCCTGGTTATTCCCGAGATCAACCCTGATGCGATTGGGGACTCCAAACTGATTGCCAATCCTAACTGCACAACTGCGATCGCCGCGATTCCGTTGTGGCACATTTATACCCGCTATGGTCTGCAGAAGGTGATTATTTCAACCTATCAGGCTACCAGCGGTGCCGGTAACGGCGGCATGGCCGAACTTGAGCAGGCAACCCGCAGCGCACTGGCCGGTGAGGAACCGGTCTGTTCTGTGTTTAAATATCCGATTGCGTTTAACCTGATTCCGCATATTGACTCGTTTCAGGACAACCAGTACACCCGTGAAGAGATGAAGGTTGTGTGGGAGACCCGGAAGATTTTCGGCGATCAAGCTTTGCCAATTTCCTGCACGTGTGTTCGCATACCGACTATGCGCGCTCATGCCGAGAGCATGGTGGTTGAGACGCGTGATCCGGTTGATCCTGCAGAGGTCCGCGAGCTCTTCAGTGATATTCCCGGCATTGTTGTTAAGGATGATGTCGATAACTTCGTGTACCCCATGCCGCTAACCGCCAGCGAACAGTTTGATGTTGAGGTTGGTCGCATTCGCCGCAGTCTGATTTTTGGTGAGCAGGGTCTTGAGTTTTTTGTCTGCGGTGACCAGATTTTGAAGGGCGCAGCTTTGAATGCGGTTCAAATCGGTGAACTGATGCTGAAAAAAAACTGAGCATTGCCTGAGGCCGTCGTTGTTCAGGCACCTGCGTCAGCAGAAGCGCGCCATATGACGGTATCGCCATGATCCGGCTTGTATGTCATCTCAAGCATATGCCTGTAAGGGTTGCTGTGCCTGTATTGAGATATCACCTTTTGGTAGTGCTTGTGATGGCCGGTATGTGCGCCTGTGCAGCCCCGCAGTATGATCGGGGCCGTCCAATAGACCCTGCCGCTTATGCCGTCATGCCCCCCACTCAGCGGCCTTATAATGTATTTGGTGTCTGGTATTATCCCATCCCCAGTGCTCTTGGTTTTGTCGAGGAAGGTCGTGCCAGCTGGTATGGCCCCGGATTTCACGGCAAGCAGACTTCCAACGGTGAGTCTTATGACATGCATGCCTTGACTGCTGCGCATAAGACCCTGCCGCTTGGGACGCTGGTCAAGGTTGTGCGTACCGATAACGGTAAAAGCGTTGTCGTGCGCCTCAATGATCGTGGTCCGTTTGTTGCCGGCCGGATTATTGATCTCAGCTACAGTGCGGCGCACGCGCTTGACATGGTCGGTTCTGGTACGGCGCCGGTGCGTATCGAAGCATTGCAGCGCGCTGCTGAAAAGAAGCAGGACGAGCTAACATCCCGGACATCCGAGCCCATACCTGATGCTCGATTAAGCACCTTTACCATATCCGTTGGAGACTATCCTGCCGGTAAAGATGCTGATATTGTCGGGGAGCGTTTCGCAGGTGAGGGTCACGACGTGCTTATTCTGCGGGTTGATACTGCGGACGGTATGCGTTACCGGGTATGTGTCGGAAGATACCCCGACCTGATTGAGGCCCAGATCAGCGCCGCGCATTTGCGCGCAACCGGTTATGAACAAGCATGCGTTATAAGCTTTGATCAGGAGTAAATAGGCTGGTAGTAACAGTAGTAATGAGAGGAGTTGACGAGCTCGTTGCCGTAGCTGGCGCGCTGTGTTGAGGCTGCGTGGAAACGGTGTTTGATTTGTTTGTATGTCCGGATTGCCTGATATGGGGGCAATTTGGGAAATATGATTGTTCGTAAATAAGGAGATACCATGAAAAAAACACTGTTTCTGGCTGTAGCGCTGCTGATATCTGTATCTGTTTCCTCAGTCCATGCTGAAGAGCAACCGTGGCTGCAGGGCGGCCCTGATTATCTTTACGTGAAGCCTCTGAGAAAGCCTCAGCACCATGGGGTTTTTGATAAAGGTATGAAGTGCCTTGACTGTCACAGTTATGACGGTGTGGACGCCTACACCTCCGCAACCATGGCTTTGAAAAAGACCGTCAAGGGTCGTGCCCCGCGTGACATGGTACGGCAGGCGATTCTGGCCGCGTTGCGCGGTAAGGGAGACAATCGTGAGGTTTATGTCATGGCTACTTCTTTCGATAACAAGCCGCTGGCGACCGTTATTGAGTTTGTTATTGACCCCGAAACTATGAATCTGTATGCTATGTCTGAAAAACAGACGGAAAAGTTGTTCCATATAGCCTCTAATCCGAATGCCTCTTTGGCCTATGTTAAACATCGAGATGATTATGATTACTTCAGTGGCGCCCTGGGGGTTCAGATTGTGGGAAAGGCTGTGCAGTTTAAGGGTACTGACCCGGATTTTGATGCTGCTGCCAGGATATATATCCCGACTCTGCCTTTGCCGCAGCCCAATGCGATGATACCCCAGCCTCCGTCTGTCGATACCCTGATTGAGGCGGTCAGGTCTAACAAGATCATCACAAAGATTATTCCGGAGCGTATCTCCATTTTAAATCGTGAATTCAAGGAGAAGGGCTATCATGCCATGCAAATATGGATGCCGCACGAGACTGGCTTGAAAACACGCACAGGCAACGAGTAGCAGGGGACGCCAATGATCAGCGGGGCGGTTCCTCAGGCTGAGGACGACTGTTGCAGGTGCTCATACAGCTGCGCTATAATGGCGGGTATATCCGTGAAGTTGTCGGTGCAATGGTCCGGGTTGGCCGGGAGCAGTTTTTCCGGCGGTTGAAATCCGGCTGAATAGGCAATAGTGGTTGCCCCGATTGCCTGCCCGCAGCGAATGTCGCTTACGGTATCGCCGATAATGACAATCCGGCGCGGGTCAGTTGCCTCGTCTTTTTTTGTGATAATATCCAGAGCCTTCCGGGCCAGATCGTTGCGATCCTCGGAAACATCTCCGTATACACCCCAGCCAAAGTAGTTCCACAGGGATGCATGCTCAAGCTTTAAACGGGCACCCTGTTCAAGGTTGCCGGTCAGCAGGGCCAGCTCCAGATTTGGATCGCGACTGAATAACTGTAGTATATGTTCGGCATGGGGATACACAAAAAAGTTTTTTGCTCCTGTAAGGTTTTCCCCCAGCAATTTAATATAGCATGCGTACATTGTGAGGGCTTTTTGGCCAGCGTTGTTTTGAATATCTGCGCGACGGATGAGATCATGAATAATATGCCGGTCGGTTTTTCCTGCAAAAGAGCAGCCTTCAAGCAGGCGTTCATCGCCAAGACACTGTGCAGCCGCGTTTTTCATCGCGCGCAGGCCGGCCCCGCCGGTATTGATCAGGGTGCCGTCAATATCAAAAAGAAGATATAGTTTCATGGTGCAGAATTGTGCCGCAAGCGGCGCTGTTTAATGTTGGTCAGCAGATTTGTTGTGTGTTGTTTTTGTTATCCCGATATTTTTACTGCATTAGGCCGGCTGAGTCAAAGTTTTTCTTGCTGGACTGTCATGCGCGTGCGTGCTGAGTGTTTGAAATCGGGCACATGGCGATTAATCTTGACAAAAAAACTGCTGCCATTATGATATCCTGATTAAAATGCAGTAACAGGCTAAAGCGACAGAATTACCATATATTCGACGTCTGTCGGGCAGTCGGAAAGTTGCAACGAAGGGATTAGCATGGGAAAAAGAGTTTTTAATTCCCCAAAAATGCCACGGGTAAGCAGGGGACATGCGGGGAAAATATTTGACGGCCTCAGGGAGGCGAAGCTCGGGACAGAGAAAAATCCCGCGCTGGTTACTGTGACCACTGCCGAGCGTGAAACCGAGATCATGGCCGTTTGTGCTGAGAGCGGCTGGGTGTGCTCGATAACGGTCGACCCTGATAAATCCGAAGATATCAGTGAATATGAACGGCTGCTGAGTCCTCTCCGGCCTGTTGTCAGCGACAATCGGCCGGGACGTAACGAGGCCTGTCCGTGCGGCAGCGGAAAGAAGTATAAAAAGTGTTGTGCATCCTGATGGCGGGTGCACAACAACAGGAGCGTTTTAGCAGCTGTGCTTCTGCATGTATGCTATGCGCTGCTGCGTTGTATAGTAACGGGGGTTGCGGAAATATATGGCTTCGGTAAGGAAAAAGAAAAAAGCCGCTAAAGCGTCACGCATGCATCCGGGCAGGGAGGCTTCCGGCATTGTTCTGCTCGGGCTTGCTTTTTTTATCGGATGCTGTCTCTTCAGCTATCATCCTGATGACCCGTCTTTTAACTTACAGTACAGCGCGCGTCCTGATCTTATTCATAACCTTGGTGGCCTGATCGGAGCCTACTGTGCAGGGTTTCTGTTTGAATTCCTGTTGGGGCTTGGTGCGTTTATTGTACCGGTCGTTATGCTGTGGCTGGCCTACAAGCTGCTTTTTCGGCCCTGTTTTGATCGCTGGTTCTGGTTCCGTACTGCTCTGTGCCTGGTGCTGTTCATTAGCATTGAGGTGTTTTTAAGCCTGCTATTCGGCGAGCTTGCACTGGAGCGTTACCGCTTTAATGCAGGCGGTGCGCTTGGCGGGTTGCTGGCCCGTTTTCTGGACAGCACGATAGGACTTGTGGGCGCGTATTTGTTATTAGTGCTGCTGGGCCTGATTGATATCATGATTTTGACTCGCGTATCCTTTGTAGTTCTTTCCGGTAGAATAGTAGACGGGTTGCGGGAGCGGGTGATGCAGCCTTTTGTTGACATGATGGCGCGTCTTCGCGATCGGCGTGCAGCCAAGGCTGCATCTGCACGGCAGGCCCGTTCAACCACCGCGCCCGGCATTGCGGAGGTGCCCGCGCCTTTGGTTGATGTGCCTGTCCCGGAGGATGAGCCTCCGGAAGATTGCAGCGTACCGGATGACATCCCGATTCATGTGTATCTTGAAAAGGAGCACGAGAAGAATACCCCAAATAAGCAGGACGCGGAAGGCTTTGCGCCTAAACAGCCGGCATCATATGAGTCCTATATGCTGCCGTCACTTGACCTTCTCGATGTAGTAGATGATTCCGGTATTGAGTTTGACCGTGAGCGCTTGCGCGATGACGCCGAAGTGCTCCTGCAGAAGCTCGCGGACTTTGGCGTTCGCGGCCGCGTGGTTGAAATCGGTCCGGGGCCGGTGATCA
>Ga0075114_10001483_pt1 | contig 12637 bp, 8 predicted proteins | sample AntAceMetag02UKM_FD_69784 | JGI IMG/M metagenome (GOLD analysis project Ga0075114, IMG submission 69784) | Saline lake microbial communities from Ace Lake, Antarctica - Antarctic Ace Lake Metagenome 02UKM | ecosystem: Environmental > Aquatic > Non-marine Saline and Alkaline > Saline | place...
ATTTTGGGAAAACCCATGTTCTGGCATGTTTTTAAACGGGCCAGCCGGTGTCCGCAACTTTCAAAGACCATCCTCGCCACTGATGACAACCGAATTATCTCGGCAGCAAAAAACCTGAACGTTCCGGTCATTAAAACAAGAAACGACCACTTAAGTGGTACGGACCGGGTTCTCGAAGCTGCAGAACTGCTTAACGTGCCGGAAGACGCTGTTGTGATCAATATTCAAGGCGACGAACCTACTCTGGACCCGGATCTGCTGACAGATCTTATCCGTCCATTCATATCTTTAGATGTCCAGGTAACCACGCCGGCAAGAAAAATCGATGCAAAAGAAGCCAAAAACCCGGACCGGGTCAAATTAGTTTTCTCGAAAAACGGCAGGGCCCTGTATTTTTCCCGTGCGCTAATTCCGTATCATCACAGCGATCAAAAGGACGGATTTTATGGACACATCGGCCTGTATGCCTTTCGAATGAATATATTAAGGCAGTTCGTTGAGTTCGGTCCGAGCGACCTGGAAATAACAGAAAAGCTCGAACAGCTGCGCCTGCTTGAAAACAACATACCGGTTCATGTCGTCATCACTCAATACCAAAGCGTGGGCGTAGACCGGCCCCAAGACTTAGAAATCGTCAGTAGAATCCTTGAAAAAACCTGATTTCTGGATATCCTCTTCGGCCTCTTCCTTCCTATTTTGAAGCTTTAGTTCCCAGAGTTTGGCGTATTTCAGAAAAACGTAAAACATCCCGAGAATGGCAATGATCAGGCCGGAGATGCCCTCCCGGAAGCCTTGCTTGAGAAAGTACATCTTGAAGAATTTGTAGGGGGGGTGGACCAACATCCGGGCAAGGGGGAAGCGAATGCGTCTCTTGTGTTTTTCTTTTGACGAAATATCAGTAAAAGAATTGATGGTCCGGAGATGGTCCGCTATATCGCGATAGCTGAAATGATACAGGTCTCCTTGCAAATTTTGTGTCCCCCCTTGGACTTTCACGTGATCATGGGGGTTGATGCCGCTCCAGCGCCCTCGGCTCTTCCGAAACAAACGCAGCTTGCGATCAGGGTACCAACCTCCTCTGAGAATCCAGCGTCCCAGATAGTAAGTCCTGCGCGGTATTGTATATCCATCAAATTCGGGTGAATTCACGCCAAGCACCGACTCGATTTCCTTGCGCAGCGGGGAAGAAACTCGTTCGTCGGCGTCAAGGCACAAAACCCAGTCATGCTGAGCCTGGTCTATGGCAAAGTTTTTCTGCTCGACATGCCCTGGCCATTCCCTCTCGATAACACGAGGCTCAATTTCCCGGCCGTCTCGACTGCGACCCCGAAATCCAAGTGCCAGCTCACGGGTTCGATCCGTAGAATGCGAATCCACGATAATGATTTCATCTGCAAAACCGATGCTTTCGAGAGCTGCTATAATATTGTTCTCTTCATTGAATGTGATAAGGCAGGCGGTAAACGCTGTTGTTCTCGACATAACATTCCTATTTCAGACGGCATTCCGACTTGATGATAGACGTTTTTAAGATCTCTTTGTACACTTTCTCCGTGTTTTCCGCCTGACGTCGCAAAGAAAACCGGTCATGCGCTTTTCTAAGAGCATTCTCTCCAAGCCTCTTCACAAGTTCAGGTGATCTTGCCAGCCGGACCATGGCATTCTCAAGGCTTCCGGGATCCGGATCTATGATGATGCCTTCCATACCATCATTTACCATCTCCGGCAGCATCCCCCTTTTCGTGGCAATCACCGGTTTTCCCATGGCCATGGCCTCTCGCACAGCCCGGCAGGTACCATCAGAGCCGGGGACCATGAATAGTTTGACAGACATTGCTTTAAGTGCACCGATATACGAATCTCCGTCAAGATATCCTACAGACTTAACAATGTCGGAAAGCCCCATGGCTCGTGTAGGCTCTATGAGGACCTCATTGATGTGTGTCCCCCTACCCACCACCAGCACACGGAGATTTGGGACCATGTGACGTACGCGTCGTGTAGCTTCAAGCACTATATCAAACTCCCTGTGACGCTGAACTCTGGCGACAATCCCAATCACAAAGTCATCCGCACCAAAGCAGAACTTGGTGCGCATGTCCGGAAGATTCCGGTTCGGATTAAATCTGTGCAAATCCACAGCAGCATCAATTGCATGAATCCTGCAATCTTTCATGCCCAGTTTCTGCAACTCCTCAGCAGCTCTCTTAGAGAATACTATTGCCGCATTCGTGCGACAACGCATGAGAATCTTGTTCCTGGTACGATCATATCGTGTCTGGCTGTCCTCGTAGTAGCTCCTCACCAATGGAAACTTGCTTTGTGTGAACCAGAGCGCAGCTGCCGTTACAAGATGGTCGTTCGTCAAGTGTGTGTGGATTATATCAGGAGCATTATGCATTAGGGTATGTGCTGTAAATCTAACTGCGCGAAATGCGGTCAATGGTTCCAAGTGTTTCCGAAGTGCATTGTTCACAATCACCGGAACACCAAAGTCATCCGCCTTTTTTTTCAGCAGGTTCCTATGACCGCTCGGTGCGCCGCCGCACATAAATATAACCTTATGCTTTTCTCGCAATGCACGCGCAAGACTCAAAGCAGCATCTGCCGGTCCGGTCCATTTGTGGTTCGCAAATATGTGAAGGATTTTCATGATATTTAAACAGGCAAGGAGTGCAAGGCCTCACCACCGTCATTAATATTTCATGTATGGAGAACCTGTCAAATCCTTAGTTTCTCAATGTTTAAATCAAAGTATGAGGTATCTTTGCTTGTGGTGATTGCCCACACCTTTTGATAAATGGCACGTCGCCGCTGCCGCGATGGTTTTTCATCTGCCATGTAATAGTAAAAAAAACGCAGTCGATCTTTAATGGTAACAGCATTACTCAAGGAGGCATTTAACTGGCCCATGTTAATATTTTTTTTTTTGTCCGGAAGGCGACCACGGATCGTAACATCATCCAAATCTACCATCAGATAATCGCCCTTCCTACACAAAACATTGCTAGATTTAAAATCCCGCTGCCAGATGTAGTCATCATGAATTTGTTTTACCCATAAGGCCAACTTTTTGATCGCCCGCCGTTTGTTTGGCTCGGCAGAAAGAGAAGACAGATAATCGTTTAAGAGGATGCTGTCAACTATAAATTCAGACAGGAAAAAGCTGTAACCGTTCATTATAAAATATGCCAGTGATTGTGGCACAGCAATGTTTCGCACTTCCAGGGCCCGAGATATTTTCCAGCTCGTCAAACATCGATCCTTGTGCAATATTCGTTTGCGGTGAATTTTGATATTCACACCCTGGAAATTGATGACCCGATTCTTCTTTACAACTTTGCCCTTTTCCAGAGCTTCCTGGAGTTTTTGCTGCCCCCAGTGAAAACTCCTTCTCTTATATCCGCGAAAATTAATCCCTTTAACCACATCAAACTCCGTGCTGTTTTTGCAACATCGCTTACTACGCGAACGGTAATGGATTTGTTGGTGGCGGTCAGCGGCTCTATGGAGATCAAGAACGGTTATCTGTTTTGTCCCCATGTTGTTGTAGCCTCTCAAAAATGCCACAGTCCAACTTTCGGATTTTACTTGGGAACGTATACGAAAATAGAGCTTTCCCAAATTATAAACGCGAATCCTGCGGGGCAACCAAGGAAGAAAGAAGACCTCTTGAACATCGATGAGAGAGGGTTGACAGTTGTTTTTAATAATGAGGTTTTCCGGATGGAGATCAGCATGATAAACACCCTTCAGATGCAGCATTGCGATGTATTGGCCAAGCGTCTCAGCTATTGCAGGGGACTCGTAACTCAAAGGGCAACCATCCACCTTTTGCGTCACCAGAAAAAAAACCTCAGGATAAACGCCTCGTTTTTCTCCCTTTAATACCGGACTGGCCGCTGCAATCCCGGCAGACAGAAGTTTGTGCAGGTTGCGCCACTCGGCCCACCTGCGACCGGGGAAAAGAAGATGTCTTAAACGATCCTTGTCTCTGATCAGCACGATGCGTTTGAGGAAAAAATCCCCACAAGGGGCCTGCAAGTAAAACACCTGCCGTTTGACGCTATCTTTGACCATCTTGCAAATGGTGACTTCCGTGAGGATCTGATCAAGCATAACATCCGGGAAGAATGGGCTTGTCGTTTCCCGGAAATCGGAAAGTTCATGGCGCAGAGCCGTTATTGAATAAGGTGCGATTTTCCCCTGACCCACTTGATGTTATCCTCTTAAAGCCGAATTAATTTGAGTCGTAACCGGACGTTATTGAGAAGAAGTCATAATCAAACATTTTTATATCTTTTTCATACGCTTTTTCAATTATCTGCTTTGTTTCCTTGTCATAGTAGGCTGAATAATTTTGATGCGAAGATTTATTTAAGTGAGGAATAATTTGCGGTTTAATTTTCATTATTTCACAAACACGGTTAAAACAATTTTGATAATCTTCAATTTTACCTATATAATCAACTAAAATATTCCCGCTACTGTCACAAATCCATTCGCTTTGAGGTCTGAAGTGCACTTATTGAAATATTTGATTAATACTGCTTCTCCCGGCTCTGGAAATATGAAAAAATACGTTTTCTTTACAATTGAATTGCATAATTTTATTATATTGAATCACTGGGTATACATTGGCAGCTTATCCAGGATGCGACGAAAACTATTTTTTTCGCCAATATCTGCGACCTGGCTTGATTTTAACGAAAAATCCTGATTTTCGTTCCGGCATTATATATCAAAACCCAGGCGCGTTGTCAATTATCATCTATTTCCAGAATCTTGCGAGATTTTCTTTGACCGGATTTTTTTGCCCGCTGGAAAAGCCAATCGGTAGAAACCGGGATTGTTAAACCGACGGATTGGTAGGATTTTAAAAGCGATGGGAACATATTCCCGGATCCGGGATATTTTATAATCGAACCCAGAAAACGAAAGAGATCCTTGACTTGCAGCCGAGGATTGAATATGTTCCAGGCAGGAACGTCAAAAACTTGGGGATGCGGTTTGGTATTTAAAAAATTGCACAATCTTGGGTCCCCATGGGTAAGGCCTGAGCGGTGAATTAATCCTAAAGCGTAAGCAGTAGCTTCAAGCAATCCGGGATCAAAATTCTCCAAATAAGCTTCCTCGACATTTGGCCTAAAAATGCGAACAGTTGCCACAATTCCTTTTTTTACAAGACCAAAATGTCGCTCCTGAGCACAAAATAGAAAAGGAACGGTGAAAATCCCTCTCTTTTGATAAACCTTGAGACCTTTCCCTTCTCGTGCCGCCCGGCCATACAAAATACGACGGATACGCTTATGCTTAGACTTATTAAAATATCTCTTCACAAAAGCTTCTCCCATCCCAATTTCTTCGGGGAGAGGAACCGTGTAACCGACGGTGCCTGAACGATTTACCGCCTGACGCCAGATTTCGCGAGCCCAGTCTTCCGGAACGCCATCATTTAAGTTAAACTTCACATGAATCATGAAGATATACCCTCAACTATTGAATTGCAAATTTCGACAAACATTTCTTGGCTTACAAAATATTTTGATTTATATTTGTTTAAATTTGAGCCGTATATTAAATCTTACATTAACTTCACGGCTATATGTTCTCTAATACAAATTAGGCAGAGAATCAAACAGGTTTCTCAAGACGATGAGTTGACGCCACCAAAGCAAACGAGTAGTTATTATTTTCTTTTTTTTCGCATTTCCCTCGGATATTATACCGATTTCCCATGTGAATTTTGCGGTTTGACATGGTATATCCCATTTCCTTTTTCAAAGCACTGAGGCAGTTAGGTACAATAGTTAAATAAAGGAGTCAATTCAGTTCAAATACTGGCCCGAATTCACTGAAAGAAATCATCGAAAAAATCGGTTTTCAGAAATAGAAATGGTCGTTAGCAAGCAACTTAAAAAGTCGTATTTCTTTGCCCTTTCTTTTTCTGCTCCAAAACATCCAAAAATATTCTTTCCACAGCATCCATATGGTAATCCCAATGATATACTGCTGCTGTATGATGGGCATTTTCAGCCATACTTTCTTTTTTTCCCGAGTAGTAAAATTTTAAAATTGCATCAGCCAGTGTCTCGGTTTTATAATCGGGAACGACAAAACCATTGTTGCCATGGTCGATCAATTCACTGGCACCTACCTGCGGTCCGGTGATAACCGGTGTCCCCGAACATAACGATTCCAACACCACATTAGAAAATGGATCAAAAAGCGACGGAAAAACAAAAAGATCGGCTACAGCATATAGCCTGCCAACATCGTCTTGATATCCCAGAAAATAAATGCTCTTTGAACATCCCTTTGTCTGCGCTAATCGTCGATATTTCCTTTCGTGTTTGTCCTTTCCGGCAACCAGCAGGGTTATTGGCAACTGGGATGGAAGTGAAGCAAATGCCTCAATCAAATACTGCAATCCTTTGCGTTCAAACTCATTACCGATAAAAAGCAGTATCAGGGTATCTTTGGGTAACTCCATTTGTTCTTTTAATTGTATTTTTTTTTCTTTGAAGCTGGGATTTAATTTGCGGGGATTAATGCCAGTGTAAACGACTTCAATTTTATCCGGCGATAAGTTGTAACGCCGAACTATCTGTTCCTTAACCATGTTAGAAATAGCAATGACTTTCTGCAGATGGGGATCGTTAAATCTCTTTCGCTCCAAGTGAAGGTAGCTCGCTTTATACAGGGAATTAAACCGCTTGATCGTATATTTCTGATAATCTAAAAAGCAGCCGCTCCCGTCGCGGTAGATGTCCTGATAGATGGTACGGCCAAACCCCATCACCAATGGCAGATTTACTTGTCGAACCGTCTTGCGAGCACCATAAGCGAATGAAAGCATGCGACTGATGGAGGTCCCTCTGATTATCGGAATGTTATAAAGAGTCATGCCCGGAAAGATCGGTTGCTCAATTTTACCGGTAAAATAGTGTATTTCCCAATTCCTGTTGAGCAAATCCGGAACCAGCTTATTTATATAATTTTCCACGCCCCCGATCGGGCTGAAACGCGTATGTACTAAGCCGATGATCTTTTGCACCAATCGCTACCTTCCTGTTTTTAAAATTTGTTGATAAATTTCTATATTTTAATTTCTATTCCTGAGTAAATTGCTATGATCCCATAACACTTTCTCCTTTCTCTCTATAGTTAGAAAGTGTTAGGTTCATTTAGCTTAACTTATATGACTCTCAGTATCACAAACAAATATCAAATATATTAGCCCATTCCAAAAAATTTCCTTGTGAATGGATCTTATGCTATCAAAACGGCTTCTAATTCCTGTATCATGGCCTTGGTTGAAAAAAAACGTTTAGCCCGTTGACGAGCGTTTTCGCCAAATCGTGACCTTATTTGATCATCGCTCAAAACTCTGATAAGGGCCTCTGCCAATTTTTCAACATCTCCGACGGGTACAACTAAGCCTGAATTTTCATGCTTTACCAACTCAGGCAACCCCCCGCACTCAGACACAATGGCACATTTGCTATGCGCCATAGATTCCAAAATAGTATTATTTAATCCCTCGTCTCGGAGAGATGGTTGCACGATGACGTCAATGCCTTCATAAATATCATCAACATTTTCCTGAAACCCAAGAAATCTGACGGATCTCTCCAATTTCAGTTGCTTAGCCAAGTCCTTTAATCTTTTTTCTTCCGCTCCATGCCCAACAATCAGTAAGATTGCTTTGGGATGGAAATCGAGGACTTGTCTCCATGCCTTAATCAGCAAAATATGGCCTTTCATTGGGGCCAATCGGCCTACAACGCCGACAAGGGGTTGATCTGGCATTATTGCTAATCGATGCCGCATTCGTGTTTGGCCTTTTTTTGCAGGCTGAACGATATCAACACTGTTATATATTACAGCAAAATCGTCTGAGAAAAGGAAGGAAGTCCCTTTGAACATCTCCTTTTTAATAGCTTCACAGTTTACAATAATTCGCTCAACAAGTCTTGTATATATCCAGCGATGAAAGGGGTCTTTTTTGACTTTACGCAACAGACCTCGTCGCTGGTAAAGTTTGGTGGGCGCTCCCAGGGTAACGAACGCACCTATTCTCAAATCCCGGCCGACGTTTGCAATTATTGCATCCACTTTGTGTTTTCGGCAATATTGTCGTAAATGCCATATTGCCTGAATACGCTTTAACCCACCTTTGGGAATCGAGAAATGATTTATGCCCAAGGACTGGGTGCGCTGAGATAAAATACTTATCGCCGTGCATGCTATCATGACGTGATGACCAGATGCTTCTAAACCTTGGGCTGCATAGATACACCAGCGCTCCCCGCCACCCCAAGTCTCAATCGTGTTTAATAAGACGATGTATAATCGGCGCCCTGTTTTCAAATTCCCCTCTTTTTAAAAACGAGATATAATAATGCTTTTTTTGGTCCAAGTAAAAATATTACAAATCCCAAAATCCACCGCCTAATTTTTAATCAATGCTCAAGTTTCGCACCCCTTAATGTGGGTTTGCGGCATATAATTACTTCTTTTAATTCTACATTATAGTAGTAAATGGCTCCATTTTGTGATATATGTAATCATCCAGATTAACAATATATTTTCACAAAAGGAGCTATTTATAAATATCACAAGCTTTAAAAAGTTTAAAGGAGAAGTTGCTGAACCAAATCAAAAAGATCCTGGCTGACCTGAGAAAGGGTCTTTTGGGATTCAGATGGCCTGACCCTCGCAAAACAGAGCAAATCGTCTTTGGTTCTCTCAGTATTAATATGGAGAACTTTCATTAAATGCTAGGGTCGTTTTCTATGTGGGAAATCATTTCATCTATCATTACATCGTAGGTGCGGTGCGCGTGAACAAACTCATAGCCTTTCTGTGCAATCCGTTTTCTCTGATCTTCGTGACTGAGATAGTAATCGATTATTTCAAGGCATTCTTCCGGGCTATGATACCATTCAAGATGAACTCCCTTTGTAAGCACAGTTTCTATTCCAGGAAGGTAATTAGTCAACAAAAAACCACCACATCCCAGAGCATACCAGGTGCGGATAGTAATATAACATTCCAGTTCATAATCATAGTCGCATCCAAGAAATATAGCAGCGGAGTAACAGATTTTAGCGAATTCTCTTGGATATATTCTTTTTTTCAAACAGATAAGATTATAATCCTCCCACTCTCCTCCCCAAACTTTAAGATCATAATTCTTGTTGATCAACTGAAGGAGCTCAATGCGATGATCACTATGAGGCCTGCCGATGAAAGCAACATCCGACTTCCATTTTGCATTTTTAGTTGGAGTGATCCGATGAGTATCACGATCGCAGCCTTGGGTAATATAAACTGGGTTCTCAACACCTAATGATTTATATTTTTCAAGATAAGTTTTGTTAATAATAAACATGGTATCAACTTCACGAGCATACTGAAGAATTTCTTCACTAAACGGATCAATCGTCTCGCCATAGAACATCACTGTAATATACATTGAATTAATTTCTTTTAAAACCTGATATGGGAGATCTCTGGAACATATCAGAACAAGATCCGGGTTTTCCCGGATAATTTTTTTTCTAATTATTTTTTTATAATCCGTCCAGAAATAAAGCTTTTTAATCCGGGGAACAATAACAAGAATAACATCTTTTACTCGCCCTTTGAGGGCCTTAAACATGAATCTTGTTGTACCAGTCTTCTTTCTACTTTTACCAAGCAATATAACTTTTTCAATTTTCATTCTTCTAACAAGTCCAGATAATATAGTGTTTTGATTAGTTGGCATTCAAAATGAATTAATACGCCTCAAAAAAAATGAATATCATAGTGGGAAAAAATCTATTTTTACCAATTTTTAAACCTCATAGAGTAAAAAAACAGAAAACTCACTTGAGAAACCTTTTATATTGACATATCGACAAAAAGAATCCATAAAACAGGAAGTTCTCGGATTATAAAATAATAAATAAATATAGCAAGAAAAATCGCGCAGGTACATAGTATAAAAATACTATGTGATATCTCAAAGGTGTAGTCATGCTTATAAGTTAACCTGCTTAGACATGATCACTTTTTTATTGACAGCTATAAAGAATATTTGAAAGAATTAATTTTAAATTATGGGAACTTGAGAAATCGATTCGTAATAGTTATAACCATGCACACCTTTTGGAAAAAACTAAAATTTATTGTCAGTCATCATCACGTTTTAGGACTCACTCTTATCATTTCTTTTCTGGCATTTACAATAAATCCTGGCTCATTAGGTTTTCTCATGAAGATTTGTGGTCTTCTTTTTTTATTTAACCTCTTGATCGGCCAATATCGGATAACTAATTTTTCCAGAGGTCATATCGCCCTGCTGGTGATTTTTCTAATCATCCTGTTAATAAACTTCACTATGCCATCTAAAATGGTACATGATAGCTCGCTGCGTTATTTTTTTCTGGTCCCAGGAACAATAATGGCAATCCATTGTCTGGCATTAAAATTAGAAGAGAAAGAAAACAAGTTTTTTTATTCAGCCGCAGCAACTGCACTCTTAATAGCTGTAATTGCCCAATTGATTGGATATTACTATTTTAAAAATGAAAAGATGTTTGGATTTTATGGCAACCCCCACCATCTGGGTCTGTTTTGTAGTTTGACAATACCGCCTTTATGGTATTTTTTTGTTAGCTCAAAAGGATGGCCGAGACTATTATTCATGGCCGGCGGCTTGGTCAACTTTTATCTTTTTTGGGAGAGCAGTTCGCGGGTATCCTGGATTTCATTTTTTATTGCAATTTTCTTAAGTTCTATTCTTTTCTTTAAAATAAAACACCTTGTAATTGGAACTTTAGCGGTGTTGTTGATTTCATCCTTTTCTATTTTCATTTCAGGCCATACCCATGTTAAAAACAGGATTTTTGATTTAGCAACAAACTGGAAAAAAGATGAACGCGCAATAATATGGCCAGATACACTAAGAATGCTTAATGATAATTCCCTAAAAGACTGGGCGCTCGGTCATGGAATAGGAAGTTTTCGATATTATTACCCAAAATATTGCACCTATCCCAAAAAAATTAACAAGCAAAAATGCCCTTTTCACTTTCCTCATAATATAATCCTACAAATTCTATTTGAAAATGGTCTAAGTGGGTTTATCCTGATTTTTGGTGGCCTTGGTTTGCTGTTTTTCAATCTTTGGAAAGGGTTTTATAGGATAGAGAGTTTGTCTGACAGGTATATGTTGATCACTTCTTTTGCATTACTCTTGATTAACCTTATCACCTGTTTACTGAATAAATCTTTCTATTCCAAATACGTTTTATATTCTTTTAGCCTGACCATCGGGGTTTCGATGATGTTGATCGATAAAACCAGTCATAAAAAATTGTCTACTAGTTTAAAAAAAAGCAACGCAATTAAATAAGTTGAATCCATGCGACATTTGAGTTTTTGTTTAGGTGATGGCGTTCCTATATCCTGGGCTATAAAAGTTTGGCATAAGGTCAATATCGACGTAAGCAAAAGTTTGAGGTGCTGGAAAGAATTGCTCAGTTGCTTTACTCCATATATGAAAAAAACTTGGTTCATGGAGATTATATGTTGAAAAATATTGTCTTTACACCTGAGAAACTAAACGGAAGATACTGGATAATCTACCTTAGCTCCGGATGGTCTTTACCTTCAAATAAATCTTCATAACAGCGCGAGATTTTCAGCTTGTTATAGACTGTTTCTTTTGTTTTTTATACCCCGGCGACGTTGCCGTCTGTCCATATCTTCCGGATAAAGATGTGGATAGTACTTTCTCCACCGTTTGTGAACCCAAAACCATTGCTCCGGATACCTCCGGATCGCTTTTTCGATAGCATCTGTCATGATTTGCGTATTTGTCCTCAAATCCGTTCGCAAATCATCGGTTTTTTTAAGAATAAGGGGCGGTTCTATGTTTATACTTAGCATTCCATCGTCATTTCTATTACAAAAAATGGGTATGACCGGACTTTTACAGCGCATGGCCAACAGGGCGGCAGCTGGTGTGGCAGTGACATATTTGCCGAAAAAGGTAATCTTGACACCAAGAGAGCTTTTTGTTCCCTGGTCGATCATAATCCCAAGTATTTTTCCTTGTCGTAATACACGAACCATTTCAGGCAATGCGTCGTCTTTATCAATAATCCTATTTCCGAACCGGGTCCTTAATCTATGAATCCATCGATTAACAAGATTGTTTCGAAGCCGCCTTACGACAGAAATGATGGGCAAATTAGAATGCAAAACTAAATATAATAGTCCAATTTCCCAGTTTCCAAGATGGGCAGATATCAATATCGCCCCTTTATCGTTATGCATGGCGTTCAGCAGATGCTCTTCACCCCTGATTTTAACTTTGTCTATGATATCATCCCTGGAAAAACAGATCATCTGACAAATTTCCAGAATAGTAATGCCCAGGTTTTGAAAAACGCGCTTGGATTTTCTTTTAACTCGCTCGGTCGACCATTCCGGATAGACAAATTTCAAATTGCGCCTGACAATCCGTCGATGTCTCACATCGATACCATACATAAGCGTCCCTAACACCCTGCCCATGCTTGCAATACGGTTATGGGGAACACTTGCGATAAAAGTTGCAAATTTGCCTCGCAATCTATCT
>Ga0075114_10001485_pt1 | contig 12621 bp, 8 predicted proteins | sample AntAceMetag02UKM_FD_69784 | JGI IMG/M metagenome (GOLD analysis project Ga0075114, IMG submission 69784) | Saline lake microbial communities from Ace Lake, Antarctica - Antarctic Ace Lake Metagenome 02UKM | ecosystem: Environmental > Aquatic > Non-marine Saline and Alkaline > Saline | place...
GGGCGCGTTGCCTTCCCGATCTTGCTCCACTTCAGCTCCAGGGCCTCGGCCTTCATGTCGCCTAGCGGCACGCCCGCGCAGTAGAGTGCACCGACCAGTGAGCCCGCGCTGGTGCCGGCTACCAAGTCGGGGCGAATGCCCGCTTCTTCCAGCACCTCCAGCACGCCGACGTGCGCTGCCCCGCGCACCGCGCCGCCGCTCAGCGCCAAGCCAACGCACTTCGGTCGCCGTCGTCTCTGCCATGGCCAACGCATGTCCTTCACCTCCTGGCAAACGGGTCGTAGGTCAGCCTGATCTCTTGGTGTGGTCGAAGCAATCCCCCTCCGTCTCGCCCCAGAAGTACTCTGCCAGATCGCCACTCATGATGCGAGAAAAGGGCGGCTGTTACAGCGAAGCAATCTCCTGGCCCTGGTGCGTGAGATTGTTTCGTCGCGAAAACCACTCTTCGCAATGACAATCTCATGGTTCTTGGAGGTTCTTGGAGCCACAATCGGTACGATAGCAGGGCGCGCCGCGTTGGGAAGAAAAAGGGGGAACCGTCGTTGGCTCCCCCCCTTGGTTCTGACGGTCTTGGCAGACTTGCTATCCGGCTGCTCGGATGATGGCGGCGATCATGCTGCCCAGGCCGGCGGCGCCGATGATGACCAGCACGGCGACGGCCAGCGTCGGCAAGATCACGGCCAGGATCGCCTTGCCCCAGTTGACCTCGTAGCGTTCCACCACGCCTTCCTCCGTGGCTTGAGGCACCGCCCAGCCGTGGGTCACGGCGGTGGCCACGACCCAGATGATGGCGCCCCAGATCCAGGCCACGATGCCTAGAATGCTACCCAGACAGGGTAGTCTCTCCAGGATCAGGAGGAGATAGGGCACGGAGGAGAGCGCGGCGGCGCCCAGGAACTCCTGCAGTCGTCCCTTGCCGCCCAGCAGCTTGGCTGCCAGCATCACCCAGATGCCATAGCCCAGGAAGCCGCCCAACATGGCTAGCGGCCTTTGCACCCAGTTGCCCAGCGTATCGAAGAAGAGGTTCACGCCTCCGGGGAGCCGAGTGGGCAACGCTGTGATCTTGTGGACTATCTCCAGGCCTGCCTCGAAGTTGGGGAGGAAGTACTCCTTGAACCCTGCGAGAACCTCTGGGTCCATGTATTGGGGCGCGAACCGCAACCATTGCTCGATGCCCCCTTGGATCTCGGCCATCTCCCTTTCGAACGGCGGCTTGATCAATCCACCGATGAAATCCACGGCAAAACCCACCATCCCCACTGCCAGTGCCACCAGCACCAGGATGGTCACGCCGCGCCGAAATGCGTCCTCGCGGTCGCGGAAACGCACAAAGGTGGCAATGTCCAGAGCGACCGCTCCACGGATGGTGTTAAGTAGTTCAGTCATTTCACGATCCTCCAAAGGACTATGGTACCAGAGCGCTGAAGATAACAGCGCCCATGCCCGCCGCAATGAGAAGCAGTAGCCACAGGGCCAGCCTCGGCAGCACCGTGGCCCAGAAGGCGCGGCCCCAGGTCAGGCGATGAGCCTGTTTCAGCGCCACGTAACGGCAGATCAATGTCCAGGTAGCTACCACGCCTCCCATGGCGACGGAGGGCAGCAGCCCTGCCAGGTTCAGCACTTGCGGTGTAACGGCCAGGGCAGTGCAGCCCAGGGTCTGGCCCAGACTGGCCTCGCCCCCGAGCAGGCGAGCGAAGAGATGGGCCAGCAAGCCGTAGATCAGCCAGCCGATGATGAGCCACAGCGGAGTGGTGACAACGCCTGCTAGTGAGGAGAGTGGTGTTGGCGCAGCCCAGCGAGCGATCTGTGAGTTCAGGTTCCATTGCCATTGGAATTGCTCCGTGAACTCACGGCCAACCTCTTGTTCCATCATCTGGTACCACGGCATGTTGGTGAGGCCGTCATACAGGATGTCTTGGAGGACTGCCCCGTCTGGGCTGGAGGCCCACTCCAGCGTGTTGCCCACGATACCCGCGAGGCCGATAAACACCCCCACGATGACGATGATGAACAGCCCTTCGACGAAGGGGTTGCGAGCCTCGCGCATCTCCTCGTAGGCATCGGTGCGCAGAAAGAGCCCCTGTGCCATAAGGCGCGCGAAACGAGGGATCTGTTGCATGGTCTATCCTCCTTGGGTTTACAATTGAAGATCTCTGGGAAAACGGGTCAACGGTCTGTGAAGTCTCGCGGCCATCACCTCCCTTCCGGAATGGGCAAAGGCGTCGAACGCGTCGGGCAGGTTCCTTTCAGTGAGTGGGATGCCGTTCTCTGCTGGCAACCACGCCTCGCTTGACCATGGTCACGGAGTTGACGCCATCGGGGGCCCGGTCGAAGCGTACTTCGTCCATCATCTGGCGCATGAAGTAGATGCCCAGCCCGCCGCCGTTGCGCTCGTCCAGTGGCGCATCGAACCGGGGAGGTCGAGCCTTTGTCGGGTCGAATGGCTCGCCGCGATCGCGGATGGTGATTGCCAGGTCCGATCCCACCTGCTCGCACGAAACGGTGACTTCTCGGTCCTCGGCGAAATGGCAGGAGTGTTCTACAGCATTCTGGCATGCTTCGTCCGTCGCCAGTCGCACAGCGAAGGCGGTGTCTTCGTCCAGATCCAGCGTGTCGCACATTTCTTCGATGAAGTCGGCCACTGCGCCCAGGCTGGACTGACGGGCGTCAATGGTCAATTCCCATCGTCCGCGTTGTTGTGCCATAGACAGCTCGTAGATGAAGGCAGATGGGCAATTGCAGCTCGATGAACAGAGCTCAGTCTGCCAGGTTGTCAGTTGACCACTTTGCCGATGAGCCAGCGCTAGAAGCTGCCCACTGCCAGGGTGTCGTCTTCGAAGATCTTGAAGAGCGGAGTCAGCCCCGCCAGGTCGAGGACGTCAGCGATGCGCTGTTGCAGAGCTGCCAGCCGCACATCACCGCGGTTCCAGCGCTTGCATACCTTCATGTACTTGATGAGCACTCGCAAGAAAGCACTGCTGGTGAAGTCCACCCCGCTCATGTCGAGCACAATGCGGTACCTCCCGGCATCAATGATGGCCTTGAGGGCTTCTTCGACCTTGGGCGCCGCACTGCTGTCAATACGCCCGTCGAACTTGACCAGGTCACATCGCTTCAGTTCCGTGGTGACGATTTCGAGTTTTCTCGCTTGGGTTTCCATGGGTTCCTCCTCATGTGGTGTCTTGCGTATGCCCTTGTGGGTGGTGCATCGATTCTCCAGATGCTCTGGGTTCTGCAACGAGCCTATGACCCCCAATGCCCTAATGATACCACAGTAGGCCGCAAAGTACAAGAATGAGATGTGACCTCGGATGTTCTTGCCACAAGTCGCAGCTACGTGTATAATATGTATGCTGGCAACGGATCTGTCGTCGCTTGGATACATCGGAGAGCACATCCCAATAGGTCCTGCGGGTCGGTGTAGCATCTCGCCAGGAGGTAGGTGCATGGACATGGAACGAGCATGGCTTCTCATCAGAGCTGAGTCTGATGTCGCCAAGGGGTTGGTGGATGAGATCTCGGTTATCAGAGGCGTGCGGCTCATTGATCTGGCGCGGGGCCAGTTTGCCCTCATCGTCGCCATCGCGCTTCCTGACCGGGATCGCCTGACCAGGATCGTTGATGGCATCCGCCAAATGCAAGGCGTGGAACAGGTACTGGTCTGCGATGTCATCGCCAGCCACCGCATCAAAACAAGAGACGTGGACCCCGACTGGCCATAGCCCAGTAGCCTCACCGCTGTTCTCCGTTGTTCCCTGGTTGCTGGCAGGAACGCACTTATGAACTGTCCCAGGTGTGGCGGCGAAACACGCCGCGGCGACCGCTTCTGCGCGCAATGCGGGAGTAGCCTGACTCCTGGTGTGCCAGGAACTGGAGCTCCACTGCGGGGCTATGTACCCCACCAGCTGGCAGAGAAGATACTGGGCGGAAAAGGTCGCGTCGAAGGTGAACGTCGCCAGATCACCATCCTCTTCGCCGACGTGAGCGGCTCCACGGCCATGGCCGAAGACATGGACCCCGAAGATGTCGCAGCCATCATGGACGGAGCCTTGGAGTGCCTCATCGAGCCGGTCTATCGCTATGAAGGCACGCTGGCGCGGCTGATGGGCGATGCCGTCCTGGCCTTCTTCGGCGCGCCGATTGCCCACGAGGACGATGCTGAGCGTGCAGTGCGGGCTGCCCTTGACATGCAGGACGCTGCTGCGGCCTATGACCGCCGGCTCAAGGAAGAGCGGGAGCTGGACTTCGCCGTGCGTGTCGGCATCAATACGGGAACCGTGGTCGTCGGCGAGATGGGCAGTGACCTGCGCGTGGAGTACACGGCCATCGGCGACGCGGTCAACCTGGCCCAGCGTGTAGAGAACGCTGCTCAACCTGGCACCGTCCTGATCAGCGGGAACACCCACCATCTGGTGCAACCGCTGTTCCATTTTCGTCCCCTGGGACCGATCCAGGTCAGGGGGCGGAAGAACCCCGTGCAGGTCTATCAGGTTCTGAGGCCTCGTCCAGGGCGGATCGGGGCCCGCGGCGTGGAGGGCCTCGACGCCCCGCTGATAGGCCGCAATGCCGAACAGACCGTCCTGCAAGCCTGCGTCGAGCGCCTGCTGGTCGGCGAGGGCCAGGTGGTGTTCGTGGTAGGGGAGGCAGGACTGGGGAAGTCCCGTCTGGTGGCGGAGCTGAGAACTCAGACGATGGTAGAGGCGGACGGCCGCCCGCTCCCTCAGTGGATGGAGGGACGTTGCCTCTCCTATCGCCAGTCGTTGAGCTATGGTCCCTTCCTGGAGATCATTCGAGACTGGGCTGGTTTCTTGCCCGGCGATACCGAGGCTCAGGCGTTGGCCCGGCTGCGCCAAGGGGTTGGCGAACTCACAGGTCTCGAAGCGGCTGACCTGTTGCCCTATCTGGCCAGTCTGCTGATGCTCCCCCTGCCAGAAGAGCTTGCCGAGCGGGTGCGCCATCTGGATGCCGAGACGCTGCAACGTCGCATCTACATGGCGCTGATGGACTTGCTGCAGTCGCTGGCGCGGCAGCGCCCTCTGGTGATTGTGCTGGAGGATCTGCACTGGGCCGACGATGTCTCGCTTGACCTGCTGTGTCACCTGATCCCGACCATCACCACGGTACCTTTGTTGCTGTGCCTGGTGCATCGCCGTGTGACCGATGATGCTCACCGGCGCCCTTGGCAGGTGGCCCAGGAGCGGGTTCCGGGACTCTGCACCAGCGTGAGGATGCGCCCCCTTTCTGATGAGGACAGCTACCAACTGGTGAGCAACCTGCTGAAGGTGCGCCATCTGCCACCGGCTGTGCCACCGGCTGTGATGAACACCATCCTGACCAAGGCGGAAGGAAATCCCTTCTTCGTGGAGGAGATCATTCGCTCGCTGGTTGACAACGGCGCGATCGTGCGCGATGATGGCGGTTGGCGAGCCATGCCTCTGGCAGAGAGCGTCATCGTGCCCGACACGCTGCAGGGAGTCATCATGGCTCGCCTGGACCGCCTGGATGACGAAGCCCGGCGGCTGCTGCAGACGGCGGCGGTGGTGGGACGCATCTTCTCATTTTCGGTGCTGGCTGGCGTCATCCGAAGGGCTACCGCACCCGACTCCGTCACCCCCTCAGAGGATGTGCTGCGCGAGCATCTTCCAAGTCTTCAGCAAGCAGAACTGATCCGCCAGCGGGGCGAGGGGGAATACATCTTCAAGCACGCGCTCACCCAGGAGGTTGCCTATCGCAGCCTGCTTCGCTCTCGCCGGCGGGAGCTACACGGCCTCGTGGGCGACTGCCTGGAGCAGTCTCTGGCTGGCTCCCTGCCAATAAAATCCAGCCTGCTGGCTCAGCACTACTTCCTGAGCGATCGGCCCAGAAAAGGCAAGGCGCTGCACTACCTGCTGCTGGCGGGAGACCAGGCCAAGCGCACCTATGCCAACGAGGAAGCTCGAATCAGCTATTCCAAGGCACTGGAGTTGCTGGAGGATCAGGCCGCTCCCAGGGCCGCCAGCGCCTGGATGAATCTGGGCGAGGTTCAGGAGATACAAGGACGCTACCAGGAAGCCTCCGACTGTTACCGTGCTGCTCTGGATCTATGGCAGAGCCTGAACGAGCACACCATGGCCGCCGAGGCGTGCTACAGGATGGGGCAGGTATATGCCCGCCTCAACCAACTGGATGAGGCCCAGCACCACTTCCGCCAGGGGCTGGCCTGGGTGGAGCCGGACGGCGCGGCGCGCAAGCAGATTGCCTGGGGGTACCTGGGCTTGGCTGTCGTGGCGCTCCGCGAAAGCTCCACGGATGCAGAAGGGCAGCGTCATCTGAAACGAGCGATGCAGCTCAGTCGTGAGGTAGATGACCACGCGGGTCTGGCGCGTAGCCACGGTGTGCTGGCCCACGCTCGTTTTCAAAGCGGTGACCTGGTCCAGGCTACGGAGTTGGCGGAGCGCGCCATAGCGGCGTCCCTGCGAGCCGGTCGGCTAGAGTGGGTTGCCACCTGGCACAACAATGCGGCCTACTGGTTGCTCCTGCAGGGCCGGCCAGCGGAGGCGACAAGGCACGCGCGGGAGGGACTGGGCCTGGCGGAGAAGACCGGCCATGTGATGGCTCAGGGCTACCTGTACACCACCCTGGCCGAGATTCACCTCTATCAGGGCGACTGGCAGGCCGCCAGCGAGGTGGTGGCCCTAGCCGTGAGTCTGGCAGAGCGAACCGGCCGACGTGATTTGGAGGCCTCGTGCTACGCTGACTACGGTCTGATGGCTGCTGGCGAGGGTGACCTCGATCGGGCGCTGGAGTGGTTTGAACAGGCGCTGTCTCTCGCTCGCAGCCATGAGCACACTCTCGTCGCCCGGTTCCATCATTTTCTGGCCCAGACACACCTGGCACGCGGCGAATTGGATTCTGCCCAGGAGCATATACATCAGGGACTGAAGCAGGCTCGTACGCTTCGCCAGCAACGACAAACCGGCAGATTGCTGCGCGATCAGGCCCGCACTCACAGCGCTCGACGGGAATGGGACCTGGCCTGGCGCAATTTCGAGGAAAGCCTGAGCATCCTGAGCCAACTGGGTGATGTAGTGGAGGCCACACGGACCCTCTGCAGCTACGGTGCTGCGCATCTCATGCGAGGGCGGAGAGTTGACCGGGAGCGAGGCCACCTGCTGGTTCGCCAGGCCTGGGCCAAGTTCGAGGAGATGGGCGCGCGAGCAGATGAGCATGGTGCGTGCCGGTTGCTGGAAGAGCGGGGCTAGACCGGAGGTGATGCGATGCGATGCCCGCAATGTCACTCGCAGAACCCTGAAGATGCCAAGTTCTGCATGAACTGTGCCGTGTCACTGGCCCAGGTCTGTTCGGAGTGCGGGACGGAGCTGCCGCCACAGGCGAAGTTCTGCTTCAACTGTGCCACCCCTGTGGTTGTGCCTTCACCCGCTCCTGAGGAGAAGCCCGGCATCCCTGGCCTTGACAAAGCCATCCAACGGTTGGTGCCTAAGGAGTTCGCCGAGCGGCTGCTGGCGACGCGCGGACAAGTGGCCAAGGAACGCCGTTTGGTCACCATTCTCTTTTCGGACGTGAAGGATTCGACGGCTATGGCCAGGAACCTTGATCCCGAAGAGGTCATGGAGATCATGGACGGGGCCTTCGACGTCTTGATCGAGCCGGTCTATCGTTATGAGGGCACCTTGGCTCGGCTGATGGGAGATGCCATCCTCGCTTTCTTCGGCGCGCCAATTGCCCACGAGGACGATCCCGAGCGGGCCTGCCGTGCGGCGCTGGAGATCATCGAGGGGGCCAGGGAATACGCCACAAGGCTGGAGCGCGAGCGAAGCATCCGTGGTTTCAACGTACGAGTGGGAATCAACACCGGGTTGGTGGTGGTCGGGGAGGTGGGTTCGGATCTGCGAGTGGAGTACACGGCCATGGGCGATGCCGTCAACGTGGCCGCCCGCCTGGAGAGCGCGGCTGAGCCAGGCACGATCCTCGTCTGCGAGGACACCCACAAGCTCATCGCCCACCTGTTCGAAACTGAACCCGCGGGGCCCATCCAGATCAAGGGCAGGGCGGAGCCTGTGCCCGCGTACAGCGTGCTGGCCTCGAAAGCGGCGCCGGTCAAGCTGAGGGGCATCGCTGGTCTGGAATCTCCCCTGGTGGGGCGCGAGGCTGAATGCCACGCTCTCCAAGAAGCCATCGACCGGTTGCAGGCCGGCGTGGGCGGTATCGTGACCATCGTAGGCGAGGCTGGAATTGGCAAGTCTCGCTTGGTGGCGGAACTGCGCAAGGTAGGGGCGAACGGCCGTTCGCCCCTACAAATGACCGGCCCTTCGACTTCGCTCAGGACCGGGCTGTCGCCCCTGCAATGGGCGGAGGGGCGCTGCCTATCCTACGGGACCTCTACCGCCTATCTTCTCTGGCTGGACATGCTGAGTGGCCTGCTGGGGCTGTCAGTGGAGGGTTCCCCGGCGACCCTCCGCGATGCGCTCCGAGAGGGGGTACAGGGGATAAGCCCGGAGCACTTCGATGACATCTACCCGTACCTTGGCCGCCTCATGTCGCTACCTCTGGAAGCCGAGGCCGAGGCTGCAGTGCGTGACCTGGAGGGCGAGCAACTCAAGACCTGCACCTTCCGCGCCGTGGAGTTGCTTCTTGAATGTGCAGCCAGTGATCGCCCTCTGGTTCTCGTCTGCGAGGATTTGCACTGGGCTGACCCCACCTCGATTGAGTTGCTGAAGCAACTGCTGCCCTTTACTGACCGCGCCTCGCTCCTGTTCATCTGTGCCTTTCGCCCGCAGACAGACTGCGGTTCCTGGGACATCAGGGAGACCGTCGCCCGCCTCTACCGCCACCGCTACACCGACCTGTGGCTCGATCCCCTCTCCTCAGCCGAGAGCGAGGCGCTGGTAGGCAACCTGCTGGGTGTTGAAGGGTTGCCGCAGCAACTGAAGGAGCGCGTCCTCGGCCACGCCGAAGGCAATCCCTTCTACGTGGAGGAGATCATCCGCTCGCTGATTGGCAGTGAGGTCCTTGTGCGAGACGAGGCCACCGGCCGCTGGCAAGTGACTCGGGAGGTGGCTGACATCGCCATTCCAGACAGCCTGCAAGGGGTCTTGACGGCCCGCATTGACCGTCTGCAGGAAGGCGCCAAACGAGTCTTGCAGTTGGCCGCTGTCATCGGTCGGATCTTCCCCTACCGCGTGCTGGCGGTCGTCGCCCAGGAGGAGCGCGAACTCGACGAACACCTTCTGATCTTGCAGCGGGAGCAGATGATCCGCGAGCGGGCTCGGCTGCCGGAGTTGGAGTACATCTTCAAGCACCACCTGACCCAGGAGGCGGCCTACCACGGCCTGCTGAAGAGGGAACGCCGTATCTTTCACCGGCAAGTGGCCGAAGCGCTGGAACAGTTGTTCGCCGAGCGCATCGAGGAGCACGTAGAACTGTTGGCCCATCACTGGGAGCAGGCTGAGGAGCTGCTGAAGGCCATCAACTATCTGGTTCGCACCGGCGACCGCGCCCGCCACCTGGGCGCCAGCCTGGAGGCTATTGACTTCTATCAATCGGCTCTCCAGAAAGTGTCAGAGCTCAAAACGGATGGGGCTGCGATCGAACCGTATCGCATTCACGAACGTCTCGGGGACGTGTATCTGGTCAACTTGTCCCGCCACGACGAGTCACTTGGGCATTACAAGGCGTTTCTCGCCCTCGCCGAGGCCAGGGAAGATCTTGCGCGAGGGGAGCGAAAGGTTGCCAGCGTATACATGCTGCGAGGCGACCTGGCCAGGGCGCGACCACACTACGAGACAGCATTGGCGCGCCTGAGTTCTCTCCCGCCCCTCGCCGAGGCCAGCCGCGTTCACTGTGGACTGGCATATCTCCTCATGTCCGGGAATCGGATGAATGAGGCCGAGCAACATGCCCGCGCCAGTGTTGAGATCTCGGGTCAGATCTCTGACATCAGGGGATTGGCCGACGCCAACAGGGTCATGGGCGTCATCGCCAGCCATCGGGGGAATCTGGAAGTGGCATGCAGATACGACGAACGCAGTCTGGCGCTATATCGCGAGCTTGGTGATCTACCTCGGATCGCTCAGGCCTGCAACAACGTAAGCGACAGCCACCGTCTCTTGGGCCGGATGGATCGGGCTCTGGAGTGTCTCAGCGAGGGCCTTGAGCTTGCCCGGCGCGTCGGTGACACGCGTGAGGAGGCTTTGCTGCTCCTGACAATGGCAGAGTTGTCTATCGATCAGGGCGAGTGGAAGACAGCCATCGCGCACCTGGAGCGAGCACTGCCTCTAGCTGAGCAGGCTGGGGTGGTAGCTCGACTCATTGACGCACATCGCATCCTCGGGTCAGCTTATGAGGGGACGGGGCAGTTGGAGGATGCGCGGCGTCACCTGGAGATGGCTGAGACGCTGAGCTGGGACACGCAGCATCTTCGGTTTGTGCCAGGGATCTATCTGAACCTGGCTCGCCTAAGCGTAACGCAGAGCAGGTGTGATGAGGCCCGGGGGTGCATCGAGTTGGCCCTGGCCGCTGCTGGACCAGAGCCATCAGAACCGTTCCTCGGCATAGTGCATCGTTGCTACGGGGATTTGCATAGATGTCGCCGCAACTGGGATGATGCCGTGGTGCATCTGGAGGATAGCCGGGCGTTCCTCGAACGGGCCAAGATCCCAGCGGAAGTGGGCAGGACGCGGCTGAGCTTGGGCATCGCCTATGCGGAACGCTATGCAGAACGCCATGAGGAGGGCGACAGGGGGCACGCCTGTGAGCAGTTGGTCGGGGCGTTGGCGATCTTCCGCCGAATGCAGGCGCGAGGGTATGTAACTGAGGTTGAGGTGCGGCTGAGGGAGTTGGGATGTGGATGCTGGCGTCCCGACGCTTTGCTCAGCGAGGCCGCGCCGTCGGCAGCAAGCTAACTCGAAACAGCACAAGGAGGACCGTATGAACGACAAGCTACAGGAGACACGCTATGCCGCCTTTGTCCTTGTTTGGACAGAAGCGGGCTGGGCACAGCCGTTGGCCAAGCGGGTGTCTACAGTATCCGTTGGCCCCAACAGAGGCTATGATGAAATCGTAGCCATCGCTCGCTGGGCTGCCCCTGTCACAGGACGAGGGCATGATTCCCCTGACGTCATCGTGGGAGTCAGCGCCACGAATGAGGAGGCCATTGCAGAGCTGGTGGAGGAGATCAGTCAGCTTCCTGGGGTGAGAAACCCGCAGAGCCCACAGGTGGTGAACCTGGGTCCCCGCTACAAAGAGGGATGGGAGCGGCCTCATAACGGCTGGCCCTAGACGCCAGGCGTCGCCAAGCAGTTCCACGGCCGGTCATCCGCCTCCCCCCGCGGATGGCTGGCCTCTGACCAGCAGAGACTGATGTCCGCCCCTGTTCGGCGTCTGGAGAGATGAGGCCGTGCGGGTGAACGCGTCACGTCACCGATGATGTGGAGTTTCTGCAAGGACGTCGTCATCGGGCCGCATGAGCCGCTGATCAAGGTTGTTTGAGGAGCAGGACAGGAGAAGACCTATGGCCAACGTAGGCGTCGAACTGTTGCACAACGTGCCCCTTCTGGAAGGGGCCAAGCCGAGTGTGTTGGAGGGTTTGGCCGAGGCAGCGGTAGAGAAACGCTTCCAGCCGGGTCAGGTCATCTTGCAGGAGGGCTCTACGGGGCGAGAAATGTACCTGATCGTCGAAGGGCGGGTGGAGGTGGTGAAGGGACGGGGTGCCGAAGAGACGCTGCTCGCCCAGCGCGGCCCGGGAGAGTTCTTCGGCGAGATGGCGCTCATCGAGGACAGGCCCCGTTTTGCCACCATTCGTGCCCTGGAGCCCACCTACCTGTTGGAGTTCTCCGAACATGACCTGAGCTCCGTGTTGCTCCGGCAGCCCCGGCTCCTCTATCGGTCCATGCGTGTGCTCAGTGCCCGGCTGCGCGAGGCCGACCTGCAGATGATCGCTGACCTGCAGCGGAAGAACGAGGAGCTTGCCCGGGCCTATCGCGAACTGCAGGAAGCCCAGGCTGCCCTGGTGGAGAAGGAGAGGCTGGAGCGCGAACTGGAGTTGGCGCGGGATCTGCAACAGAGCATCCTCCCTCACGAGTTCCCCCGCCTGCAGGGGTTCAGCTTCGCTGCGCGCAGCCGACCTGCCCGTCGGGTGGGAGGCGACTTCTACGACGTCATCTCGCTCAGCGGAGGTCGCGTGGGTCTGGTGATGGCGGATGTGTCGGACAAGGGCATGGCCTCCGCCCTGTACATGGCGCTCACGCGCAGCCTCATCCGTGCCGAGGCCAAACGCAGGTTCTCGCCACGGCAGGTGCTGTTGAGCGTCCATAGGCTGCTGATGGAGATGACCCAGGCCGACATGTTCGTCACCATCTTCTACGGGGTGCTCGATCCAGCCCAGTCCATTCTCCATTATGTCCGAGCGGGCCATGATCGACCGCTGCTCTTTAGCCCCGAAACCGGCGAATGCCGATTCCTGGCTGGCGAGGGGATGCTGCTGGGGTTGCTCGAGAAGGTGAACCTGGAGGAAGTCGGTGTGGACCTGTGTCCTGGTGATCTGCTGGTGCTCTACAGCGATGGGATCACCGACGCGAATTCACCGGCGGGCGAGTTCTTCGGCGTGGAGCGGTTGCAGGAGGC
>Ga0075114_10001486_pt1 | contig 12620 bp, 10 predicted proteins | sample AntAceMetag02UKM_FD_69784 | JGI IMG/M metagenome (GOLD analysis project Ga0075114, IMG submission 69784) | Saline lake microbial communities from Ace Lake, Antarctica - Antarctic Ace Lake Metagenome 02UKM | ecosystem: Environmental > Aquatic > Non-marine Saline and Alkaline > Saline | place...
TCATGGAGATCATTAATGGGCCCTGGAATGATCCAGACCATCATCACACCATGTACAACCCCAGCGCAAAATATATTGGTGCAGGTGTAGCTTACTCTGGAGACCTTGTCTTTTATACTGTCGATACCGGTTACTGGGTCGGGGATCCGGCGCCAACACCTGAGAATCCTGCCATATCCATTACACCTTCAACTTCCCAGGAACCTACTGCGGTACCGGTAGTGGTATCCACTCCGATGTCTGATGGGTCTGTAAAACATATCATCGCTGGCGGTCAATCTCTATGGACAATTGCAGCCGTTTACAATATTTCACTCGAAGAATTAAGGGAAATGAATGGTCTTGAGCCAGATGCAATCATGAATTTGGGGGATAAGGTCATTATCCAACCCTCCTATACACCGACCAACACCCCAATTGGCCAGGCCAGCCCAACCTTACCCCCTCGCTATTCACATACACCTTCACCAGTAAGTCCAAGAGGAACTTCCATCCCATTCTCACCTGCTACTCCATCACCAACAGATATAAAAGCCAGTGAACCCCGTTTCCGGACCAGCGCAAAGAACCCCACTATTGTCATTCTGGCAGTAGTTATTTCTGGGGGAACATTAGCAGCGGCTTTGGTATTCAGTCTGAGAAATAAAAACGATTAGTCTTCCTTAAGTTCTCCCCCTACCCAACTTAATCTTTCAACACTGGCTTCCAAATTCAATAATTCCCCAATAATTCGTTCAAATTCTTTTGGATCTCCGCTCGTGAGAAATTCAGTCTTGCCTTTTCCTCCGCCATCGGTCAGCAGATCATACTCAGCAAGAAGCCGGCCTGCTTGCCGGGCAACCGCTGGAGCAGGATCGATCACCTGAACATCATTTCCTACAATCTCTTGAATCAACGGGATCACAAAAGGATAATGAGTACAGCCCATCACAACTTCATCCACACCTTTATCTAGCATCGGATAAAGAGCTTTCTCGAGAATCTCTCTGGTCCCAGGATGATTAATTTTACCTTCCTCAATTAGTTCTACAAGCCCGGGACAGGTATCTGGCAAGATCTTGACGCCCCTAGCAAATCTTTCCACGGTGGATGCATACAGGGCACCCTGGAAAGTGGCTGGTGTGGCCAAAACTCCAACGATACCTGTACTGGTCTCTTCCGCTGCAGGCTTTACAGCCGGTTCCATGCCAACAAAAGGCAGGCCCGGATAGGATTTCCTGAGAAATTCCAGGGCCACGGCGGAGGCAGTGTTGCAGGCAATAATAACCAGTTTGACTTTTTTATTCAACAGGTATCGGACTATGCCTTCAGAAAAACCCAACACATCTTCCCTGGAGCGGATGCCATATGGCACATGGGCCTGATCAGCAATATATAGCAGATCTTCTGCGGGAAATTGGTGCCGCACTTCCCTTAATACAGAAAGGCCGCCAACCCCGGAATCAAAAATACCTATTGGTCTGTGATGTTTATTTTTTCTTTCCATCTCAGGGAATACTCTCTAGATAGTTACTTGCTTCTTCCTGGAATGCAAGCCAACCCAATTTGGGGGTGCCGTCATTTTCCTTTAAACCCACATAAGTCAAAAAGTCCACAAAAATAGTCATAAATTCCTCATCCTGGATCAGGTAAGAATCGTCTGGCAGGAATGACAGGGCTGCCTCATAGGAATTTTCAAGTTTGCTGTCATGAAGATTAAACCATGAAATAAATTCTATCTGGTCCCGATGCAGAGATAGAAGTCGAAAAGTTTCCCGGACAAATGCTTCCTGATCCTCCTGGGTCCCTGAAAGGCTTTCTGCGGTATTCCAGCCCAACTCCGCAAACGCCACTGGTTTATCTCCTGCCAGATCTAGGATTCTGTCCAGATAGGCCTCCAGCTCAGCTGGATCGCGGTCAAACTGGAAATCCTGATTGTAAAGATATAAAGTGAGCGGCAGGAAGTCTCCCAGATCCAACTCCTGAATGATATCTATTGAATTGGAGGTTTCTGCATCATGATAAGCGAAGGTCATACCAACTTTAAGATCCGGATGTTTCTCCTTGATGGCGGCCTGGACAGATAGGAAAAAGGTCCTATAAGCAGGAATCTCCTCCCTGTGCGAGACAAAGTAATCATTCACCTCATTGCCAATACTGAGATACTGGACAGGATATCGATCCAGCACTTCGAGGATGAAATCAGTAAAGCGTTGGATGAATTCCGGATCATCAAAGGCTTTATCTCTCAGATCCTCCGGCATGGAACCCCTCAGGGCAGTGTGTATAACATTCACAACAAGGGATACTTCAAAACCCTCACGGAATCTATACCCCATCAGTGCATCTTGCCATTCCCAGACCCTTTCACCAGGTGTTCCTTCCACTTGTCCCCACAGCATGTAGCTGTGTAATACCTGAACGCCATTCTCTTTGGCCAACCGAATAGCTGGATAGTATCCCTCCCAAAAATCATCCTTGGCAGGGTTGGCCATCAGGCCGATCTTTCCAGTAGTTAGCTCTGGAACCAAGAATTTTTCCTGACAGCTGGAGGATGTCAGAACCTGCTCGAACAGATCCGAATTCTGAACAGTATCCCTTCCACCTGTTACCAACGCATAAGTTTGCCCCTGGCAATAATCCAATACTGCCTGGAGGCGCATGGTCTGGTTATCTTCTCTGGTTGTGAACTCGAAAAACGGTTTGCCATCCAGCTCACCTTGCTGGACAAGGTAGGTATTGCTGTCCTCTTCAATATAGGACAAGAACTGATCCGCAAAGATTTCTGGTAAATTCTGGTAGCGATTGATACTAATAAACTGCCCATCATTTATCACCATATGCAGGGCATCAGGATCAATTTCCAGAGCTACCTCCCAGTTGGGCAGCACAGCCTCATAGTATCCATCCCGGAAGAACTCAAATGAAAAACTCTCCTCGGTTGGTTCATGAGGCACAATCTCAGAGCCAGTGCAGGAACTTATAAAAGCAACGGTCAGAATCAGGACAAAAACAAATCTGGTTCTCATGGATTTCATTATACTCAGGTTTTTGGAGGATTCCCCCGGCTTAAAACAAAAAGGGCACAGAAATTTCTATGCCCTCCTTTATTTTTAGATCGGTACGATCAGGATGTGAATTTCTGGCGGAGCTTCGCCTTTTTACCACTGCGTTCGCGCAGGAAATACAGCCGTGAGCGGCGGTGGTGGCCCTGGCTCTGAACAGTCACTTTCTCCACGATCGGGGATCGGGTCAGGAAAGTCCGTTCAACTCCGATGCCATTGCTGGCAATCCTTCTAACCGAGAAACTTTCACTGTTTCCCATACCGTGTATCCGGATAATAACACCTTTAAACTGCTGGACACGTTCATTGTCGCCTTCTTTGATGCGCACAAAAACGGTAACTGTATCGCCGGTTTGGATATCGGGAACATTGGGGTTTTTTGGCGTTTCTAACGCCTTGATCAAGTCGCTCATCCTATAATTCCTTCTTAGTAAATCAGTAAACTTAACTACTTTATTTTGTGTTTTTTAACACGGCTGGTGATTATAACACGCAGGTATTGATTTGGGAAGTAAGTTAAATAGAACCAGTCTAGGGACCCTGGATTTCTTCCAGTAGTGCAGATAGGGCATCTGCCGGTTCGACCTGGTCTTTTAACACGCTGATCACTGCATCTCGGATCTCAGGACCAAGGTCATCCAGCAGGTCATTTCCAGGCAAAAGCACTGCCGCAGGAAGCAACTGCTGTAAAGTAGAGTAGAAAGGTGTCTCGGACCAGCTATCCAGTCCGGATGGGCGGACAGGTAAATAACCCGCTTCAACTCCCCAAGTATTGAGATAACTCGATTCAGTGAGGAATTCGATCAGTTCTACCGCTTCTTGTTCTGTTTCTATATTAGATGGGACGACACACCAAACCCAGCCACTTGCATAAGAAAAGGGGTTTGCTTCTTTGGTCGGTATGGCAGCCAAAGAAGTATTGGCGGATTCCGCAGTGAGGAGAATTGAGCTCCAGGTAATTGCCATGGTTGATTGGCGGTCTTGATAGGACTCCCAGGCTTGTTCATCAGTCTCAAATTGGGTTAACCAGTATGGCATCACACCGGCGGCCTGGGCATCTTGATAATAAGTGAACACTTCCAGGAGTGATTCTCCCTGGATCAAAATTTCTTCATTGGTTCCTGGCATTTCCCCAAAGACACTGTGATACAAAGCCAGGGTTACCAAACCGCGTGGGTCTGAAGCTGGAAAAGCCAATGTTTTCTGAGCCGTGATCACTGCATCCCAATCAGGCAGTGGGACATCTCCCGTATCATCCTTATAAGCCAAGACCATCAGGTCGCCTGCAAAAGGGATACCAGCAATCTCATCATTAATGAGGGCTAGATCCAATGCATAGTCATACCAATCATTTTCCTCGATTAATTCAGTATACCCATCCAAAGTCAGTATTAAACCAGCTTCAAAAGCCTGCTCAACCAGCGAACGAGGCAAAGCTACCAGGTCCGGCATGATAAGGGGAGCAACTGAATCAGTGACCTGAAGGGATTCCAGGATACCGAAATCACCAGTAGTCGGTTTGATGCGAACCTGGATCTCTGTTTGAGGACGCCTTTCGATGAACTCATCAAGGCGAGACAGGAACAGATTCCCAGCGGTTGTGGCCGCAGCAGGATCGAACTGGGGTGGTATCCATACTATTAACCTCCGGTTTTGAACCACCGGGATATTTGGCGTCGCAGAGGGCCTAGGTGTTGGAGAGGCCGCAGCTGCTCCGGGAATTTCCGTTGCGGAATTGGAAGAGAAGATCCCTCCCAAATTCGGGAAATTACAGGATGAGATACCAAATACCATTAAGCCGATAATAGTCAAACCAAGTATCAATCTCAAGAAATTTCTATTTCTATTGTAATTCTCAGGTTTTTTCATAATTACCTTTCTTTTCCAAAGAAATCACATTAAACCACAGTTTTATTTAGAAAACATAGTATTTGTATGAAATTAACATTTCAACGATAAGGGCGATCTGGGAAAAAAGACTGCAAAAGATCAAAAATTAATCAGTTTTAGCAGTTGGCAAGGGTGGAGGTTCTGTCGCTACTGGTTGGGTTTGTGTATAAGTGGAAGTTGGTGAAGGCGTAAAAGTGTTTGTTTGTGTAGGGGTTGATGTGGGTGTATCTGTTGGGGTTGATGTGGGTGTATCTGTTGGGGTCGCAGTTGCAGTCCTGGTAGGCGTAATCGTAGGAGTATTTGTTGGTGTAAAAGTGGGAAAACGGGTAGGTATGATTGGAGCTGGCGTGTTGGTAACGATTGGAGTTATTGTATAAGTTACACTGGAAGGAATCCTGGCAGTGGGAGTGGGTTGATTCTTTTCTTTAATGGACACAAAGGTATATCCCAAAGCATAGCAGGGGACGGTAATGCCAATCAAGGCCAAAAAGATGATTTGCAATCGTTGTTGTTTTTGGTTGGGAGTTCTCATAAATAAAAATGGAAGGGGTCAAGAATTAATTAGCCCCTCTCCAAATATCATGTTTTTACCCACTGGAATAAGGGGTAATGTATAATCTTATATATTATAGTGTAAATTCTTAGATTGAATTAAAATCCACTTATTTAGGTGATTGGATCAACATCCTTTTAACGTTTTGGGAATAACCTTTAACTATGACACTACCCATCCATATCACAACATTGTTTTTTGACCTTGATGGTACTTTGATCCATCAGCATCCTTCCTCCCTGGATGTCCTGTTTACAATTCTCGATGAACATTTAGTGCCAGTGATGGCAACCGCGCACCGGGAAACCCAGCAGTTCATGTTCCGCTATTGGGCAAAGTCGAAAGAATTGAAACAGGATAAAAGAATGTATGGTGAATTGACTGAGGAGTTCTGGCTTCATTACCTGAAGCGCAAGTTATGGGCTGCAGGCTTGACAGAATTACAAACAACAGATCTGGCCCCAGTCATCCAGAAAGAACTCATCGAGCGTTATAAACCCGAGGTATTTATCTCCGATGATGTTCGCCCAACCTTAAAAACCCTTCGTGGTTTAGGATACAAGATGGGCCTTATCAGCAATCGACAAAACCCCATCGAAGCTGAGGTAAAAGAACTGGGATTTAAATCCTATTTTGATTTTTCCTTCACATCTGGTGATGTTCAATTAACAAAACCTGATCCTGAGATATTTGAACATGCTCTCTATCTGGCCGAAAGCGGTCCTGAGATTTCTGCCTATATTGGAGATAATTATTATACAGATATCGTTGGTGCCCAGAACGCAGGCATCTATCCAGTTCTATTTGACCCACGCAATATATTCCCGGATGTTGAGTGTCATAGGATCTACAAGATCAGCGACCTGGTGTCCACGATATAACTCCCCTACCCTTCACTTTCCAGCATAACGGTTTGGGTCGGATAGGCAAACTCAATACCCTCTTCTTCAAATCTCTGATAGATTTTCAGGTTAATAACCTGCTGAACATCCAGATAGGCAGCATATGCTGGCTCCAGCACATGATACACCACGCTAAAATCGAGGGAAAAATCCCCCAGCGTTTTGAAATGCGTCCGGTCAAACTCGACATTCTCAAGAGGAGAGATGATATCCTCGATCATTCCGGGGATCTTCTTCAGTTTTTCAACCGGGGTCCCATACACTACACCAATTCCAAATGAGATCCGCCTCTTTTCCAGCCGTTTAAAATTCCGGACCCTGCTGCTGAGTAGATCAGTGTTGGAAAAGATCAACTCCTCTCCAGAAAGACTTCTGATCCTGGTGCTCTTAAGGCCTATATCCTCCACATCCCCCTCGAAATCATCTACCACTATAAAATCACCGATGGCAAATGGCTTATCAAGTGTGATCGAAAGAGAGGCAAATAAATCTCCCAGGATATTTTGCAACGCCAGGGCAACAGCAATCCCGCCAATCCCCAGGCTGGCAACCAGGGTGCTGATTTCCACATTCAGATTATCCAGAATGATCAAAAACAGAATGGCCCATAAGATTATTTTTCCGATCAACCCCAGGGCATCCAGAGTAGTAGCGTCCTCACCGTGATCTTCTTCGACCTTGGCTTTTACTCCGCGGTCAATATATAACGAGATCACACCTGTGCCCCAGAACCCAACCTGCAGAGCCAGAACTAATTTTACAATTCTAATAAACCAATTTTGGATATCTGCTGGCAGGGCCAATACCAACGATCCTCCCCACAATCCCACAGCTAATATACTGAACCAGCGGGTTTGTGAGAGAAGGGGGATCAGGTAATCATCCAGGTTCATTTTTGATTTTCTTATCAAATTTTTCAGTTGATTTTTGAAAATCCGCTTGATAAATAGAAAAACCAGGAATATACCCAGAGCTATACCAACAGCAATCAACCAGGATTGAATCGAGTTTTCCAGGATCTCACTTTCCAAAATACCCATTTAGCCCTTCCTCCCAGAGAAAAATAACTCTGGACATCTATCTAATTTGAACCTTTTTTCTGGATCTTGACATTCGTCTCGATCCAGTTCACGCCGAAATCTACCAGTTCCCGCTGGGGAATTAATAGAGAATCTGCCATACCAATCTTGCCCTCAACAAGTGATCCACCTGCATTCTTGTAGGCTTTGCCAAGCTCAATGAAGTTCTCACTGTGCTCCTCCCAATCGCGGACCCTTATCCATTGGCGTTTGCCATCCACAATGATTGGTGCTCCCTGCTTGATCTCTTTTTTCCCCTCAAAGTCCGCCCAGTATTCGGCCAGGTGCAGGCTGGTATTATTATCATGTTCAACACCCAATAACAAGATCCGCCCTTCTAGATCATAGATTCTGGCTAATGGAGATCCATCACCAAGAGAAAAATCAAGGGAATGGTTATCTGTGATTCTACCCATGGCTCTTGTTGGAGTCATCTCCGGATCGAAGGCCGGCATAGTCTGGCGAATGATCTCCTTCCATTCCTGAGGTACCGGGGGGTTTGACCATTCTTCCGGATCTGACAGATCTCCTGAATGTGTTGGCATCACCAGTGTTCCTTCTGGGCCAAGCACCTCTTCCAGGGCCAGGATCACCGCCACTGGCCCTCCACTAACCCAGCCAATTTTACTGAGCGATGTATGAACTAACAACACCATACCTGGCTTCACGCCAATCGCTGCCAAGTCTTTCTGAACAGACTCTGAAGTTATTGGCCCACCTACTGTATTCTTGATAATATCTGCTTCACTCATACTAATCCTCACAAATACGAAATTATCATACCAGAATATAGGCCCAAATTAGACCGAAAAATGCTTATTGGCCTGATCCTAAAGACTCGTTATGGTATAACAGTTATTCATGGAGGAACAATACACCTTCTACCCCTCAAAACAATTGGGAACAATCATTCACCTACTGCTGATGCTGATCTTTTCAGCTGCCGGTGTGTGGGGCATATGGGGAGTCTCTAATGTTGAGGTTGCACCCCAGCTTTTACCCTATATCGCCCTGATCATCCTCTTTCTAGCTACAGTTCCTTACCTGATATATACCCTATACGCCTTACACCGTTCTGAATATATCCTCGAGCGAGGAGGAATCAAATTACATTGGGGATGGCGGACAGAAAGCTTGCCCATGGAAGATGTGGATTGGGTCTATCGTGTGGAAGATCTAGAAACTGCACCCCATCTCCCGATCATCCATTGGCCTGGAGCAGTCACAGGAGTACGGCGTTTTCAACGGGGACCAGAAGTGGAATATCTGTCATCCAGTACAAAAGGGTTGGTTGTTATCGCCGTGGGTGAAAGATATTATGCAATCTCTCCCAATCAGGTTAACGACTTCATTTCCGCGTACCATGAATTCACGGAGTTGGGAGCGATCAATCCAATTTCTCCAGAGTCGGTCCAGCCAGCATTGATACTGAGTGAGGTTTTTAAAATCAAACCAATCCTCTGGATATTGATCGTTGGGGGCTTGTTAAATATCAGCCTTTTAATTTGGACTTTGCTGGTAATTCCTTCCAGAGACCTGGTTCCGCTAGGTTTTTCACCAGGCGGTGTGCCTCATGATAGCCTCGATAGTGTTCGCCTGGTCTTATTTCCAATCCTAAATACTACCGCTTATCTGGCAAATCTAATTCTTGGTTTATTTTTATTTAGAAACCAGGAAAACCGGTTCCTGGCCTATCTCCTGTGGGGTGCCAGCATCGTTGTCGCGATCCTGTTCCATATAGGAATGATATTTATCCTCACATAATCCCCAGAGAATCCACAGCTTTAGTCAGTTATCCACAGAGAAGATAACCTTATCCCCAGATTTATCCAGATATTTTCCAAATTAGTAAAATAAACCTTCGATTCTAACCAGTTTAGTACCCGTAGAGTAAAAGATTTGGTACACTAGGCTGGAGCACTTAAAACTGGCAGTGGATTTATGGCTAATATTGAAATCTGGATCACCCTGGCTCTATTAGGCGCCGCCATTCTGTTTTTTGTCACAGAGTGGCTGTCAGTGGACCTTGTCGCTCTTGGCCTGGTGATCTCTTTAATGGTAACCGGGATTCTTTCACCTGAAGAAGCCCTGGCCGGATTTTCTAGTCCGATCGTGATCACAGTTGCCACATTATTTATTGTTGGTGGCTCAGTGATGGAAACTGGCCTGGCAGACAGCGTTTCCAACAAAATCATCCAATTTGCTGGAAAAAGCAAATCTCGCCTGCTGGTTTTGATCATGAGCACTGTAGCCGTATTATCCGGGTTTATCAGTGATACAGGTACGGTGGCCGTGATGGCTCCTGCCATTATCAGTATAAGCCGAAAAAAAGGCATCAATCCTTCCAAGCTGCTTATCCCCCTATCCTTCGCATCTATGCTGGGTGGGGCAATGACTTTGATCGGCACCCCGCCAAATATCGTTGTCAGTGATCTTCTGGCAGAAAACGGATTCCAACCATTTTCATTTTTCGATTACACGCCGATCGGTCTGGTCCTCTTATTGGTTGGAATCCTCTATATCACACTAGCCGGGCGCTGGCTGCTGCCAGACAGGAAAAGCGACAAAGAATTTCAGAGAGTTGACTCTCCGGAAGAGTTAATGGAAGTCTATAAATTACCAAAAGACCTATATAGACTGCGGATCCGGCAAGGATCTCCCCTGGTTGGGAAATCTCTGTTGGAAAGTGATTTGGGCAGCGGCTTTGGGATCAATGTACTGGAAATATTCCGCACTAAGGAAACTCCAGGGCGGACCCCGATGGGAAATATCCGATTTCTGGCTGACGAGGAACCAGGCAGCCAGAAAATCTCAACCAAAGATTTGTTGCTTCCAGACGACCTTTTGATCTGCCAGGGAAAACTCAACGATGTCAGCCATGCTTCAGCAGCTCTGCGGCTTGGAGTACAGCCGGCCGAGTCCGTGGACCAAAAAGCCCTGGTTAATAATGAGGTTGGCGTAGCAGAGGTATTGCTGCCACCCCGGTCCCAGATGATTGGCAAATCCCTGGTATCCTCCCGTTTTGGAAGTCTTTATCAGCTGACAGTACTGGGAATCAACCGGCCAGGATCCGATGAAAATCTATCCCTCAAAGATACGGCCCTTCAGTTTGGAGATACCTTATTTGTCCAGGGACCTTGGAAGAATATTCGAGCTTTAACCAGCCAGCGGAAGGATTTTGTGGTGGTCGGTCAGCCAGAAGCCATGAAAGGCACTCCACCCCGATCCAAAATGATTCTTGCGGCCCTGATCATGGTAGGAATGTTGGTATTCCTGATTGCAGGCTGGCTGCCGCTTGCTACGACAGCTATGATAGCTGCCTTCCTGATGATCATCAGCGGCTGCCTGAATATGAAACAAGCCTATAACAGCGTGGATTGGAAAAGCATCGTTCTCATCGCCGGTATGCTGCCAATGACTACTGCTCTCCAGAAAGTGGGATTGGTTGATATAGGATCAAACTGGGTGGCTTCCACGCTAGGCGGATTGGGAATTGTACCCACTCTGGCATCCCTGTTCCTTATCACATCCCTCTTCACACAGGTGATCTCCAACACAGCCACAACTGTTCTAATCGCACCAGTGGCCCTTTCCCTGGCTCTACAGCTTGGGTATCAACCTCAAGCTTTCCTGATGACAGTCGCCTTGGCAGCTTCCACCGCTTACGCAACTCCAGTTGCCTCGCCAGTGAATACACTAGTGATGGCGGCCGGGAATTACCGCTTCAAAGATTACGCTAAAGTGGGTATACCATTGATTTTTATATCAATGGTGATCACTGTCTTACTGCTGCCTATCCTTTGGCCACTGCACTGATCATTAAATAAATAAGCTCCCGGAGTTTACAAAATCCCGGGAGCTTATTCTTTATTCCCTAACTATCTCTCAAATGCGGGAATAACAAGACTTCCCGGATAGTCTGTTGATTCGCCAATAACATCACTAATCGATCCACACCCATACCAAAACCGCCATTAGGCGGCATGCCGTAGCGCATTGCCCGCAAATAATCCTCATCGAGGGGATGGTGTTCATCTTCATTGTTTGTATAGGAACGCCCCATTTCCAGAAATCGTTCTTCCTGGTCAACTGGATCGTTGATCTCGCTGAAAGCATTACAAAGTTCCATGCCACCCATAAATCCTTCAAAACGCTCAACTGTGTTGGGATCATCCGGTGTGGTTTTTGCCAGGGGAGAGATCTCCCGGGGGTAATCATAAACAAATGTAGGCTGGATAAAGGTCGGTTCCAGAAAACGTCCAAGCAGGTCGTCGATCAATTTACCGCGGGACGCCTTGGGGTTAAATTCCAAATCCAGGGATTTCATAGCCTTGGCCAGCTCCGCTCCGGTTTCATGATCATTTATATCAATCCCCGTTTTGTCCAGGATCCCCTGACGCAGTTCAACCCGCTGCCAGGGTTTGTCAAGATTAATTTCCTGATCTTTATAAACAAACTTTTTGGTTCCCAACACTTCCTGAACAACAAAAGCCAGCATCTCTTCTGTGAGGTCCATCACTGCCCGGTAATCCGCGTAAGCCCAGTAAAACTCCATCTGGGTGAATTCGGGATTATGTTTGAATGAAACTCCCTCATTTCGGAAATCCCGTCCAATTTCATAGACTTTGTCAAATCCACCCACCAGGAGTCGTTTCAGGTACAGCTCAAATGAGATCCGTAGGAATAATTCCTGTTTCAGTTGGTTGTGATGAGTGGTGAAAGGTTGGGCTGCGGCTCCACCATAAATGGGCTGCAGTATCGGTGTTTCAACTTCCAGGAATCCCTTCGAATCCATAAAATGCTGGATAGCTCGGATAGTTTTTGTCCGCAAGCGGAAAACCTCGCGGACCTCCGGATTCACTGCCAGATCCGCATAACGCTGCCGGTAGCGGGTTTCCGGATCTGTAAGGGTGGCATGGGAAACGATCTCCCCATCTACTTCCTGGTCCTTGGCTGCTGGCAGCGGTGTGATGGCTTTGGCCGCCATCTTGAACTCGGAAACCCACAAGGATATTTCTCCGGTTCTTGTGCGGAACACTTTACCGCTGGCCTGGATGAAATCTCCGAGATCAAAGTGATCTTTGAAAAAACTCAACTGCTCTTCCCCGATATCATTAGCCCGGAAAAAGAGCTGGATCCTGCCGGTTCCATC
>Ga0075114_10001488_pt1 | contig 12612 bp, 15 predicted proteins | sample AntAceMetag02UKM_FD_69784 | JGI IMG/M metagenome (GOLD analysis project Ga0075114, IMG submission 69784) | Saline lake microbial communities from Ace Lake, Antarctica - Antarctic Ace Lake Metagenome 02UKM | ecosystem: Environmental > Aquatic > Non-marine Saline and Alkaline > Saline | place...
TGAAATATTCTTAACATACTCTTGGGCTTCCTCGAATGAGGATTCACCAATTTTTTTCAATTGATTAGATACCTCACTGTCAACTTTTACGTTTTCAGCTTTGGTCTTATCAACTTGCACACTTTCTTCATTAGACAACGATTTCTCAATCGCGTCGTCAAAAGACTTCTCCGTTTCATCTTTCACTGCGGCAGGTTTGGCTGCGGGAGTTACTGGATTTACTGCGGGGTCGGCTGCCGGTTCAACGGCATCCTCAGAACCAATGGAGGGTTCTTTTGCGGCATCTGCGACTACGACTGCATCATCAATGACTTCTGGTACATCTGGTGTACCTTCATCATATCCAATAACAGGAATCTCAGAGGACGCTGTGTCGTCCACTTTTGTGTTCATAATTTAATATGGGTTAGGATGTAAAAGAGCTTGGAGTGAATACTCCTGTAAATGATTATCTAATCATTCTCAGCAACATTCGGTCTTATTCTATCTTCGTTTTCTTTCATGATTTTTTCCATAATGTCTAGGCTTTTCTGCACTCCCAGGAAGTATGCTTGTTCTGGTGTTAACTTTGCCTCTGAAACATCCATTATTGAAATTGATGCGAAGTGTCTCGTTAAGATGAAGATGTCTGGATAAATAGTCTTAATTATGTTTGCGATAACACCAATGTCGGTGTTCTTTCCTTTTAAATATTCTGTTATAGGGAAATCGACTATCCCTCCATCTTCGTCCCTTAAACCGAAGCAGTCATTGAATTTCGCTAGAGATTGTATTATTTCACTTTTTTTCATCTTTTAAATTTTCTTGGTCAATAAAATCTTTCCTGGCTTTTACTACTTTTTCATTCATTTCCTTTAAGAGCTTGTCCTTATTAATCTTAAACCCTTTATGGAAAACTGCAAGGATGCCCCCTATTCTACATTTTTTAATTTTCGAGCGTTTCACAATAAAAATAACTACTCTGCCGTCAGCAGGCTGTCTCTTCTCTTTTAGAGCAAATTCTGTATTAAGGTTCTTGCTCAAGAATAAGAAAATGTCCTCTGCTTTGATAGCACTTGGATCGTCTTCAACTTCTTTTGGGTTTGTGTTAATATATGGCATCGAGTTGATACTCTCATATAGAATAATAAAAATCAAGTTATTATCTTTCTAATTAAAAATAATTATAAACAAACCAGTTATTACCAATGACACTACTACATATCCACCTGTTAGAAATGATCTCCAATTCTCCAAGACCTTGGTCCTTTTCGCTTCGATATTTATTCTATCATTACAATCAGAAATACCCCTTTCCACGAAAGAATGTAGAGAATCTACTTTTTCTGCTATGTACTTAGTTTTTTCGTCAACCCTGGCTAACAGGACGCTTTCTTTGCTCATTTTTTTCTAATTAGTTTCATAATGGCTCCATAGATTACCCCAGAAGCTCCGAGTATAACGTCTAACTGGTTGATTATATTATAGAAAATATCGCTTAATTCTTGACCAGAGAAGTTCGCAGTCCCCATAGAATTGACCAGCAATGCTACTAGCAAAAATATCCCAGAGGCTTTTGTCTTATAGCCTTTAGCGAAATCGAGAATGTTTAATAATTTTTTCATTACTTTTTTTATATCATACTTGAATTGTTTTGGAAACTTTTTCTTTTACTTTATCCATTTCTTCGCAAACCTCCTTATAAGCGACGTACATATTACAACCTTTTTCTTTCATTCGCTCTTTTAGCTTTGAATTGAATTCGATTTGTTCTTTTTTAAAGTTTCTTTTTGTCATTTTAATCTAGACTTAAGTTCATTTATTTTTTGAACCTGCATAGTCGTAGATTCTCCTTTCGCTTCTCTTTCTGATTTTATTCGTTCGAGTCCTTCGATCGTAAGCTCCGTTTTGGTCGGAATCGTTTTTTCCGTTTTAATTTCTTTCGGAGTTTCGTTTAATAACGCGACGCTTCCGACGATTCCTATTCCGACTGATATTCCGATTGCCGTTTTTTTAAGTTTATTCATTAGTACATTTGTTGAATTATTACTCTACTATTTGTTATTGCTGTAGCACCTACCAAGATTGATAGTGTGTTAGCTTGCCAACGCACTACCCCAACATTTGTTGCGGTGGAGGAACTCCAAGCATGGGTCACAAGAACCATGTATGCAAAAGGAGAACCCCAATTAACATTACTTCCATACGTATCACCAAACTGACGACCTGTACCACTAGCCGTACCAGTAATAACTACTTTATATCTACCAGCCAAAACATCTGCTTCTGTAACACCTAAGCTGTGAGTAATAGTTTTTGCGGTACTAACCGTAAGCGAACCAGTAGATTCTGTATAAATATTTGTAGGATAAGCAGTGCCACTGCTAGCGTCTTGAAAAGTTGGTGCTGCGCCTGCTCCGTTTGAGGTTAATACCTGAGTCGCTGTTCCTGTCGCAACCGTTGTTGCTGTTCCAGCCGCACTCCAGGTTATTAACTCTCCATCTGTTCCATCTGATAACTCTGTTACGTCACCACCAACAACAGAAGACAAACAATTTCCTCCTGCAATACAAATATCATCGTCAGCACCAACTCTAATATTTCCGTCTACATCTAATTTTTCGAGAGGATTTGATGTCCCAATACCTACATTCCCAGACTCTCTATAATAATTTTCACCATTTAAAGACCAAGGACTAAGACCTAAACCAATAACATTACAATCTGTAGCTCCTGGTGTACAAGCTGGATCTGATGTCGATCCTGGAGTGTATCCACCAGAAGGAGGTGCTGCATACACTACACCAATAATGGAAACGATAATAGTAAATGACAAAAACAATAACTTTTTAATATCAATTGCTTTTAAATTCCACAAATTTTTCATAATATTTATAATTTTTTTATTTTATTAATTTGATTTATTGTATCAACTATATTAATTAATAACAAGATTTTTTAAATTTAAATTTATTTTTCATAATAAATTTACTTAATATAAATTTTTTTAAGGTTTATTTTAACATTTATTTTTAAAAAAATGGGAGAAATAATTATAAAGTGTTCACAGTACTCTAAATACTATATTTATTTAATTATTTAATTCTCTACAACAAGAAAACTGTTTAAATCCATATCGTACCCTGCATTATATCCATTTGAGTTGTTCTTTACTTCAATGCTCAATATATCACCAGACTGCCAAATTGTAACAAGCGGAGAAACAGATATTCCATTTTTCAATACTCGTGAAGATGGATTGTACGGATAACCACCATTATATCCAACTGTTGCATAACTTCCAATCGTCAATGCTTCCGTAGTACCACAAGTCTTTGTATAAACTTCTGTATAAGTGGTTGTTGCACTTTGATTGTAATATTCCTCTGTCATCCTTAAAAAGTATATCTCTTTTCCACCACCTCCTGCGTCCTGAAATGTTGGTGCCGCTCCTGCTCCGTTTGAAGTCAATACTTGGTCTTCTGTTCCTGCCGCAACCGTGTCTGCTGTTCCGTCTGCCGCCCAAGTAATCAATTCGCCGTCTGTTCCGTCTGCTAAATCAGCCACATCTACGTTTGATAAACTATTTCCTGTTCCGTTGGCATCGAATGTTTTGTTTGTTAAGGAATCAGTTGTCGCAGCCCCAATACCGCCAAGATTAGTTAAGGCGGTTGCAGCCACTCCCGCTCCAGTTCCTCCATGAGCTATTGCTACATCTGTTGCTTCCCATGTTCCTGTTCCGATTGTTCCAACTGTTACTAAATTAGCCGCAGAAGTAATACTCGCTTGTGTTGCTTGTGTTGTAGCTGTATCTGGTGCGAGTCCTGTAATTGTTGCTACCGTTCCCGCTTGCCCTGTAGACAATGCTGTATTTTCTACATTCTCTAAAGCGAGAATTGTTTTCACTTCCGTTGCTGAAAGATTATCCACGTTTCCACCGGTTTTTCTTCCTACTATGGTTTGCTCTGTAACCGCCATACTAGACATACTGTTTGCAGTCAAAGCGATAGGAATACTCTGAGCTGTCATTGGTAAATCCTTTACAGAAGAAGCTCCTGCTCCTATAACTAAGGAATTATTTACTAAGTTTCCTGATTTAGAAACATCACCACCTGCTGCGATTGTTTCCCACGTTGGTGCTGATGTAGCCCCGTTACTTTGAAGATAGGTCGCATTAGCCCCAAGAGCTAATTCTGTGACATCTCCGTCAGTATTAGAGTAAAAAGTTCTCCATGCTGTTTGGTCTACAAAACTTGTCAAATTAGTATATCCTGCAGCGATAGTTTCCCAACTCGGAGCAACCGTTGTCCCGTTTGCTTGTAGAACTTTTCCCGCTGTGCCATTCGCTAACATAGCTGTTGTTCCTGCTGATGATTGGTAGGGTACTGTTCCACCTGAACCACCTGCAAGACTTGTAGCTAGTGCTGCTGTTCCCGTTGTACTTTGATTGAGCGGAAAGTCCGAAGTATAAACTCCATTAGTTACTGTTCCCGCATTCCCTGTGACACTTCCTGCTATTACGTTTGTTACTTCAAGGTCAGTAAACCAACCTTTCCCAACCCTTGTGCCAGTTGCACCGAGATTGTCTGCGAAAATATTTAGCCATTTTATCGCGGAACTACCGAGTGAATCTGTTGAGTCTGTGTCAGAAACCAAGTCTGTGTTTACGGCAGTCGAAGCTAAATTATCAAGAGCTTTTGTCGCAGAAAGTGGGTCTGCCTCAGTAACAATATAATCAGTCCCAGCGACTGCCGCTGAGATATTCCCTGCGCCATCTGCTTTCACGATTCCTGTGATTGCTCCAACAATAGGATCTGTTTCTGCGGCAACCGCTACCCACGATGGGGCAACTGTTGTCCCGTTTGCTTGTAAGATTTGTCCCGCTGTTCCATTTGCAAGCATTACCGTTGTGTTTGCAGAAGATTGGTATGGAATTGTTCCTCCAGCCCCTCCCGCAAGACTTGTTGCTGTGTCTGCGTTCCCAGCCAATGCGCCAGTAAATGTTGTCGCTGTAATTGAAGTCAATCCTGTCGGAGAAAGGGTTGTTGAAAGAATACCGCTTCCGTCTGTTTGAACAAGTCCGCTTGCTGTGTTCAAACCGCTCAACGTTGCCCCTGTAAACGTAGGAGAAGCCGCCGAGGAAATCCCTTGAATTGTATCTATTTCACTTGATGTGATTTTTAAATTCGTTACATTGTGATCTATTTTCGCTGTCCCAGCGGTGTATTCTAATCCATCGCTCCAGGTGATTACCTGTTGGTAATCTGTGTCAGCAATAGCGGCAGCAATTGTTGCTGCACCGTCTGATTTTACAAGCCCAGTGATTGCCCCTACTACTGGATCAGTTTCACCGGCTAATACTGATGCCAGCAGATTGGTCCACGTCAGCTTTTTTGTTACCCCAGCAGTCATGTCGACCACCAAAGCTAGATCAGCCCCAGCCGGTGAAGTAATCGCTGGTAGATCTGATACCTTGACTCCAGCAGCATGTATCAAAAGTGTTGGGAAAAGAATTGATGCTAACAATAATTTTCTTACGCAACCGAATTTAAACTTCTTCATTATTTTTTAAGTGTTAATTTAAAACAAAATATATTTTCCATCCTCAGTAAGTAGTGGATCTCCGCTCTCTGCAAGTATAGCATTGTACGGAACAAATTTCTCAAGTCCAAGAATTACTTCTTGAAAAAATTGCTTACGAAGAACTACTTTTTTAAATACAACCGGTTTGGTTATCATCTTTGGAGTGTTACGAACAATACCTTATTCCCGGTTCCCGCAGAAAGACTTCTGGTGAACTTTAAAGTACCTATGTTTGCTTGGTCCATAAAATATGATCCATCAGCATCCTTGAATGGAACTAGATCATCTGGATCTAGAACTGCTGAATTTAATCCAGATCCGTAATCTACTGGTAATGGATTACTACTAACATTAATAGTGTCTCCAGAAACTAGTCCACTAGAAGAAATATTTATTCTTCGAGGGACTCCCTCTGGGAAAATACCTCCCAACGGCAAATAAACGATGTCATTAAGAGCACCTAGCGTAATCTTGTAAACCTTGTAATTTTTTAATCCTACCGGATTTTCAGTTTTTGCCGTCATTTTGAGGGGTTAATTTTCCTAATGATATATAGATAAAAAAATAAAGTCAAAAAAATTGCTAAAAAAATAAATATATTATATGGTTCCGCTATGAAAGGAGCATATACGGATGTCTCAAATATCATGGCGATGGAGAAAGACCAACTAGAGGTTTTTAAAGCTGAGCGGGAAGCAATGATGGGGCTAAAAAAATCTCCTCTTCTTTTTGTTCAAAAAATACTAAGAGCAAAGCCTACGTGGCAACAAAGACTCGTTCTTGAGTCAATTGAGGTAGGGGAACAACGTATCACAATTAGGTCGGGACATGGTACCGGAAAAAGTACCCTGTTATCCTGGCTCATGTTATGGAGGCTATACACTCATCCTTATTGCAAAATACTCTGTACTGCGAATAAGCAAGATCAGCTAAAAGACATACTCTGGTCCGAGGTAAAGTTTTGGATAAAGCAAATGCCGAAAGAAATTGGCGAACAATATATCTGGACAGCCGAGAAAGTCGGGATGAAGCAGGACGAAAAAGAGTGGTTTGCAGTTGCCCGTGTAGCAAAGAAAGAAAACCCAGAGGCTCTGGCTGGATTCCATTCTCCTGGTCTTATGCTAATTGCTGATGAGGCATCTGGAATTTGCGAAGAAGTTTTTACCACAGCCCTTGGTGCCCTTACTGACGACGATGCACTGTTTATTATGACATCTAATCCGACGAGAAACGTTGGATTCTTTTATGATTCACACGACCCAAAGAATACTAGGTGGAGGAAGTTTCACTTTAATTCTGAGCAGTCACCAATGGTAAAACAGGACTTTATAGATGAAATAAAAGAACTATCAGAGAAGAAAAATGATCCAGATATATATAGAGTTCGTGTACTAGGAGATTTCCCAATATCAGAGTCCATAGATAAAGATGGATTTTTTCCATTAATTACGACCCAGCAATTCGAGTTCGTTCAAAGAACTACAGAAAGCCCTCTTTTAATGAAGAACATTCCGAAAAGAATGGGAGTAGACCCTGCTGGAGAAGGGCGAGACGAAGCCTCTTGGGTGATTAGGTCTAATTTTGCAGCGTATATCGTAGCCACTGAAGAGAAATCGTCGAACACATCAATAATCCAAAAGACCCTGGGGTTAATGGATATTTATGAAATCCCGCCAGAGGAAGTAGACTTCGATTCGTTTAATTGCGGAGCAGAGATTGTGCAACTTATGGTAAAAATGGGATACAATGTAAATGGAATAAATGTCGGGAACAAGGCGACCTGGGAACCAGAGAACTATATTAACATTAGAGCCGAAGCCTATTCAAATGCAATCAAATGGTTGCTACAGGGAAATGCCATCAGCACACAAGAGGGGTGGGACGAGCTAAAAAGCATCTATCAAATAAGAACACTCTCCTCGAAAAAACAAATAATGAGCAAAAAGGAAATGAGAAAAAGGGGCTATAAGTCGCCTAACAATACCGACGCATTAATGTTGACGTTCGCAAGAGGAATTAATATTGAAAATAATAAAATAAATGATATTGTTAGCGATGAAGAACTAAGAAGCGTATGTTCAAACTTAAATTCACCATAAAATGATCCTAGTACAAAACAAATTCAACACTGGTGCCAAAGACTATTCCAGTGATTCAGAAAACTCAAAAGAGATTGAGAATGATCTTTCCTATAAAATAGAACGTAGGCAGATTCGAGAAAAAGAAGTTCAAAATATATTTGAAACACTTAACTATATGTGGACGGCAGATGATGTCCGTTGGAAATATATTTCTGGTCTACTCTTGGATACTCTCGATTTTTGCGAAACTGCACCAATGTTTCCAAGGGCACTGAGATTTGCTCCGAGCCAGAACAGTGGTGACAACAGTGATGTTTGGGCTGCTAGAAATTTTACCAGAGCACTTGACCACGTAAATAATGTTGGATTGTTAGAGAAAGCCCAGGACGATGGACTATCTAATCTAGCAAAAAACGGCGAATGTTTTATTCAAGAAGGATGGGGAATCGCACAAGATGCAGAGAATTCAAAAAGAGCAACACATTTTCAATTCAAACACGCTCCGTGGGAAGAAGTCTATTGGGAATACGGAAATACCTCTGTTGCCAGGCTTATCCCATACACGGCAGATAAATACCAAAGTGTTTTTGGCAAAGAGCTAATGGATAAAGTTCGACCAGGAGCACCATTCGGGCTCGATGTTAATAATGAATTATTTTACCAAGGAGGTCTTACTCCAAATTATGAAGTTTATGTTTTATATTACTGGAACTATGGAACTAAAAAATTCGAGCAATTGCACGGTGGCGGTAGTTTCCCTGCAAAAATTCTTAATGGAGAAGATTATCACTGGAAAAGAAAGAATGGTGAAGGCTATTCGCCACTAAGAAAATATATCTACCACAAAAATGTTGATGGATACCATGGATATGGACCGATCGACAAGTTAATGAGGATTACTAAAATATCAACTGAGCTGAAAAATGCTCAACTCAAAATGGCTACGGATACCGGGTTCAAGATAATCACGTCGGCAAACCCAATAGAGACTGAGAGGGATTGGAAAAATAGCATTGTGAACCAAAGATATGGTGTAGACAAGCCTGTCTTTAATAGAGCGACCTCTGCTGGTCAACAGATGAGAGCAGAAACTGTGCGGTCTCAATATGATCCTAACGAAGGCAAGATGTGGACTGATGAGCTTCTAGCAGAGGCTGGAAGGGCTACAAAAATAGATTACTTGAATCTCGTGGCATCTGTTCAAACGGCACGACAGGCTTCTCTTGTTCAAGCGAAACAAGAAGACATTGGACGTGGTAGAATTTACACAAACAGACATACCATCCGACAATTATCCTACGATACGATTTGGGAAACTCGACAAATTAAGAGTGATATAAACAAACACGTGCTCAATGCTGACGACGAATTCACAGATAAATACGCAACGAAGCCAACTGTGAAAAAAACATACCAAGAGATTCTGGATGAAGGAGACGAACTTCGGCTTAACGTAAAGCTCGGAATCGACGAAGTGGATAATCAAACTAAATTTTTACGATCTCAAACTCAAGCTGATTTTGTGGCAAAACTTCCACAGGATTCAGTTGCAGCTGGTGCATTATATGAGAAAATCGCATTTGAAATGTTCCCAGGAGCCAATCTTTCTGGGGAGGACTTCATGCCTGGATCAGCCATCACTGCAATCCAACAACGTAAAGAAGAGAAGCAAGCTGGATCAGAAGGAGGTGGAGGAGTTCCCCAAGCAGAAAACCCAGCTGGTGAAGCGAAAATGACCGCTGCCATTCCAATAGGAGCTTAATCAAAAAAAGATGACAGAATTTGAAGACGAACTCCTCGATGAGGGGTTCACCCCGATTGAAGACGATTTTCTAAATAGTTTTGCGAGAGACATTCACAAACTAAAAGAAGAAGATACGATGACATTTGAAAAAATGGCACATGGAATGCAAGCATATTTCTCGAACAAGAACATGGGTAGGCGGGGGCAATATTATTCCCTTGTTGGACTATTGAATTCAATGAATGTTCTTCGGTCAGACTTTGAAAAATATGAGAAGCTTCCACAATTCAAGCGTCTAATCTCCATGGCTAAACAAATGGTAGAGGAACAGACGGTGAACTTACTTTTTGATAATAAGACCGCTCACGGGGCAAAGTATGCTCTAGACAAGTTCTTCAAATACGAAGCGAAGGTTGAATCACCAAAAACAAACAATATTTTCCTTTTGGCTAACCTAGGGAATCCAAATTCCTCTATCGATGAAGCTATTCGGGATCGAGAAATATTCCTCCAGAATTCTTGACTTTCAGCTTAATCTTTTCTATAACTTGGATATAGAGATAATAGATAACAAACCGCTAACATCACACCTCGCCCTTGAATAAAGGTACCGAGAAGACTGACTAGAAGGCGACCAAGCTGTCCTGTCAGATGTTCAGAAAGAATCTTGGTTGGACAGTTTAATTAACTGCCCTCAGTGGACTACCCCGAATAGGGATGAGCCACGGAAAACAGCTCACGAGCTGTCCCTCGGTAACATTCTTAAGCCCCTTAATTAGTTTTAAAAATCCTCACTCGATGGTAGTTGTGGATTATTTATTGCTTGCTGTATCGGTAAAACTAAGTTAATAAGTTATTTTCTATTTTTGTTTTTAAACCTCACAAACTTTCAACATTTCAGTAAGTAATAAATAGTCTATGACTGCCATTGGGGGGTAGGGGGGCAGTGAAACAACGTTTAACCAGCTGTTAACCAGTTAACTAATCAGCCTGGTATTCCTGGTATCCCTGGTACAATTAAATATACTAACCCCCCGGGGACTGGGTCTCCGGGATATGTGAATTCAATAAATTCCAAAAAAAAAAAAATAAAAAATTTTTTGACCGAGGTTATACCAGTTCACCAGGCTGTGAGGTTTATCCAAGTGGCATGATTTGGATTTGAACTTGTTTCTTACGTGTGTGGTATCCCCCGGATCTACTCCCCCCCATAATTCTGGTGAAAGTCTATAGGGGGTGATTTCTGGATATCTGGAGAACCGGCAAGCATAGAATCAACGCCGGTTAAATATGCTCAATAGTGAAAACGTTTAAACAAGATCAACGAGTGATAACTACTGACAGCATGACAAACTGAATGAACAAAGTTCAATCAGTTCACCATGCTAAAGTTGTTTGATTATACTTGACACAGAATTTGGCTGTGGTATAATTGGAAGGAGGGAAAGTTTGAGGAGGTGAGGGAATTACTGGCAAGCATTACTTGCCGACGCTAACACAATCTGCCAATTCGGCAAGAATGATTGAACAAGTGAAAAACCCTACTAATTTACAAACTGTCCAAAAAGATCGAGTTTGTTCATTTACATTCTAAAAACATAGCAATACACCTTGCGAGACGAACGCAAAGGTAAAAAAGGCACTTTACTACAACTTGTAGATTAGCGACCCATATAACTATTAAAGCTTTGATAGAACAAAGCAAAGAATGTAAACAGAAAACAAATTTTCTTACTAACTAAAAGAAAATGTTTCGGAACTAAATTAAAAAAGGTCACTAAATGAATACCAATTAATCCGAACGAAAAGAAAATTTTGTTTTCCAATTTGTATTTTTTAACTTTTTACAAAATGAATTACGAAAAATTTCAATCTCTAATAATTAAAGATTACCTAAACCATTGCAAAGCTATTACGCAAAACATAAAGAGAAAAAGAAAGCACAATGAAATTTGTAGACAATACGCAAAAGACTCTAAACCGTCACATATTACAGCAGAAAATGATTTTGCTTTATATTGTAAAATAGTTCGCGATTTTTCGATTGACATTGTGGATAACTACAAACGCGGGAAAATCACCCAATATATCGAAAAAGCATAAACATTTAAAACATAAATCAAAGGCAATTTCAAAAGTTGCCTTAAATTTGTATTTTTTAACTTCTTATACAATGGAAAAATTCATTTTAGATCTTTTGAACAAGATCGAAAAATCTGACGTTTGGGAAAATCCTATGATTTTATCAAAGTCGGAAAATATCTTTACCAAAAAAAGGTATCGGGGGATTAATCGCTTGTCATTGACCGGCGGTCAATTCGCCACGTACAATCAGATCAAGAAAAACGGCGGTCAAGTTAAAAAAGGAGCTAAATCAGAGAAAATTTTCTTTTATTCTATGATCGAGAAAAAGGAATTGAGCGAAAAAGGCAAAAAGCAATTTTTTCCACTTGCAAAATGCTTTTCAGTCTTCAATATCAATGACACAGACGGATTAGACAAGTTTAAACATAAGATCGAAAATGATTTTGTCGAAAACAAAGAACTAGAAAAAGTGAAAAAAGAATATTTAAAAGAAATTGCCACTTTCACGAATGAGACCGGGCGAGCTTTTTATCAACCAAAAACAGACAGAGTAAACGTGCCTTTGTTGAACATGTTCAAAGGCGTTTCGGAATACTATTCTACGCTATTTCACGAGCTTTGTCATTCTACGGGTGCTGAAACTAGATTAAAGCGAGCCGGTATTTTAGAACACAATGGCTTTGGATCAGATTCTTATTCAAAAGAGGAATTAGTTGCTGAATTGGGTGCGATGCTTTGTTTGGAAGACTCGGAAAACTCGGAAAAAGCAAGAAATAATTCACTAGCATATTTAAAGAGTTGGATGTCTAAACTAAAAGAAAAACCAAAAGAATTAATTTCAGCATTTTCACAAGCTGAAAAAGCAAGAGATTATATTTTTAAGGTTTAGAATATAGATCATAGCGAATTGAAATCAATTCGCTTTAATTTGTATTTCTTAAATATTATACAATGACAAAGTACAAAGTTTTTAACGGTATCAGTTACAACGAAAAAACAAGTGAAGAAATCAATGAATTACTAACTTATTAACTATGAAACCTTTTGAAACATTCGCACAAAACGTGGCAATAATTATTTTATCAATTCTTATTTACTTAAATATATTTTAAAAAATGGAAACACCTTTCATACCGGTTT
>Ga0075114_10001496_pt1 | contig 12565 bp, 9 predicted proteins | sample AntAceMetag02UKM_FD_69784 | JGI IMG/M metagenome (GOLD analysis project Ga0075114, IMG submission 69784) | Saline lake microbial communities from Ace Lake, Antarctica - Antarctic Ace Lake Metagenome 02UKM | ecosystem: Environmental > Aquatic > Non-marine Saline and Alkaline > Saline | place...
CAGCGAGCGAAGATAGATCTGCGGAAGTGCATCCGCTGCTATTGCTGCCACGAGATGTGTCCCGAGCGGGCGATTGACCTGCGAAAGCCCTGGCTGGGTAGGATGCTCTCATGATAGGGCAGCGCTTCGGCAGCTCTTGGATCGTCGTCTACCGCCGACGAAGGGAGTAGGCATGCTGGAGAAGCTTCTGTTCGCCTCGATCTCGGTCACCAACTTCGTGGGCCTGACCCTCTCGCTGTGGTTGGGCTTCTACATCATCTCTCGCAGCCCGCGGAGCAGGGTGTCTTGGCTGGCTGGCGCCACGCTCTGGTCCCTCTGTGTCTACTTCCTGAGCAGTCTGGCCTACCTCCATAGCCCGCCAGAGGAAGGCTCCCTGCCCTGGTGGCTGGGGTGGAGCGTAGTCCTCGCGGTGCCCTTCTGGTTCCACCTCAGCCTTTCCCTCCGACCCGGAAGGCAGACCACGACTTTACGGTTGTTGGTCATCCTCGTCTACCTGCTGGCCTTGAGCGTCGCGGCCGTGATGACCTACACCCGCTGGGTTTTCGCTGGAGCGACGCCGAAGTCGCCTCTGTACTACAGCGCCCAGCGGCCCGGTCCTCTCTACCCTCTCCTGGGCCTCTTCCTGACCATCGTGCCCGCCCTGTCCCTCTACAACCTCTACGTCAGTTGGGGCCAGGCCAGCACTCCTGCTGTCCGGCGGCAATTCGCCGTTCTCCTGTGGGCCACCGGGCTGGCACTCTTCAGTGGGGCGTATACGTCCCTTTCCATCTGCCTTGGCCTGGACGCGCCTGTGTTCATCAGCAACCTCAGCCTGAGCGCGGCGGTCCTCCTCCTCGGCTATGGCGTCGCCCGCTACAGTGCCCTGATTGAAGGGCGTACCATCAGGCGGGATTTCGTCTACACGGCCCTGGCCACGGCCCTCGTGATCGGCCTCTACCTGCTGGCCGCCTTTGCCTCCGACCTGGTCTTTGATGTTCCCTTCATAGCCTTCGTTTTGATCATCATGCTGGCTATCGTTTCCCATTCGCTTTACGATTGGGCACGCACTCATTTGGATCGTCTCTTCTACCACCAGCGATATGGCGATCTCAAAGCTCGCTTGCGGCAGTTCGCCCGCACGACCAGCCCCGACCAGGATATCCAGGACCGATTGCAGGTTATCATTGAGACTCTTTGCCGCTCCCTGGAGGTGACCAGGGGCTTCATCGCCCTGCGAGAGGGGGAAGGGTTTGCTGTCATTGCCGGTTGGAAGGCGGACGTGATAGGCCAGTCTGTAGCTTCCGAACATCTCACCACAGACGACATCACCATACTGTCGCCACCAGGGGAAATGATGGGACTTGGCGACATGGCCTTGATCGCTCCGCTCCACGCTGGCGGCGAGCAGACAGGGGCCATCGTCCTGGGCCAGAGGACCACAGGGGCCGAGTACGGCGAAGACGATCTCGACATGTTGGACGAGTGCGCCCATACGGTGGGCAGCGTGGTGCACGCCGCGCGTCTGCAGGAACGGAGTGTCCAGCAGATTGATGCCTTGCTGACGGAGGTTCGGGAACGAGAGCGGGAACTGCAGGTGAGCATGCGGCAACTGCTGGCGGAGACGAGGCCGCCGCTGCTCGCCGGACAGAGCGAGCGGGAAGACATCTCTCTCGTCGAAGACGTCTTGCGGCATCAGTACGACTACCCCTACCTGGGCGAACACGCCTTGGCTCAGCTTCGTTTCATCGAGTCGTATCTCGATGTCGGGGAAGGCGCCATCGTCACGCATCTCGACCGGGGCAGAGCCTTGCAGAAGGTGCTGATCGCGGCCATCGAGAAGTTGAAGCCGCCTGGCCCGCAGCCCTCGCCACCCAGCCGGCAGTGGCACCAGTACACCATACTGCACAACTGCTACGTGCTGGGGAAGCCCAACCGCGACGTGATGAGCGATCTGTACATCGGCGAAGGCACGTTCAACCGCGCCCGCCGCCGGGCCGTCAGGGGGGTCACTCGAGCCCTAGGAGAGATGGAGACGGAGGCCCAGCGAAGAAACTAGGTCTAGCCCGCCCCGCCCCAAGCGGGGCTCGCAGCCTGGCAGTTTCTGGCAGCTTTTGCTCTTGTAGTGGCACCCCCTTTGTGCTTCAATGGAAGCGCAGAGGGGCCCTTTGCTTGGGGCCAGGTATCTGTTCCAGCGTTCCTGGCAACAACCACACACAGAGGAGGCGGACATGACTGGGACTCAACACGCATGGCCACGCACTGCGGCGAAGGCCGTGATGATCATCGCCATCGGCTTCTGGCTCTGGTTCAGCATCGGCTCAACCGCTTCAGAGCGCCTCGGCCCGATGAACCGGCTGATGCACACTCTGGTGTCGGCAGGTCTTTTCATCGTGAGCACGCTGCTGGCCTGGCGCTGGCTGGGCATCGGCACCGCTCTGCTGACCCTGGAAAGGTTGCTGGCCACAGCCTTCGTCATGCGCAACTTCAGCCGGAGAACGTTCAGTACCTCGACCTTCACGCCGATGTCCCTGTCCCTGGCCTTCCCGCCTCTGGCAGCGGGAATCCTGTTCCTACTCTGCTGGCGAGGGACTCGATTATCGGAAGGATGAATGACAGGGAGAAGTGACCACCGTCGGTACCGGAGGATTCACCAGATGGGGCTTGAAGGTTTCCTCAGAACCCAACTCAGGAGGTTGTTCACCAACCAGGGTAGTGTTGCACTTGAAAGCAGGATTCCTCCACTCGAGAGTCGATTTGAGGAGATAGCTGAAGTCGGTCTCTATCTGCACATCCCCTTCTGTCGCCAGATCTGCCCGTACTGCCCTTACAACAAGGAGATCTATCATCCTGAAGTGGCACAAAGATACGCTGATGCTGTGAGAAAAGAGGTTGACATATACTGTGAGTTGATTGGCAATAGACCAGTGACCTCCTTCTACATTGGCGGCGGAACACCTACAACAATGCTACACAGTGGGCTTGACAGGATTCTCCAACATATCTTCAGATCCCTCAATATGCAATGCGACATACACTTGGAAAGCCATCCAAATGACTTGACCTCAGACAATCTTGACGCCATCCACTCCCTCGGAGTAAGGCATCTGAGTATCGGCGTGGAGGCTCTTCAAGACCACCACCTGAAGGCCCTGCAAAGGCCATATTCTGTCAAGCAGGTGATGACAGCCGTTGATCGAGCTGTGAGCAGCGGATTTGAGTGCGTCAATGCCGATTTCATCTTCGCCCTGCCTGACCAGACCTACAGCGAGGTCGAAGAGGCTGGCCACGCACTGGTCGACATGGGCGTTGATCAGATTGCGGCCTACCCCCTTTTCAGGTTTCCCTACACCAAAATGGGACGGACTGCCAGGCAAAGCAATCTTCACATCTTCAGCGTCTTGCAGCGAAGGAAGATGCTTGGCATCCTAGAGAGGATCTTCTACGACGCAGGCTTTGAGAGAACCTCCGTTTGGGCCTTCACCAAACCGGGAGTTCCAAAGTACTGCTCGGTGACGGTACCCCTCTACGTTGGCCTTGGTGCCAGTGGAGGGTCTTACCTGAGAGAGATCTTCTACCTCAACACTTTCAATGCCGCCGAGTATACCAAGGCCCTCGAGGATGGCAGGATGCCGATTGCCCTGTCACTTGATCTGGCAGAGGACATGCAAATGGCTGGATGGCTCTATTGGAGAGTCTACGAGACCAGATTCAGAAAAAGCGCTTTCAAGAAGAGATTCGGAAGAGAATTCGACGAGGTCTACGGAAAGTACGCAAGGCTGTTGTCTCTCATCGGATGTCTAAACGATGATGGGGATGAGATAGCTCTTTCTGACAACGGAGTATACTGGCTGCACGTATTACAGGACCTACTGTCAATAGACTACATTAGCAGGCTCTGGGGAACTTCAAAGCAGGAACCTTGGCCAGAAAGGGTGGCCCTGTAGGGCGATTCGTCGTGGGAATGCCCAGGCGCTGGGGAAGCATCGATTGGGCACAACATAGCACCATGGCTGATGGTCGGCTGGCGCGCCACCAGACCAACCAGTTCAGCGCGGCCTGATCTTGATCGCGTGCAGTGACTGATCCCTCTGCGGCCAGTACACCAACACTTGCGCTTCCGGCTTGCTTTCACATTCACCGTGCGCAGCAATGACCTCATACCCATGAGGGTACTGGACATCAGGCACGAAGAACTCGGCGGGGGCGTCGATGCTGGGATCAAGGCGGAACTCGAACTCGAAGAGCCTTGTCTTGACGTCGAACGACATGCGCAGGGGTTCGCCGGGAACCTTACTGGCGTAGGGACGCACCACCGCCTCCAGCGCCCGACCGCCATCATGGATGCTGCCTGAGCCGGTCATCTGGTCACGACTGAAGATGGACAGGTCTTCGTCGTTCCATAGATCACCGCGCTCGTTGGTGTTGTCGGCCGTGTAGTTCCAGATGGTGAAGTCCACCAGGTTCGCTTCCAGAGCCTGCATTGTGTCGTCCATGGCCTCTACATGCCTGGAGAAATCGCCTGTGCGGTAAGCCTCTTTGCTGTGCATGTTGAAGGCAATGCCGGTCTCCCCGATCAGCGTAGGCACGCCGCCAAACATCTCCTGGGAGCCATCCACGAAGCGCTTGATCTGCCTCACGAAGCTCTCCCGTCTCCGGTTCCGTCCGAAGACAAACTTCTTCCCTCCGCCGTGTGTATCAACGCCCAGCCAAGGGACATAGCGCTGAATGCCCAAGGTGATGCCATCGTACCAGTGCGGCGCGTGGACGATGCCTCGATTCTCTGAGGGTGCATAATGCCCATGATCTGGACCCGCGAATTCGGTGGGCTGCGGACCTACGAAGATCAAGGCATCAGGGTGAACCGAACGGATCTCGCGTATGTAGCGTTCCACAAAAGGCACGAAGTAGTCGCGGTCAAACTCCACCACACGCCCGCCGACTTCACAAAAATGGTGAGGCCGGAGCAGACGCGGACGTCCTGCTGAATTCTTTTCCCAAACGCCATTTTGGCGCCAGATGGGCTCGTAACCATCCAGCCAAAGGGACGCTCCTTGAGGATTCACCAGCGCGGTTTTGGATCTCAACGAGGGCATGGCAAAGGGCAGCTTGATCGTCATCTCCTGCGGGAAGCCAGCGGCCAGCAACATCCCCTGAAAGATGGTCGAGGTCTCGCCCTGAGCAACCATCTCGGCCACGATAGCGTTGAGATCTGGACATCCGATGTAGCCTTGGAGGGGCTCATTGAGCGTGTCATACCCCACCACATTGGGCAGATCACGTAACCGCAGGGCGACTTGCCTGACGGCGTTGATGTAGTGGCCCTGCAGGTATTCTTGCACGGGGACGCCCTCCACCCTGGTATCCGGCGCAAAGTCATTTCCTCCGAAGAACAGGGTGAACATGGTGGCGCAGGCGAATCGGCCGGTGTTGCTGGGCCAGATCATGCGCGGGAGAGGGTCGCCATGTTCCTGATGAGTGAGAGCAGCGCCCGTGGCTTTGAACTTGGTGATGTCCATGCCCACTGCTTCGAAGGTCCAGCCGGGCGCGCCGTCGCCCCCTGAGAAACGGCTCCACACGTCCTGATGCGGGTCAATGAACAACTGAATGTCATGTTCGGCGGCTTTCTCAACCACCGCACACACATAGTCGAGGTATTCCTCGTCGTAGATACCCGGGCCAGCATGCTCTATGGCCTCCCAGGTGACCAACAGGCGCAGGAAGGTCAGCCCCCACTTCTTCAGGCGAGCGAAGTGCTCATCAGCCTCGTCCAACGGGAACGGCCTGCCCACAAAGGAGACGTTCCGGTGGTCAAAGAACCCCTCTCGGAGCCACGTTCCGCCATTGGGCCTGCGGGGCACCTTGCTGCTGCCACCTAGGTTTACGCCGCGCAGGAGCAGCGTGCGATCATGTTCATCTTTGAACCAGCGCCCTTCGGTCTTGATCATCTACCCTCTCCCGCCAAGCATGGTACCCTGAGACGAGCCACAGGCCGCGGGGTTCGTAGGGGCGACCGGCCGGTCGCCCCTACAGTCGCCTTCGCCCCATTTCGACGACAATAATCACCACAAGCTGAATCGCCAATGCCCAGTGACGAACAGCATCTCAGAACAAGTACTTCGTGCCCACTGCGCCCAATACAAACTCGTCGGGCATCTGGCGAGCGAACTGGCTGATCGCCTTGAAGCCAGTGCAATGCGTGGGGACGACCATCACCGGCTTCATCTTCTTGATCTCGTCAATCGTGCGCTGGATCTCCTCGTCGTCTGCAGGAGCGAGATGGAAGCCGCCGAGGATGGCCCGCACCCTGTCCACGCCGCTGATCTCTCGCGCATAGTTGACGGTGTTCACGATCCCTGAGTGCGCACAGCCCGCCACTATCACCAGCCCCTTGTCTTTGACATTGATGACGATGGCCTGATCGTCTTCTATGTCGTCACGGAAAAAGGTTTCGCCTTCCCGGTAAGCCCTTGTTGACGATCGCCCTGCCTTTTCGAAACTCAAGCGGGGGACAGCGCCTGTTGTCCAACATCCCGGCCCCAGTTCGTGGGGGCCTTCGCAGAGGACGATCTCCGCGCCAGCCGCCTCCCACGCCTGGCGCGGCGGTGGGAGCACAGGACCATACTTGGAACCATCTTTCTGGATCTTCCAGCGCTCCCGGAAGGCGGCAGGATGGGCAATCAGCGGCACTGGATGACCTTTCACCCAACTTCGTATCTCTTCCATTGTGGCATCCTTGCCCCACTTGCGGGCACTTGGTTGCCTGCCCACCGCCTTGATGACGTCCGTCATCGCCGCGGTGTGGTCGCCGTGGCCGTGGCTCAGGGCCATTATGTCAATCACTGCCGGGTCAATCTTCATCCGCCTCATGTTCTCCGGCAGCGCGATGTCGGTCACGCCAGCGTCCCAGAGGATGGTCTTGCCAGCATCCGCGAGCTCGACCAAGGCCGCGAAGCCGTGCTCCGCGAGCAGAGGTTCCTCGTTGAAACGGATCACCGTCTCGGTAGACTTCACCATCAGATCGGCCCTATTGTCCACCAGCACCGTGACCGCGACGTTCCCAGTTTCACCAAAATCCCCTATCCTGCTCATTGGTTTGCCTCCACCTATCACTCCACGAACCGCACTTGGGCCGGCGGTTCCAGGGCAGTTGACCTGCTGCCGTCAGGGCGGAAGGTAAACACTTCATCGTATTGCCGCCCCATGACCACATCCACCTCACCGTTGCTCATCCCGTAGACGACAGACCATTGCGTGCTCCCCTGGGCCACTTCGGCCAGCAGTCCCATGGCGCCCTGAGCAGGTATCTGGCCCTCAGCTTCCGTGAGTCGCTCGCTGACCCTGTCATAGCGCCAGCATCGCCCTGCGGCAGATTCCCCGGCCGAGGCGCGCAGGAAGTTAGTGGCCTGGTGCCAGGGTGTCTCATTGGGGATGACGACCATCTCTCCCTGATAGAACTCCACCAGGACCGCACGTCCCGACGGATCAGCCATCAGGTAGTGGACGGGAGGCCCTCCGCCCATGTCGATGTTGTAGCTCTCCAGGATGGCCACGGCCTCGTCCACATTTCTGGCCTGATCGAGCATCTGGCGGATGGCCATGAGCGATCCGATGGTCTCCTTGCCCGGGTCAGAGCGCATCTGCCCCGGTGGTACAGCCGCCATGCCGACGGCCAGGCCGTGCTCGTTCATGCCATCGAAAGGCAAGAGGGGCGCGTTCAGCAGCGCTCGACGCTCGCCAAGCGGCAGATCGGTCAGCCCGTGTGCCCTGGCTTCCCCAAATCCAAAGTAGGCGATGTCCACCATCGAAACCGAAGCGTAGCCGTCCGGCGGGTCGGTGAACAGGAACAAGGCCGGACTGTACTCCCAGTCGAAGTTGCGGCCATAGAGCATGTTGTCCGCTTCGCCGAGGGCGGCGAAAAGCGAACAGGCCCACGCCGGCGGCGAGCCGTGTGGAATAAGCCCACAGTCGGACCACAAAACTGCTGACGGGAGTATTCCACACGGCAAGGCCGTCACACCTGGGGCTGGCGCACTCGCCGCCATCCACTCCTGGACACCTTCAGCAAAAACCACCCTCTCCTGGTATGCACCGTAGTAGCGCATGGTGTAGAGTGGGTGATCGTCCAGTTGCTCCAGGCTGCTGAGTGTGGCGACTTGTTCGTCTGAGAGGCCATCTGTGCGGGGCTCATCTGCTGGTGCGGCAGTTGGCGTAGGGGCCGTAGGCGTCGCGGCAACGGTCCGGGGGACAGCCGTCGGCGCAGGCGCGGGAAGGCTGCAGCCGACCAGAAGCCACAGGACGCATGCTATGCCGATGAGCCGCGGGAGCAACCTTCTGGTGTTCATCCGCTCTCTTGTCGTACCTTGGCTGTTTCCTTCACTCCGCTGAGAGCCACCACGGACAGGAGAAACAGCCCCGCGTAGACAGCAAAGATGACCAGATAGCCCAGGCCCGGACGGAGAGCGTTGAAGAAGTCAGCCATCGGTCCACCAATGCCCGCGCCGACTATGCCCGCACCGGCCCCGGCCAGGTTGGAGATGCCCAGATAGCGCCCCGCCTCCTGGGGTGGTACCAGGTCGGTGCCCAGCGCCCAGTTGGTGGCCATGAAAGTACCGGCCCCCATGCCGATGATGCAGCCGCTGACGATCACCAGCGGAAGATTGGTGGCAAAGAGCAACAGAATCGTGCCAGCAGCGGCGATCAGGCCAGAGAGCGCCACCAACCGCTTGCGACCGATGCGGTCCGCCAGGTAGCCGCCGCCCAGCGCGGTGATGATCAGGAAAACGGCCACTGCCGCCAGCAGCAATGTGGTCACCGTCGCCGCGTTGGGGATATGCAGGACATCCGCCAGGTAGTACTGAGCGAAGCCCTGAATGGAGCCCACCGCGGCCAGGAACAGCAGCCGGTTGATCACCCACCAGATGAACGAGGTCTGCCGCCGAGCCTCCTTGCCGATCCCCACCGATGCGCCAGCGTACACGCCCACGAAAACGGCGCCGGCCATGCCCACGAGGCCCGCCAGGCCAACGACAGCGATCTGCAGACCGACCGTCGCGCCCCGTTGCGCCAGTTGCGTCCCGCTGGCGCGAACGATCCATACGGCCGCCTGCGTGACGGCAACGAAGATGACAGTGAGGGCCATCAACCGCATGACCCGGCCGCGGACGGGTTCGGTGGGCTTCTCCTTCAGCGGTTCCTCGTGCACGGTGAGGACGGTGATCAGCATGGTGACGAAGAAGGCGGCCATGATGATGCCCACGGTCAGCCAGATGTTGCCAGCGTCCACCAACGGGCCGATGAAGATGACCAGAAAAACGGGCAGTAGTTCCATCACCGCTTTGACTCCAGAAGCTCGCCCCCGCTGGTTCTCGGGCACCAGATCAGGAATCAGCCCTTGCACCGCGCCGTGGGCCACGTTGGAGGAGATCTGCAGGAGCACGATGCCGGTGAGCAGGACACCGTACGCGGCGGTGACACCAAAGGCGGATTGGAAGAAGCCATCCAGCGTTGAGCCCACGAAGAGCGGGGAGGCACCGATGATGAACAGGAACAGGATGTTGAGCAGAGTGCCGCCGACGATGAACGGACGCCGCCGCCCCGCCCGATGCGTGCTGCGGTCGCTGAGCATGCCTGCCATAGGCTGGACCGCCATGGCCATAGCCAGCCCGATGACGCGGATGGTCGCCAGGTAGGTGTTCTTCAGCTCCAGCGGCGCGAATAGCACCACCAGATAGGGCAGCAGCACCGGCGTGATGGTGCCTGAGGCTACGTTGATCCCCAACCAGTAGATGTTGATGGCAATGTGATCGTACCAGCGCATTTGCTGTTTCATGCTCGGCCCTCCTACTGATATGATAGCTTCCATACTTGGCTCTCAGGCATAGTCTGTGCTGACCTTCTCGTGAGCTTTCTATGGGTGTTGTTGGCCCGCATCCTGTGCGGGCATGCACCGTCACTTACCTCCCCGCTAGGCCCGGTTGAAGTAGAGGCCCTTCCCTCTCACCGAGTTGTGTTGTCTCAATGGTCACCCGTCACCTACTTTCACCACATCCCGCTCCCCCTACGCCGGAGGGTTCTCCGGTGCTGCTCTTCCAGAGCCTGCCCTGAGCCTATCGAAGGGCTCTTCACACCTTCCGTGGCCTTCACTCCGCATGAAAAGCTCGGCACCTTCCTGTTCCCCTTCCGGGGCTAACCTTTCGACGCTGCAGGATTCACCTCATGTTGCGGGCTGCGGTTTTGCTCTCCTTTCTCAGGAGGTTACAGCGCTTCAGCACCTCCGGTCACCCAGAAGCACTGGTTGCCTGCTACGCGGCTGCCTGACCGCAACCGCGACCGGACTTCCACCGGTTAGCAGACGACAGCTTTAAGGACACACCAGCGACTTGTCAGGCGGCCTTATGTTGGACAAGAGCCTATGCTGATACATTGAAGCCCTTGCCTAGCTGACAGCTTACCAGTGTGTACTGGATAAAATCCAGTGTCTCCTTCATGTACTCTGATTGCTCATCGTCTCGCCACGCCAAGGCCCACTCGATTAGCGCTGACCACCGCTCACCGAGAGCTTCCTGCGCCCACCGTGCTGCGAGCGACTTCGAGATCACCGTTCCATGTTGGAGTGTATACAGCGCCCGACACATGGTCAGAACGGCGTAGGCCTGATACTCGCCACCGCGCAACCAGGGGTCCGGATCATGGAGCATCGGCAACCACCACTCGTGTAAGACCCCCTGCACAGCGCGTCGTAGGTCGTTTGGCTGGACTGGGTCAATCAGAGTCCGTGGAACTGGCCCTGTCACCACAACTCCCTGTTCTCGAAGGATGTGACGTTGAATAACCCAGTCGCTCCCGAGACGAGCCATGTAGAAATGTCCCTCATTGACGCATGGACACGGTACGTCGGCACGACCGTGGCGACGAAGTGTGTCTTGCGGTACGTAGGAGCCCTCCAATTTCGTTGCCCATTTCAAGCCGCTGGCTGCCAAGCGACCATGCATCGCTTCCAGATCTTGAATCATCTCCTCTGGCAGCCCGTCAGCAGTGACGACGACAAAATCAACATCGCTCCGTTGGGAGTCGAAATCACCAGTGGCAAGCGACCCGTAAAGATACATGCCAATGAAGTGATTCCCCAAGATAGTTTGCACATCCGATAGTAATACATGCAACACGGCGTTGACTTCGGGGTAAGGAGTAGGATGAGTAACCTGAACCGACATTGAGACCTCTGTGTTGACCTCGATGGCTGACCGCGCCTGAAGGCCGCCCAACGGGTTTTGAGCTCAGCCGCCCCGCTCGTACCTCCGCTTGCTTCTCAAGATAATCAGATTGGAACCATCGCTGGCAAATCGCCCAGCCCGCGGGGTCGGCTGCACCGAGTGGTTAGGCTGCGCACGATAGGAGCTATCCCTTCCGACCGGCATACACCCCATATCCCACTGACATGCTATCCCCCGTTCCCATCCATTCGCAATGTTCTTGTTGTGCGCAGCCTAGCTATGCGTTGGGTCCAGCACAAGCCCCATGAAGAGCAACACGCCTGTCTCATTGTCACGAATTGCGCAGAAGAAGGGGCGATCAACTACCATGCTGAACCGGTGTCCCAAACCCGTCGGCATTAGCACCGCTGTGACAGCAGCCGCCTCTGTGCCTTCTTCGTTCACCTCTACAAATGTCTTGTGGATGACCTTGCTAATCACTAAAGGCCCAGCACCCATTCCCAGGAAATCGACTCCTGCAAATTCTCCGCCTCCAAGAGCCACGAGGTTGGGAAGGATATCCGCTCCGTATTCCACTCTGAAGCGTGGCAGTACGACTTCCCCCTCCATCTCGTGGAATCTGGACATCCACTGCTGCCAGTTCTCAACAGTGAGGGCCTTCAGGAATCTGTCAGTGGAGATAGTCGGCTTGGGAAGAAAGACATACATGCTGATTCGGCGTTCACCGTAGGGCAGACTGACCGCCTGGAAGAGCTCGTTCTCGCAGTAGTCATAGTATCCCGACTGTGACATCATAGGATGTCGCTTACGGCTTCCGTCGAGTAAGGTAAATGCCCTTTCCTCTGTTTTTTCCTCATCGAACTGAGTTGTCCAAATGCCCTTGAAGTAGACGGCGTTGATCAGAATCAGTATCGCGGAACGTACATCACCCGAGGTAACCAGTTCTCTGATCTTTTCATTGGTTTTGCTGGCAACCCACTCGTTGATCATGTCCGCCGCGCCAGGATCGCTGAAGTCCAGGTTGACCACCTCGCCAGAGTAGTGGTCCCTGATCCGTCGAACGAAGTCAGGAGCCAGTTCAATGCCATTGCACGCCCAGATCGAGTTAGCAATGGCCAATTGAACTTTGGGATCGAGACCACCTTGCATTGACATGAAGGTTGCGTTAGCCTCATTGACTTCCTGTAAACCCAGCCCCGTCAACCCAAGGACTTTGGCCATCGCTTGCTTCGTCTTGCCTTCCGCACCATTGTACGCCATCGCCAGTGCAATGGCTACAGTAAACGAAGATAGAAACACATTCTTGCCAACCTCTTGCTCAACAGTTGGGACAACAACCGGAAACCCAAGTCATTGTTGGCAGCAACCAGTTT
>Ga0075114_10001500_pt1 | contig 12544 bp, 9 predicted proteins | sample AntAceMetag02UKM_FD_69784 | JGI IMG/M metagenome (GOLD analysis project Ga0075114, IMG submission 69784) | Saline lake microbial communities from Ace Lake, Antarctica - Antarctic Ace Lake Metagenome 02UKM | ecosystem: Environmental > Aquatic > Non-marine Saline and Alkaline > Saline | place...
TAGTGACATTTTTATGTTAGATAGTTCTTTGTTGTTCCTCCTCAATGGCAGAAGCAGGGTGGTCTGAGGTGGATCATTGATATCAATAGAGGGATTCTTAGAGGTATTTAATTATAAATTATGCGGGAATTATATTCAGACGTAAGTAATCTGGATATAATTCCCGCAATAGGTTTATTTTGGGAAATTTAGATTTTATTCAATAATATTATTCAGTTCATTCAGGAGATATTCGCGGTCTTCCTTTTCTTCCACTTTTTCGGCTTCTTTTTTACCAAGATCAATGTATTCCTGGGCGGCAGTAACATTGCCCGTTAGCGTCTCTGCTCTGGCAAGTGCTTCATAAGCGAATCCCTTATTAAAACCCTCTAATTGATTCTTCTGGCATATATCCAAACAGGCTTGAGCATAAGTAGCAGCTTCCAAAGGATTAATTAAAATAGCATACACATGAGAGATCTGCCATTCACCAACAGCAAGATTTGAAGGGTTGCCTATGGCTTCCCAGTGTGCACGGGACGCGTGAGCATAATGGATCATCATCAGATCATCCTCGGGGGTACGGTCAGTTTTGTCGATATAGTCCCAGCACTTATTAAAATAGTCAGCAGCAAAGAAACGGTGTGCCTGCATTACTGGATCATTCTGCTCAGCATTGGCATTATTATCCGGTTCTGTTTGAGCCGGTGGTTCATCTGCCACCAGCAGGGCAGATATAAAGATAATTACAAGCAATATCACGAATTTCATATTAACCTCCTGAATCTGAGCCTAAGATAATTTTATTAATATTCCTGTCAATTTGTTAGCCTTGACTACCCATTAAGTCAGTCCCGATTCATCGGGATGAACCGTACTCTAGGAGTCCTGGACGACAGTTTATAGTGATAACGGTCGCCCCCAGAAGTCTTGTCTGGAATACCAGCCAAAACTCCTGCTAAGTGGGGTGAAATGTGGTTTATTTTAGCACGTAGTGCTTATTTATTTGTAGTAAAAACGAATCAGATTTCCACCCCCACCTTTTCCTATCAACGGCTACGCCGTTGATAGGAAAAGGTGGAAGATCGTGTTATTAACTATACTACAAATAGATATCCTCTACGAGGAAATAAAAAGAGACTAAATCAGAGCCCTTACTTAGAGGGTGGATATTCTACATGAGTGAGGAATAAGCCTTGCGGGGGGGCGGTGTAGATCAGGTTATTTGTGGGGTCACAGTCATTTATTAGTTTTGTGATTATAGCGGGATCTGATTTTGTGTGGGAGATTCTCAGGCAGGTACCTACTATTCGGCGCACCATATTATGTAAAAAGCGGTTTGCCTGGATGGTGAGGATAAGCTGGGATTCTTTTTTGTGGATTTCAAATGCTTTGATGGTGCAGCGATGATGATTCAGGTCAGGATTATGTTTGGCAAAGGCAGTGAAATCATGTTCACTGAGAAATTTGGGCAGGCAGTTTGAAATAGACTCCTGGGTGAAATTGAAGCGGGGAAAATTTACGGAAAAATGTCTCTGAAATGGTGAATAATCCAGGGCAATATGATATTGATAGGTGCGTGAAGTGGCATTATATCGGGCACTGAAATCATCTGGAACCTGCTGGCAGTTTTGTATTTTGATATCGGCAGGGACTCTGCTGTTTAATGCAGCAACGATCTGATTTGTATTCATTCTGGTATCCAGATCAAAGTGTGCATACTGGTTTTGGGCATGCACTCTGGCATCCGTTCTGCCGGAGCCGGTAACAGCTATATGGCTTCCAGCAATTTCTGAGAGTATATTTTCCAGAGAGGCTTGAACAGTTCTGCCTTGAGACTGGATTTGCCAGCCATGGAAATCAGTACCATCATAACTAAGACAAATAAGATAACGTGACATCTGGCGTCCTTTTTAATAAAAGCAGATGAAACCAGTGATCATGAGCATCACCGTTCCCGTAATATCTGCATTCCAGGAATATTGCAATTTTATATGATTATCAGGATTTTCTATTTGCTGCCTGATGTTTTCAATGTGGTTATGGGTAAATTCCAGGCAGATCGTGATGATCTTTGAAAGGTTATTTGACTGCTTTTTAGCCTGAGCGAAACTTTCAAAGAAAATCGGGATAAAAAGCAGGGTAGCAGTAAGGAATTCTTTGAAGGGATTCATTTTTTCCGGTAGAAACGCGAAAAGCTCAGTGAGAGAGGAAGTTTTAATCAAAAAAACTGATATGAGGAGCAGAAAAGCAATTCTGGCGATAAGCAGCAGATCATTATAAAAATCATTTCTACTAAGCAGTGAAAAGATGAGGATAGCAATTATCAGGGGTAATATCCGCATCAGAGCATTGAGCCAGAATTTATAAATTTCAGGATAGAGCAGCAAATAAAGCAGTACTACAGCAAATAATAAGAGTAGTTTAATCGAGGTAGCAATTACAATGAATAAGGATAATGTCAGGCAAAAAAACCATTTGAAGAGGGGGTGTTGTTTAAATAATATATCTTTAGCCAGGATCATGGCTTTTTGGGACGCAAACTCCGCTCTGGAGCAGGTCCTGGCATAGCATTTGATTTAGTTTTATCCAGCTCTTCCAGTTCTATGATCATTTCATCATCAGTGCTGTCTTGTGCTGCTGCTTCTGCTTCAAGCTGTTCTGCTTCTTCTGCCAGTCTCTGTTCCATTTCCACCAGCGCAGGTAATCTATCCAGCTGGAGAAATTTTCCATCAAAATATAATGAATTCACAGTTTCTTTTCTTTCGTTTTGATTATCCCAGCTTAATACTTCTTCAAAATAGGGACGGGCAGCCGTTGTATCCTGATAAATAAAATATTCCATATACCCGAGTGTGAAGATAGCATCAGGATAGAATTGAGAAGTGGTATCAACAGCGATCTGCTGCAGAACGACCTGAGCAGAATCGGGTTTCTGGTCTAAAATTGATATGGCATAATTAAGATCATCACGCTGTCTTTTTGCGGCATAAGTGATAAATTCCACTTCCTTGCCCTGCATCAGCGATTCCGCACCATAAGAATATTTATTATCCGGATAGTCACTTACGAATTCCTGATAAAACTGCTCTGTTCTGCTACTGTCCTGATAAGTATTTTTCAAAAGCCACAATTTAACAAATTTCACATAAGGGATAAATTCATGGTCATAAAGTTCAATATCAGATTGCAGAACAGTAATTTCCTGCTGGAGAGTATCGCGTCTGGTGGGTAGTATAATTTCAGGTATAGTCTCTTCTGTAGCAGTGCTGTCTTCCAGGACAATAGTGAGAGAATCAGTGGGTATGATCAGAGTGTCAGCGGGAACAGATAATGAATCTACTACCTGCTCAATGCTGTCCACTACGGTTAATGTATCAAGATAATTAAGCTGATATCTGAGGGAATCAAGTCTCACTGCCATGGTGTCACGGTAATTGATAATATTATCATAAACCACCATAGCCGAATCAGGCAGCTGAAGTACTTCTAGATAATATTCTGCAAGTTTCATCTGCTCAGAGACCAATTGCTGCAATTCAATATTATCACGTGAGGTGTTATACTGCACGATCTGGCTGGCAACTGCACTATGACTGACAGCATTTTCCAAAAAGGGAGAATCTGCTTTCTGGGTGCGGACATTATTGAAATACTCAATGGCAAGCTCATAATTATTGAGAATCCTGAAATGCATCTCTCCTCGCCAGTAAGAAGCTTCAGCAGAGAGATAAGTCTTATCATTTTCATTGATCACCTGCTCAAAGATTATATCTGCCTGATCAGTATCACCCAGTTGCGCCAAAGCTCTGGCTTTTAAGATCAATAATGCTGAAATCTCCTGATCACGGTATTCCTGTTTCATCAGGGATGTCACTTGAGTCAAAACAGGTTCATATTCTTCCTGCAATAAACTATTATAAGTTATATAGTAACGGGCATTAAGCTTGTTCTTTTTGTCAGTCCGGATCTTCAGAAAATCATTGAAAATCTCACTGGAGAGTTCATAATGTTTATTTTTATGGTACAATAACCCCAAAGAGAAAAAAGCATCTTCATAAATATCACTTTTGGGGTAATTATCAATGATCTTTTTGTAATAAAATTCCGCCTGAGAATATACTTCATCTTCCAGATAATATTCAGCCAGGAGATTAGTAGCTTCCACAAGGAATTTTTTTGAAGTACCGGTAACCAGGAAATCCCGCAGTTTTTTATAAGCAGTATCTTTATCGAGTTCCCATTCACAACGGGCAATATAAATATGAGAGCGCTGGGCAAATTCGGTGTCAGGATAGAACTGGATAACCTCTTCAAATTTCTGCTTTGCCTGCAAATAGTTTTTTTGCTTGTAATAAAGGCATTGAGCGAGCATAAAAAGGGCATCATCAGACCATTTGGTGTCCTTATAATCAGTAAGAATAATGCCACACTTCTTCATTGCTTTATTATAATTCTGCACAGCATTACGGGAAGGTTTGCCATCTGCTGAAAGAGATTCATTCTGGGCAGATTTGAAATACTGCTCGGCATTGAAAAAAGTGTTGTAATATACACATCCGGTAAGCAGGAGTATCACGAATATTGCCAGTATTAGTTTTTTCATATTAATTTAATTCAAGGTTATCGTTGAGGAAGTTAATTAATTCATTATTCAATATTATCTTTTGCATGGTATCAATATCATCTTTAATATAACGGTCACCTTCGAGTCTATCGACCTTGGTGCGAATGTAGTTTTTTACCTGTTCAAGCTGCGTTGAACTTTTTACTTCACGGTCTTCTAATGCCTGAACTGCTATCATCAGCTCAATACCCAGTACCCAGGCAGTATTCTGGATGATCGTTCTGGCTTTCACTGCCCCGGTAGTGCCCATACTCACATGATCTTCCTGATTGGCTGAAGTTGGTATTGAATCCACAGAGGCGGGATGAGCAAGAATCTTGTTTTCCGAAACTAATGCCGCAGCAGAATACTGGACGATCATGAAACCGGAATCAATACCCGGTTTATGAGCCAGAAAGGGTTTTAATCCACGACTGAGTGCTGGATTCATAATTCGCTCTACCCTTCGCTCAGACAGGTTGGCCAATTCCGCAACTGCTATCCCAAAGCTATCAGCAGCAATTGCTACCGGTTCACCATGAAAATTTCCTCCTGAGATAACTTTATCCTGATCAGGAAAGATCAAAGGATTATCCGTAGCAGAATTTATCTCCACTTCCAGCACAGAGCGTACATAAGCAAGATTTGCGCGGATACCACCATGAACCTGCGGAGTACAGCGAAGGCTATAGGCATCCTGAACATGTTCACAGTTTATATGCGTATCACGCAGAGAAGAATTTTCTAATAATTTATAAAGATTAGCAGCAGAGATTATCTGCCCCGGATGAGGACGAAGGAGATGAATATCCGGATCAAATGCTGTGGGTGAGCCTAACTGGGCATCAATACTTGCTGCGGCACTCACATCGGCTATTCGGCACATATTCTCTGCCATCAGCAGATTTAATGCCATTATCCCAGTCATTACCTGCGTGCCATTATTAAGTGCCAGACCTTCTTTTGCCTGAAGCTTCACGGGTTGTAATCCTGCTTTCTCCAAGGCTTCCGCACCGGTCATAATCTCGTTTTTATATTCAGCCCAGCCTTCTCCGATTAGAACTAATGCCAGATGTGATAGGGGAGCGAGATCTCCACTTGCACCTACAGAACCTTTTTCAGGAATTAATGGATGAATACCTCTATTCAACAATTCAAACAATAGATTTAAGGTCTCTATTCTGATACCGGAATTGCCTTTAGCCAGAACATTAAGCCTTAAAAGTGTGATAGCACGGGTTTCCGCTTGAGAGAGGTTTGATCCCAATCCTGTTGCATGCGAGCGGATCAGGTTTTCCTGTAATTGACTGGTATCTTCTTTGGATATTGTAATCGTGGCAAATTTACCAAATCCAGTGGTCAATCCATAGACTATTCTGCCTTTATCAATCACATCTTCCACATATTTTCTGCATTTGATAACTTTTAACAGTGCTTCATCAGCGAGTTGCACTTTCTCAAAATTGCAGGCTACCTGGTAAACGTCTTCCAGACTAAGACTATTTCCATCAATTGTGATCATTAATTACATATTCCTGAACTACTTAAATTTTACTGTGCAGGTAAGAAGCGGCACATGATCTGAATTTGTATCTACTCCAAATCTCACATGCTTGAGATGATTGGAAAGCCGTAGAGCATCAATCGCCCCAATAATATGATTCGCAGCGATTACTCCACCCACCAGTTTCAAATAATCTTTATACAGATCAATATTACGCCGATAATCGCTGTATTCGCTTTGATTGTAATCAGAACTCCAGTTCCAGTAGTGGGCTTCATCATATACATTTGCTTCTATATATGCCTGCTGAGCCAAAGGATCATCAGGGTATTGATCAACCGCATCAGCTACTATATGGGCATTATATCCGCCAGTATTATAACCGGAACTTGAATAATTTCTCATGTCCTCATAGAACTGATTAGGGAAATGTCCTTGAGGATCAACATCGGCAAATTGCCGGGCATAATTATATGATGCCTGGGCATTATTATCAGTTTCCTGAAGATAATAAAACCGCATTGTCCAGAATGATGCCTCTGCCAGCAAAAAGCCATATCCATAATTTTTATCCAGTGATAATTGACCCCAGCCAGGCACAACTGCTGATTTAAGGAAATTTACTCCCGGATTGATAGTGCCATCTGCCTGAATAGATACTGATAGAAAAATCAATATTACTACAATTATTACTTTAAAATTTATATTCATAGCCTACGATTATCCCTTTCTTTTCTAAATCCGGGTTAATATACAAATTTCCCAATCTCTGGGAATTCCTTTTCATCCTTTTGCTCGTTAAGGCAGTATCGATTATTCCCACCAGGTGATTGAGAACTACTGCAGCTACAGCCAGATTGCTGTACATTTCCAGATTTTGTTTATCAATTCTATATGATTTATAATTTTTCCAGGTTTTATCATCACCCCAGTCCCAGGATTGATCCCCAGTGATCTGGTTTGCTTCCACATAGGTATAATAAGCTTGTAGATCGTTGTAACCCAGAACAAAATAACGCCAGGCATCATGGGACATATCGGCATTATATTCATCACTTGAAATGTAATTCTGGATATTCTGGTAAATCTCTTTATCACTGCCAATGGGAATGTCTACCATGGAGTAGGCATACTGCTGATATGTATCAATTGCCCAGTCAACTTCACTATCTAACCTTAATGCAGTTCCAATTAGCAGAATTTCTGATGATATAAAAATCCCCGCCTTGGTATAAGAGCCCAGATATGCTTGACCGCTTCCTGGCACAAGGGCCGAAAACAGCATGGCTTTGACGGCAGATTTATTTTCTTCACCTAACAGATGGAAAGTTGTCAAAGCTAATAACAACAGTATTATTATGTATCTTTTCATAAGTATCCTTTTTTTTAGAAATGATAACTCAGCAGCAATCTGGGAGTAACTGTTCCGTCAGCATAAGAAGGAGCAAATTTTAAATCAACAGGATTCGAAGTAAGGTGCTCAATATTATACTTACGCGTAACTCTCACAGCATCAATAGTTGCCAGCAGATGGTTAAAGATCAAACCAAAAGAGCAGTATCTTTTTTTATCATAATTTTCTTCTGCTTCCCAGCGCATATCTATGTAATGTTGCCTCATACCGCTATATATTCCGCGTTTACTACCATATAAACTTTCGGGTCCAAGGTAATAATCAGAATCTTCATACTGAACGTCATTTCCAACCCACATCCCTTGACCATACTCATTATTTTCAATGATCCACTGAGGGTTTGTCCAAAATGTGCCGTCAATAGTTGCATATATATCTGTCCAGTCTTCCCAGCCAAAGATATATTTATCATATTTCCCGATGTCTTCATAAAAATGCTGAGTATCTTCATGATCAAGGCGGAAATGTCCACCTTCTCCTAATTCGTCTGGATCGTTGGGATCATAATCATCTGGAGCATAGAAACCATTATAACTTAAGGGGTCATCGATCAAAGATCTCTGAGCACTCCATTGATTTTCACGGCTGTAGTGCTGATCGGCATATTCTTCATACTGATCGGTGATATCATCACCTTCACTTTGAAAATAGAAATAACCATACCAGAGTCCAAATTCCAGAACTGGGAAAATGTAAGCTGTAATTGTGTTGGGGTTCGCATAAAATTGTCCAACACCAGGGACTATTGCTGAAAACAGCATGGCTTTTTGAGCACTCTTTTGACTGTATTCCACCTGAAAAATATCATTAGTGATCTCTTCTCCAAAAATCATTACTGATATCAGTAATGATAATAAAATTATTATCACTTTTGTTCTCATTATTTACCCCCCATTATTTCTTATTTTTCACTTTTCTATTCCTAATGGTACTGTCAATGATTTATTACCGCTCTTGATACGGGCATAATATACACCACTGGAAATCCCGGTTATATCGAGATCAATGTCTTGATGGGAATTATCTTCTTTTTCTTCATACTGAATTAGCACCAGATTTCCCGCGATATCATACAACTTAAGACTGATCTTTGCCTCAGCATAAAATACACGGACTTTTGCATAATCACTTTTAGCAGGATTGGGAAAGGCATAGCCCCTGAAAGTCCCTGCTTCCTGTGGTTGATCGTATCCTATTGTAGTAAATGAATTATATTCTTCATTACGATAACCTCGGTTGATCAATGGTGATTCCGAAACCTCAAATCTCCTACCCTGCCATAATGCTTTATCTCCACCAAACCAGACAAGTTCCTGTGATATTTCATCATACCAGTATTGAGAATTTTTCTGACCCGCGGCAGCTGCTGAAAGATCAAGGCGATAATCTCCGTTACCATTAACTGCAAATTTTGCGCCATTATCACGTTGCAGCCTGATCAGGTATTCTCCATTGAGCTTTAATGCCTGCAGCCAACTTCCTGACTCGATGTTTATATCTTCCAGGTAAACAGGATACCCCTGCATAAGAGTCCCTTCATTCGTGATAGCAAATAAATATTCACCTGCCGCAAACACAAGCCACGTCCTGCCATTTTCTTCAAGTGGTGATAATAATATCTGGCTGGGTGCGGTGTCACAATAATCACTGGCTGTGAATATTAATTTCTTTTCATCACCGGCAAATCTCCAGATCTCACCATTGGAAACTGCCTGGAAACAGTACTCATTATTACCTGACAGTGTTTTCAATACAACAGGATAATAATCAACATCGCTGTGACCAAGTTCAAATTTATTAATGATCTGTTTCTCTAAAGGATCAATGAACCAGATACCATCCCGATTGGCAGCTATCAAATGCTGCTGGTCATAGCTTATTTTTGCTCCCGGCACGTCTAATTCTTCATCACCAATGATCAATCTATCTGTCAGCGGATAAACATTGATCACTTCATCCAGCCTGATATACATCGGAAGATCACTCAGTGGAGATGGGTATATTTCCTGAGAAATCGTTACCCCATCCAGAATTGTCAGTACACTATCAGAAGCTATCAATATTTCTTCTTCAGCATCAGCATCAGTATCCATACTAAGGATCGGCTGATCCGGCCGATATTCAAAAGGGATCTGCACCTCCAGATAATTATCCCAGCTATCTCCCACCAGGGTCATCATCTCTATCTTATCTGAAGTAACTATCGCCAGCGATGGCAATCCCAATACATCTGTCACATTAGATAATCCCTGTATCTCTTCATACTCTGCCAAAACCTGAATATCATCAAATAGATGACTACCCCAGCTAAATGACATACTCCTCTCAACATCTACATCAATCGAATATGAACTGATATCCCGGAATCCAAACATAAATGGATCACCATCATTAGTCTCCAGACGCGGGAAAGAAGAACCATTGAATTCCACGGTATGAATAAATCTATCTTCATTTACCGGCTGATAACCAGGTACCATACCTGAATCATCCCAGCCCAGGAAATTTCCATTTTCTGAGAAAAGCGGATTATATAAATAGAATGGATCATAAGCCGAACCCATGATATTATAGCCGTCATTATAATTGCCAATATCATCAAAACCATCTGCTTCTATAATTTTGATACCACGCTTTGAATGCAAGGCATTAACGGTGTTCTGATCATAATTGCTATAAAATACTCCATCTTCCCAATCTCCAGTCTCAAAAATGATCTCATCATCTATATGCCAGATAACCAGTCCACCACCATAATTATAGATCTTATTATCTATTTCATTTTCATTCTGCCAACCCGGAATGAAAAGATCATATTCCCAGTTAGGATAGTCGCGAGGGTCATCTGCCGGAAAAGTGGGATAAAGCAGTATCCGATATTTTCTATCATTAGGATTATCAGATTGTGGTAGTGCTCCCTTAAAACTTAGTCCACTATCGCCATCAGGATCAACCTGACGGTTCTCTACTAATAGATATTCTGTATCAGTCAGTGGTATTTTAATGAAATAGGGATTGCCTGAATTGATACCACTTAATAATTTCTCTGCCGGATCGACACCGATTGGTTCACTCCAGTCAAGTTCATCAATATCCTTCAGCATCCCATGTTCGCGGAAATAATCTTCCCAGGCAAGTATCCTGTGCCAAGCACTGGGTAGAGTTGGTAAGCCACCTTCAATAGTGATCAGTTCACCATCAATCTCATCTACTATCAAATCTCCCATACCACCGGAATCCATAATATCAAACCAGCCTACCTGTGGAGAACCGGTCAATGTACTGTAAAGATCTATAAATCCCAGTGAATGACCAAATTCATGGGCAGTAACCGCCGTGGTCACACCGTATTGTCCATCTTGACTGATAGTCTCAGGCACATTGCAGGCATGATCGATCACTATTCCATCATCAACTATTGCTTCTTTTCCATCACCTACATTGATAAAAAATGATGGTATATCACTGCGGGAATCACCGGCAATATCATGCTGAGAATCCGAGCCGGCATGGATTATCATAAAATGACCATACTGGGAAAAATCCACGTTATCATCATCATCAACCCGTTCAAACACATCTTTAAAATATTCCTCAAAGCGGCTTATCATGGTTGCGGTATCTACTCCGATTGGATTGTAATAACTCATCTCATGCGGTAATGTATAGGCAAAAATTACTGTATCGGCTTCAGTATAATCATGCTGGGGATAAACATCATAATCGAGTTCAAATGCTCCCAGACTGGCTGCTTCATAATAGTAACGCACACTTTCCATCACATATCCAAAATATTCCTGATCATGTGGAGCTTTCCCCAGATCAATCGGATAATCATCATCAGAGAAGATAAATTTTCCATTGCCGGTTGTTGTGGAATCGCTATCTTCTACAAAATCTATTAGCATCACCAGCAAGCGGTTATCTACTACCCGGTTTTGCTCTGAAAGTTCCCTGCGGTCTATTGATTTGCTGAAATACTGCTCGAGAGGATGTATATCCTGACGAGTAGGATTTGGTGCTACAGCCTTCTGTAATTCGATCTTTCCACCAAATAGAAATATCGGTAATAACAGAAGGAAAATATATATTCGCTTCTGCAGATTCATAGACTAACTAAAAGGATACTTTAATAGAGAATGTGCGATTGAAGTCCTGAAGGTCTCCCCCAGGTTGCATTGCAAAATCTACATCAACCCTGAATTTATCCTGCTCATAAAAGAGTCCAGCACCATAGGATATACCTTCAATCTCACCTACACGATCATATATATATCCCAATCGCAAACTCAAAAGGTTAAGATATGAAAACTCTCCTCCGGTACCCCAGATAATATCTGCCCATTCTTCATCAAGAGGTTGATCTACCCAGTCTCTATAAATCCTTTCATACCAGACGTGATCGCGATTAGCTAATAATTTATTCATATCAGCATTAAAGGTTAATCTTGATATCTCTGTTTCCCACATCTGCCAGGAAAAACCCATTCGCCAGTTCAAAGGTATCGGATCTGATTGCTCTTCATTTATATAAACTATGTTTGGACCAAGATTCTGGATATTAAGCCCTAAACTCATACTGGAACCGGGAAGATCAGGAATATTAGGAAGTGATAAGTCGCGAATTAATAGTAAGTTAGGGAAAAATACATAAAAGATATCACTTAAAGACCATGGAAGATCTTTTAAATTTATGCCAAAATCAAAGGCAAATGTACTTCCCTGTCCCTTCAAACCTTCCTCTGTAGCTCCTGTACCTTCAGGTGCCAGATCAGAATGGATAAATTTGAATGCGCCTCCAACTCCTAGATATTTGTTCAACTGATAACCGTAAGTTATTGAAGGTGCCACTTCCCATGAAGAAAAAGACTTCAGGAAATTTGCATCTTCATCATAAGCATCCTGCTCACCATAAGTGAGGAACATCACATTAAAGCCAATGTTACCTGTATCTTCCAGATAGGTGTTGAACCCGAAATATTCATAATAAATGTCATCAAAAACATCACCCAGCCAGTTTGAATGCATTAATGCAAACTGG
>Ga0075114_10001505_pt1 | contig 12529 bp, 18 predicted proteins | sample AntAceMetag02UKM_FD_69784 | JGI IMG/M metagenome (GOLD analysis project Ga0075114, IMG submission 69784) | Saline lake microbial communities from Ace Lake, Antarctica - Antarctic Ace Lake Metagenome 02UKM | ecosystem: Environmental > Aquatic > Non-marine Saline and Alkaline > Saline | place...
ATGGTGATTCTTTCGTTATGGAGTTTAATATAGCGAGTGATACTGAGACACTGACAATTCCCTGTCAAAATGTGGATACATTCGATGCAGTTATTGATTGGGGGGATGGGAATAGTAGTACAATCACTACTTATAATGATGCTGATCTTGCACATGAGTATGTTAGTGCTGGTATTTATCTTGTAAGTATCTCCGGTACGCTCCCAAATATTTATTTTGATAATAGTGGTGATAAGTTGAAACTTACTAAGATTCTGAATCTTGGTGATGTGGGATTTACTACTCTAGAACGAGCTTTTTATGGTTGTACAAACCTCACCCGGATGACAGTGGGAACAACTGATACATCTGCGGTTACAAATATGGCTTATATGGTTCGTGGTTGTTCTAGTCTGCTAGCGTTAAATGTTTCTAGCTTTGATACTGGGGCAGTTACAACTATGTCTAATATGTTTTATGGATGTTCTGGCTTATTAACGTTAGATATTTTCAGGTTTGATACTGCGGCCGTTACAACTATGTCTAATATGTTTTATAGTTGTTCTAGCTTAACAACATTAGATGTTTCCAACTTCGATACTGCGGAAGTTATGAGTATGTATCGTATGTTTTATAATTGTTCCAGCTTGACGGCCCTGGATGTTTCTAACTTTGATACAGTTAAAGTTACAACCATGACAGATATGTTTCTTACTTGTGCTGGCTTACCAACAGTAGATGTTTCCAACTTCGATACTGCGGCAGTTACAGCTATGGGTCGAATGTTTTATAGTTGTTCTAACTTAACCTCGTTAGATGTCTCAGGTTTTGATACTGCGGCAGTTACGAGTATGTATCGTATGTTTTATGGATGTTCTGGCTTACCTGATATAGTAATGGATGGATGGGATATTGAAAAAGTTGCTAATTTTGCAGAATTTCTCTATGGCGTTACTCTTCCAACAGCGCGCTATGATGCAACACTGATCGCATGGGATGCCCAAAACCCAATAGATAGTTTGACTGTTGACTTCGGAAATAGTAAATATACTTCCGGGGGGGCGGTGGAAACGGCGAGAACATCATTATCTACTGGCGATAGTTGGGGAATACAAGATGGAGGAGCGGTGTAGTGAGAGATACACGTCGTCCAAGGGGGTTAGTTCATAGTCTTATTAGAAGTGTTTTACGAGGTAGTGTAAGATCGGTTATTGTGCAAGCCGGTATTTTTGAATATATAGCTTTTAAAGTGGACGATGGAGCTGGAGGGTATGACTTTTTTGTAACCTTCGATGGCGAAACGTTTGCAGTACAGGGATAAGATATGGCTGAATATAATTCTAGTTATACAGGGGCAGAGGTTGATGCTGCTGTTGCTCGTGAACATGTTCAGAATTCAGATACTGCATTAGGTGCACAATCTGAAGATCTTGATATGAACACCCACCAAGTTGTATCCCTTTCAGTGCCTGATGCGGCTGGGGAAGCTATACGCCAGACAGTGAAGATTACAGAAGTTGCTCTTGAAAGCACAGTAGATAGTACTCATACACAGAACTCAGATACTAAACTTGATGATGGTGAGATTAATGAAGTAACTTCTACTGATTTGAGAACCCACCTCGATTCAGTCGCAGACCCTCATGATATGCAGGATAATCAAGTTGAGATATATGGGCGTAGCGACACAGTACGAGATGGATTTGATGCGGCGCTGAGGAATGGTTTTGTCTCGGGTTGCACTGTTAATGATCTCGGGGGATTAAATATAAGTGTTGACGCTGGAGTCTCTTTTGTTGATGGTTCTCTATTTACTGTAAATGCTCTAGAATCGACAGGACTTACAGATAATGCTACAAATTGGATATACTCACTTAAAGAGAATACTACGATACAGATCGCTACTTCTGAGCCCGCAGGTGAATTTGCACTGAGAGAAATTTGTACTACTTATAGTGCAGACATTCATCATTGTTTTGACTTCCCGCTTATGTCCGGGGGGCTTCGTGGAAAGTTGTGGAGGTTTCTAAATGAGGTTTTACCTGCGGCGGTACGCTCAGGCTGTGCGATTTCAATAGATACAGATGCTACAAATGTTAATGATTTTAAAGTAGGAACTGGCAGCTACTTTCTAAATGCTCTTGATGAAACAACAATCGGATCAACTATTTATTCTGCTGGTTCTGGACACGGGGATAGTAATGTAGAGGCGCACTTCCATACGAATGATGTATGGGGGGTTGCTTTTGAGAATGGGGTTAATTTTGCTGAATGGGATAGTCCTATTGGAGACGGAGAAACTCCTGATTTACAAGGCAAGGCCAATGTAGTAACTAATAAGTGGTACTGTGGTTTTATTTTTATGCATGATGATATTCCTATTTATGTTTATCCTCAGACTGAACATTCTCTTGAAGTTTCTGCCCAAGGAGAAGAAATAGTTTATCCTCCTTACCACGAAGGAATTGTCCTTCCGGTAGCGAGATTTATTTTTCGGGGTAGTGCTGTTGCTTTTGCTTCTAATGCTTATTTTGAAGATATAAGACCCTTTTTTGGAACTGGCGGTGGAACAGCTTCAGTACAGAATATTTATCAGACAGTAACAGGGGATTCAGGTTCTACTTCTGCAACAGCAAGTGATGATTCTTTGGAATTTGAAGGGGGTACAGGGATTGTTACGGCAGTAACAGCGGACAAAGTATCAATAGCTCTAGCAGCAGAGTATGAAGAAATAACTAATTGGTTAGATGATGTTACTCTTGGTAGTAATGGGTTGACTTCTGTGCCGGAGGTTGTTCTTGTACCAAGAGCAGCAGCTCTGAGTGATACAGAGGGAGGCATGTATTATAGTAATGTAGATAAGTCAGTTTATGTTTGTACTTCAGCGGTCTGATAAAATCAGGAGGTTATTATGGCAGTAACATGGAACAAAGTTGCGTATGAAGATGATGTAATATTAAACACTGTGGCAGATGCTAATAGTGTACTGTATTCAGTAACTGACGATACTCCAGCGGCTCTTGCTATGGGTGCGAGTACTTTTTGTGCTCGGCTGGCTGCGGGAGATATTGTGGCAGCTACGGTTGGGGAAGTTCAGACTTTGCTTAATGTTGCAGCGGGAGCGACTGCTGATGCAAAAGCGACTGGTGCTGAAGTAGATACCGGAACAGATGATGATAAATTTGCAACAGCGAAAGCTTTGATAGACAGTCATAATGTTCCGAGTGTTGCCCCAGGGACTGCAACTAACGTTCTTACAAGTGACGGTACGGATTGGACGAGTGCTGCTGCTGGTGCGCCTGGTGCACATAAAGATACACATGACCCTGAAGATGGGGTTGATCCTCTCGATTGTGCAGCCCCTTTAGAACTCGCAGGTATTCAAGCTGCGGCAGAAGGTTCGAGCCATTCATTTGCTCGATCTGATCATGCTCACCAAATCCAGGAGAGTTTTGCAGATAATCATATTGTGACTGTTAATGATGCGGGTGTGGCTGAAAATGAGATGGCTCGCTTTACGAGTACTGGTGGGGTAGAGGGAATAACTTATGCGACTCTTGCTGCGGCTATAGCTCTTGATGATGTAGGTGTTCCTGATGCAGCGGTTGATTTTGATTTACAGCAGGCAACGGATTTAGTTGTGATGACTGTAGCTAATGAAGCTGCTCTCCCTGCTGCGAATGTAGCTCTAGGTCAACTCTGTTGGGCAACAGGCGAATTATCTCTTCATGTCTGTACTTCGGCTGCGTAATGGGAAAAGAGATTGATGTAGAAGCTCTAAAGAGCTTGGCGGCTGAGTATGAGAATATTCTTGAGCCGCAGATAAAAGTGCTCTATATGAAGATGGTAAACTTTATCTCAGTTTCTCAGATTCCTCTTGTCCATGTAAATGCTGTACTTGATTTGGTTAAACGAGATTTACTTGAGCAACTCAAGGAAGGCTATTTTGAGGAGAAAAAATAATGGCTGTTGAATGGACGCAAGTAGCATATAAGAACCACATACTAACAGTATCCAGAGCCTTTACTGCTACCGCTGCTAATTCATTTACTGTTGGAGAAGTTGGTTTTATCAGTGCTGCAGGGACTATCACTAAAACTGATGCCAGTGCTGAAGCGACAGCAATAAATATGGTAGTTATGGCTACCGCGACAATTGCTGGCGAAGCAGAAGGGGTGTTCACTATGAGTGGTTTGACTACAGTCACAACTCATGGGTATACAATTGGGGCTCCACTTTTTCTGAGTGAAACAGCGGGAGAAATAACTACTACAGCACCGACAACAAGTGAAGCGATTGTACGGATAATTGGGTATGCGATAGATGCTAATACCATTTATCTGCGCGATGATAGTACATATGTAGAACTTACTTAGGGGATTAACATGATTGTTAAATTAAAAGAAGAGTTTTTGACTGGTAACTACGATGGCATGACTGACCAGGAAGTAGCTAATGCCTTTAACGCTACGATAGAGTATGAGGCTGATAGCCTTACGTCCGGGCAGATTTATAATGCCATAGCACCAGCGGAGTTTCAGGCCTTGTCGGATACTGAGAGGCAATATGTTAGAGATATTTTTTCTCTTGGCACGGTTAATATCCAGACCGGTACAAATGCTCGTACCATATTACTGGCTATCTTTGGTGCGGGGACAGCAACTAGGACGGCTCTTGCAACTGCTATTAGGTTGGAAACTACAAAAGCTAAGCAGCTAGGGATAAATATCCCTGTTATGGATTATCACGTTACGGAGGCGCGTAATGGCTAGAGTATATGAAAGATTTGGAACACGAATTACGGCACAAGCGTCGGCTGCAATTACTGCTGATACTTTCAGCGGGGGGGCGGAAACACAAGTCGATAAAGCTTCTGGAGAAAATGGTGATGGTGCGCAGTGGTTTGACGTTTATGTGGATGTAACAGCTGCTCCCGCGACTGCGGCTTCGTGTGAATTATGGATAGCAGGTAGTTCAAACGCAACGGATGAAGCGGTTTATGAATATGCGCTTACTGTTGCCATCCCGGTCACAGTAACTGATCAATATCGCGTAGGAACACTACACACTACGCCACAAGAGTTCAAGGCTAAAATAAAAGCTATTGGCTATGGATTTACTGCAACTTTATACATTACCCCTGCATATTATGCTGATGCATAGAGGTTAAAATTAATGCTGATCTATACCAGTAAATCTCCTAGGTGGGGGAGGCAGAAACCGAGGCAATGGGGGTCGTTATCTGCGGTGCGGTCTGCTGTGTTTCGCAATGCTGAGGCGAGGGGGATTGATCCTCAAAGTATTATTTTATACATGCCATTTTGGGAAGGGGCTGGTGAGGCTATTTCTATGCTATTTGGCCCGGTAGCTGATTGGGAGTTTAGATCAGATGTTGGCTGGAACGCTAAGGGTAATGGAATAGATTTTCCGGGTGAAAATTATGACCGCTGTGAGATAACCATAAGCGCCGATGATCCTAACTACAATGTAGATCAGCATACATTAATCATGCATTTGCAGGTTACTAATCTACTTAATAATGATAGCGACGCGGTACAAACTTTATTCAAACTTAACCCGATAGAGGCATACTTTAGTAGTGGAGGAGCCCTAAGAACTCAGCGGATAACAAATTCCACTTGCCAAAGAGCAGTTAGTCAGGATGGTCTTATTGCTAATGGAGATAATTTTCAGGCGGCTTTTGTTTTGCCGCAACTTGGTATAAACCCTAGTATATACGTAAATGGTGTAGCAGTACCATTAAGCCTTCAGACGGGTGGGAATGGTACAATTACACCGTCTGGCGACTTTGGCTTAGGTTGTCGGGAAGGGTATGATTGGGCAAATGAGTTCTATGGTACGATGTATAGTGTTTTGCGTTTTTCAAGCTTACTAGACGCTAGCACTATTGGTCAGTTGTACGAAACCCCCTACGCTCTACTCCAACCAAACCCAACCCCGCTGATATTTGATTGGGGAGCTGCTGGAGGCTGGGCGGGAACAATTTATGGTATTACTCCAGCAAAAATTATGGGGGTATCTGTTGATAATATTTCGAAAGTGGTGGGGGTAGAATAGTAACTAGGAGACTAAATCATGGTTAAATTAGGTGTGAAGTATTTTGTAGTTTTGTGTGTTGGTTTGGCTCCATTGGTAGCTGTAGCTAATCCAGATATTGTTCCTAGTATACAAGCAGTGCAGGAAAATACAGGGACGTTTGTGTGGGTATTTGCCCTATCTATGCTTATTATTAGTGGACTTGGGCTTCGGATGCTTCATTTGTCAGATAAAAATAATACGGCTCATTGGAATGAGACAAGGTTGTTAAGAAAAGATTTAACTGCTGTAGAAAAAGAGCTCCTTGTCTTAGCGACAAACTATAAACATGCACATGGAGGTATTAATGATCTGCATCTCGGGCGGGCACAACCAAAGAAATAAGGGAGCTACCTATGAGGGTTTTTCTGAATTTCCAGAAACATTAATCTGGGCCGAACAAATTGTTAGAAAGCTCAAATCATTTAAACTAAGGGCTCATTGTGTGTCAGAGAATACCCTGATTCAGAAGGTTGAAGAAATAAATAAAAAATCTCCTGTCCTTGCTGTAGAGATACATTTTAACGCTGACCCTAAACACAAGGGGCGAGGTTGCGAGACTCTTTATTACCCTCATTCACATAAAGGATTATATCTTGCGAATGAGATCCAAAGACAAATTAGTTCTTTTTTCCCTCCGAATCGTGGGGTGAAAGCAGGTTGGTATCAAATGGATGTGCCTGGAGTTGTTGATTATGTAGGTGATATTGATGGAGATGAAAGTATTGATTTTTTTCTTCGTGCTACACACTGCCCGGCTGTGATTATTGAACCTGAGTTTATTCATAATCGATCAGTAATAGAGATAGGAAGAGACGTAGGTTGCCAAGTAATCGCTGAAGCGCTTCGGGACGTTGTTATAGAATGGAGGATATAATGTTTTCTTGGTTTGGTAGTATGCTAGGGTTTACAAACCCGTCAAAAACCGCAGCAAAGCTTGCTAGAGATATATCTAAAGGTATTGATATGCTCTGTACAAATGAGGATAAGGAAATCGCTCAGAAGTGTGCTTTTACTGCCTGGTTAAAGATGGTTGCATCTGTAAATAATTCTGAGTTATTAGTCAATAAGCCACGAAGAATCTTAGTCAGTGGAATTGTATTTACCTTACTAGCGATGATTTGGATATGTGTTTTTGCAGAAGTAATTGCAGTGTTTCATTGGTTTGATGTTTTGGTTATACCTGCGGGGCAGTCTGTTACATCAATTACTTCGGCAATTTTGAAAGTCGCTAGTACATATCAACTCGGGTGGGTGTTTTGTACAATTATTATATTATATTTTAGCCCACACTTAATACAATTTTTCAGAAAAAATGGAGGCAAAAAATGAACTACTTAGAAGCAATTGAACAGTTATGGGATCGGCAGGCAGGATGGCTAAAATATTCTTTGGTGTTTGTAATTGGCATTGTAATTGGCTTGGTAGTATAATTCATAATGTCTGATCTTGTTTATACTGCTCCTCCAATTTGTAGTAAGTTTATGAAGTCAGATGCATTCTTCAGACTTATTTCCGGGCCTGTTGGGTCAGGGAAGACGGTAGCTTGTTGTATAGAGGTACTTCGTAGGTGTATGGAGATGCCTATTGGGCTAAGCAAAAAGAGAAAATCAAGATGGGTTATTGTTAGAAATACGTCAAGTCAGCTAAATGATACGACTATAAAAACCTTTCTTGAGTGGATAAAACCAGGCGTTCTAGGCCACTGGAAAGTGTCAGAAAAAACTTTCCATCTAACTTTTGGGGATGTCGAAGCAGAGATATTGTTTAGGGCTTTAGATAATCCAGATGACGTCAGGCGTGTTTTGAGCCTTGAAGTTAGTGGGGTTTACCTTAATGAGGCTGTTACAATTCATCCAGAGATCGTGGAAGCTCTTCAAGGACGTATTGGTAGATATCCAAGGAGGCAAGATGTTCCTGATGGCTATTGGTGCGGTATGTTAGCAGATACAAACCCCCCGGAAGAGAATACTTATTGGTATAAAGTTATGGAGGGTTTGGAGATTGAGGAAGGAAATCCAAATAGTATCATGCCCTGCGATGTTTTTAGACAACCATCCGGGCTTTCGCCAGAAGCTGAGAATGTAGATAATCTCATAGAAGGATACTATGAAAGGTTGTCAAGAGGGAAGTCGATTCAGTGGATATCAGTATTTGTGAAAGGGCAGTATGGTGTGTCTAGGGACGGAAAGTCTGTATATGAAGATTCTTTTCAGACAGAGCGCCACGTAGCTAAGGAGCCTATTCCGATTGACCCTACACTCCCCTTGATTATCGGACAGGATTATGGAAGAGACCATGCTGCGGTTATTAAACAAGTGATGAGTGATGGAAGAGTTCATGTGCTTCGTGAGGTCGTTACCTTCAAAATAGGAATAGATCAGTTCATCAAATATCATCTAAAGCCCTTGCTTAATAGGGAGTTCACAGACTATGAGATTCTTGTTATTGGCGATCCTTCGGGGGTAAGACGAAATGATACTGATGATGGAACATGTTTTAAATCAATGAAAAAAGCGGGTTTTAAAACGAAACCAGCTAGAACAAATGATCCGAATGTACGTATAGATGCGACGGAGAAGCTTTTAATTGACTTTCCCCGGGGGGAACCTATGATGATAATTGATCCTTCATGTAAGTTTTTAATTCAAGCGTTTAAATCAAAATACCATTACCAGAAAGTGAAGACGCTAGATGGGGAATTGAAGGATAAACCAGTGAAGAATGCGTGGAGTCATGTTATGGAAGCGAATCAGTATGCTGATCTTTATATTACCGGAGGGAGGCATGGTTTGTCTTATGGGTCAGTATGGAACCAGGCACATAGGGCACCTCCGCTAAGAGTGAAACAGCCAGCAGATAGATACGTGGGGTATTGATATGGCACTTGAATTAAATAAAAACAAAGCTGAAGAGATCGCAGGATATATAGCTGGGTGGTACAAAAAAGCGAAGGATGATCGTAAGAACATAGAGACTCAAGCTATGAAAAATCTTCGTCAGTATCGGGGAGTATATGACCCGGAGGTGAAAGAGAAGATTGAAGACTTAGGGCGTTCTCAGGTTTATCCTCGTGATACACGCACTAAAGTCAAGGGCTTTGTCGCTAAAATGATGGAAATGATGTATCCGGCTGAGGGTAAAAATTGGACTATTAAAAATACTGTTATCCCTAATTTACCAAAGACCGATCTTGATTCTGTTATTGTCTCTCTTGAACAGCAAGTTGCTCAAGCAAAGGCACAAGGACAAGAATTGGACGTTACCAGTGAGATGATTGAGAATGCGGTATTTGTTTTAGCAAAGCAACGAGCAGAGAGCCTCGAAAAAGAATGTGAAGACCAACTTTCAGAAATGCCGATTAGTGACTCTGAACTTTCTAAAATCGCTCTTCGTAGTGGGTCAATATATGGAATTGGATATACAAAGGGGCCGATGGTCGTACAAAAATCTATTCGGGTATGGGAACGCGATGAAATCACGGGGATATGGGGGGCTGTGAATAAAACTATTCCACGCCCTCTTTATCAACCAGCATCGTTCTGGGATATATATCCTGATTTAGCGGCAAAAACATGGGCGGATCAAGATCGTATTTTTGAGAAACTCACTTTTTCGCAGGGCGGACTGCGCAAACTTTCGAAGATGTCCGGAGTAGATGATATAGCATTGAAAAAATATATTAAGGATAATCGAGAGGGTAATTACACAAATGAGTCTTTCCAAGCTGAGCTTGATGCTCTGAACAATACGCAGAATGTAGCAGATAAAAGTAAACGTGTCTTCGAAGTTATTTCGTTCCGTGGTTTTCTAACTGCGACAGATATGGAAGAACTCGGGGTTAAAGTTTACAAAGAGGATCTTGCTGGTGCTGTACTGGTAGAAATCTGGACTCTAGGTAATTCTATCATTAAATTAGATCATACTCCTTTCGGGGATGTTCCGGCAGATTTTTACCATGCTTATACACATGGGGAAGATGAAGATTCTGGTTTAATTGGTATAGGTTTACCAGAGGATATTAGAGATTCTCAGTTATCTCTTTGCGCGACAGCGCGGATGGTTCAAGATAATGCTGCTGCTGTCTCCGGGCCGATTTGGGAAATTAATGATGATTTGTTAGCGAACGGTGTAGATGGAGCAAACATAGCATCATTTACAGTTATTCATCGCGAAGGAATGGGGCAGGAAGCTCAAAGTCGTGCGGTTCATCAATTAACTACAGAAAGTCATATTCCTGAGCTTTTAAATTTAGTAAAGCAACACCGGGAAACTATGGATATCGAATCAAATTTACCGGCGTGGATGTTCGGTTCGGCACAACCTCTTGGCGAAGCCTTCCGGACAACATCAAATATGTCTATGATGCAAGGTGGGGCAACGATGGTTACAAAAGACCATGTTCGGGCTTTTGATAGCTATGTGAGAGCTAAAATCGGTTCACTTATTGCCTGGAATAAGAAATTCAATAAAAAGCCTGGGGTTGAAGGTGATTTTGAAGCTCAACCAATCGGGAGTAAGTCACTTGTGGCTAAGGAACTACGGGGGGCAGCACTCGATCAATTCTGGCTGTCTTTGAATGATAGAGAAAGGCAAATGTTCGACGAATATGGTGTACTTAAAGACCGCTTAGAGTCCCGAGATATTCCCGTAGATCGATTAAAACCACGAAGTCAGGCAGAGGCCGCAGTCAAACAGTTCGAAGACGCTGCTGCTGCTGCTGCTCAGGCAGAGGCAGGATTAACACAAGCAAAAACTGAAGACCTTGCTGCGGATGCTGAGAATACCCGGGCAAATACGCAGGTAACAATAGCTAAGACTCCTTCTGAGATTCAAAGCGCAGAAGCTATAACAGCGAAAGATCTAGCTGGTGCTAAATCAATGGGAGATAAGACGAAGCTTGATGCAATTAATACAGTAGTTGGTAGTATATTACCGGCAGCGCAGTCTACACAACAACCAACGGAACCACAAAAGGAAAGGGTTTAAACCATGACTGATCGTTATCGTTTTACTTGGGATTCATTTGATGGGGTTGATCACTATTCGCTTTTTGAAGATAGTGCCGAGATCATCTCTGACATTGTTGGTACAGATTTTGATTTGTTGTTTTCCGGGGTTGAACCGGGGATTCATGAGTATCAATTGAAAGGGTATAATGATACGAGTGAAGTTGTGTCACCAATACTAGAGATTAATTACAGCCCTTTGGTGGGAACGATCCAGAACTTTCAATATTTCGTCGTTTGATGTCTTGGATCAAAAAATTATTGGCCTGGTTATTTTTGCTGGTTGTTACTTTGTCTTGGGATCCGAGTCCAAGTGATATAACTGGCTATAATATTTATGCGGGGCCGCTTGGTGGGCCGTTTAAAAAAGTGGCTGATGTTGGCAACGTCCTGACTGCGACTCTAGATTTGGAGAAAAGACAGTGCTTCGCTGTGACTGCTTACGATGACAAAGGCAATGAGTCGATTTATAGTAATATAGTGTGTGAAAAAATTAACTTCTGGGTAGAGGAGCAATGACTATGGCTTTTGATCCATTAAGTGCTGCTTTTGATTTAGGGAAATCTGTTATTGAACGACTTTGGCCTGATGCTAATGTTCGCGCTGTAGAAATACGGAAGTTGGAAGAATTAAAACAAGCAGGAAACCTGGCAGAGTTAAATGCTCATGTGCAATTAATGGTCGGGCAATTAGAAATTAATAAAACTGAAGCTCAGCACAAAAGCATTTTTGTTGCTGGTTGGCGGCCATTTATCGGCTGGATTGGTGGTGTTGCTCTTGCATGGCAGTTTATTGCTTACCCGGTTATGCTCTGGTTTTGGGCGATCTTGCAAGTGAAAGGAATCGTTCCGGCGGAATTGACTGCTCCGCCGATTCTAGACTCAGCTGCTTTGTTCGCAATCATTACAGCTATGCTTGGTGTTGGTACTATGCGCTCAGTTGATAAGCGTAATGGAGTTAGTACAGAGAGAATGAAATGAGAGTAGTTTTCGGGCAGAGGAGTTAGAATCATGGCTGATACGAAGTTTACTAATCAATTCCCTGGGTATAAGAACTCTGAGCAAGGAAAAGTAGTACTTGAGATGCTGAGGAAATTGCATAAAACGTATTTGAGGATTTTGATTACTGCTGAAGCTGAATCCCCGGGAGATAAAGGAAAAGTACAACTTTTACAAAAACTCGGGAGAGACCTTTTCGGTATTGACTTGCTGGAAGAAAAAAGTGATACTAGATAGTAATAAGTTTACACTCACGCAAAGATATTTAGGAGTGAAGCATGGAAGGGAACGAAGAACTTACTGATAAAGAATTTGAAACCCTATTTGCACAGTATTCAGCAGAACCCGAAGTAAAAGCAGAACCCGAAGTAAAAGCAGAACCCGAAGTAAAAGCAGAACCCGAAGTAAAAGCAGAACCCGAAGTAAAAGCAGAACCCGAAGTAAAAG
>Ga0075114_10001512_pt1 | contig 12501 bp, 13 predicted proteins | sample AntAceMetag02UKM_FD_69784 | JGI IMG/M metagenome (GOLD analysis project Ga0075114, IMG submission 69784) | Saline lake microbial communities from Ace Lake, Antarctica - Antarctic Ace Lake Metagenome 02UKM | ecosystem: Environmental > Aquatic > Non-marine Saline and Alkaline > Saline | place...
GGGGAGGTGGTGGGTGTAGGTGTGGGCGAGAGAGTGCCGGTGGGAGTGTTAGTGGGTGTAGATGTGGGGGTAGATGTGGGGGTAGGTGAAAGAGTGCCGGTGGGAGTGGGAGTGGGACTACTAACGGTAAAGATTATTTCACAAGGATCATCTGATACGGGAGGAGTGATAGTGGGTTCACTGGTGGCACGTTCTCTGATGTCTTGTGGTTGCTTGCTAAGATAAATTCCAACAAAAAGACCAATTGCCAATACCAAGAAAGTTAAAACCAACCAAAGTTTTATTTTTGTATTATTCAATGTCATTTTTTACTTCCAACCTGAAGATGGATTATAAACTTCACATTTAATGCGATAAGTGCCGTATTGACTGACGGTGTGGAACAGGTAAAATTCACTATTGTCATTTTGCCGGTCGGACTCTTGCCAGTCTCCTGATTGACCGTCAATGGTGACTTTAAACCTGCCTTTAATTGTTTGTCCGGAGCCGGCAGTGGCAAAATATATCTCTTCCCCGATGATTAAATTGTCCAAATCAGTGATTTGTTGCCAGTCCTGATCGTAAACATGGCAATATAAACAGGAGATATCGTCGGGAGGGGTGGGGGTGGGAGAGAGAGTGCCGGTGGGAGTAGGAGTTAGTGTGGGGGTAATAGTGGGAGTAGGAGTGGGAGTAGGAGTGGGAGTAGGAGTGGGAGTGAGTGTGGGGGTAATAGTGGGAGTAATTCCCGAACAAATACAGTCGGTCCTTTCCGAACAATCTTCGTTTCGACACCTTTTCCATCCCATATATGTGTCGAACATATAACAATATCCTGTTTGACATTCCGAATCACTGGAACAAGTATCATCACACTGTTTTATCGATGGGGGTGGGGTGGGGGTGGAGGTGGGAGTAGAGGTGGGGGTGGGGCAAACATCATTAACATAAACAACAAAACGAGTACCCCCCGGACAACCACCAACATCGACTTGGATCACCTGACATTGACCATCATCATGACTCCAATCAATCAACTCTCCCAGGTTGGGACTATAACCGGTGGTGTATATTTCTTTAGCTGAATGATGAGGCTTACTGTTGGAACCGGACCAAGTGTCCTCGTCTCCGGTGGTACACTCTCTGGCGTTACCGTCTTTTTCCATCAGTTTTTGATAATCACATCTAAAAACACTTTGCCATCGTAAAGAAACTGTCCCTTTGTAATGAATTTTTTTAATAATATCGGTTGAGTTGTGAGCGTCAAACCAGTGAGTGCCATTGGGGTATGAGGCACTGGATGCATTTAGCTCGCTGTAATTGCCACCGGACCAAAGCTTGCATTCATCCCACTGACCACTGCCACTATCATCGGTGGCAAGTTGACGTAAGTCATGACGTTGACTGACTAGGTAAACACCACCAAAAAGAGACAGAGTAAGAAGAATAATGGTGAAGACGATATATTTATTCTTCTGGAGAAGATAGGTCAGAAACATAATTTAGTCTAGATTATTTTTGTTTAAATTACTATAGTCGGTTTTTTAACTGAGTAAAAAATAAGATAGAATAACAAAAATACTACTGAGGAGAACGATGAAGAAGGTGGGCAAGCTAAAACCGGGAGATGGGATGCCGGAATCGGTGGCAGGCTTGGCGGTTCTAGTGGTAGGTTGGATGGTGGGGGTAGGAGTGGCTCCGATGCTCGCCGTTGGCTCGAGCGGAGTGCCTGTGGCAGTGGGAGTGGATGTTGGCGGAACAATGGTGGCGGACGGGGATGAACTAAAGGATAAGGTATCATCGTCGTTGGCATAAACGGTGAAATTATGAGTAATGGTTTGCCATAAGCCTGTTTGAGCATCTTTGGTTTTAACACTGATGGTGTGGTCTCCAAGAGATATGTCTTGCGGTGGAGACCAGCTCCAATTCCCTTGGGTGTTAGCGGTGGTCTGACCATCAATAACTTGAGAGGAATGAATGGTGATTATAACTTGAGAATTAACTGGGGCGTCACCGAAAAATTCCGGTCTTTGAAGGAAAATTGATTCATTATCTTGAGGATTGGTAATCTTTAATTTTTTTAAAAGTGGAAGAGAGGTGGGAAGAGAAGAAAAATCCTGACCGGATGATGGAGGCGGTGGTTGCCCCTCAAAGGAATTTTGACCAATAATAATGTCCGGAACAGGATCGTTGACAGAAGTGTTAGCGGTGACTTGAGTCGTTTGACCGTCGGACGAGATAATGACAATATCTTCTTCTGTTCCCGGGGGCGGAGTAAACCAATTGTCCTTCAACGAATTAAAACTGGTGGCTAGAGAAATATTCCAGTTGCCACTGGAGGTCACCAAAGATGATAGAGGCAAAGCTCCCGGAATATTGAGATAAAGGATGGCTCCTTCGGCCGGTGATCGATCAAGGTTTAAAACTCTTCCCCAGGCCAAGCCGGAAATCGGAACTGAACCCGGTGGATTTGAGGCCGTTTGAACTTGGTATTGAGATTGTTGCCAAGTGGTACCACTGACTATAAAAGAAAAGGCGTAGTTTCGATCGGCTTCCAGATCGGGCACCGAGAAGTAGTGGACAAATGAGGGAGAATGAAAACTGGTTATAGTTCTGTCGTCTATCAAAAGCGAAGAGGGACAGTTGGCGGCGGTGGTAAAAGAGATATCAGCGGAATTGTGGGTAATATTGGTAACCTGGGGATTGATAGGTTGGCAACTGGTACTGGCCTTGGATCGGAAAAGACGAGAAGACTGACTGAGATTAATACCGGCGAAAGTTCCTCCCAAAAGAAATAATAGAGCTAGAATTGATGGTATTTTTTTTTCCTGTTTCATTTTACAAGAGAGGAGAAGATGAACTACTGGGGGTGGCTGTCAATATCGGGTCTGCCAAGTCTTGACGGAAAAATTCTTGCCTGGTTTCTATCTGCCTAAGGGTATCCTGGTCGAAATTGGGATTGATGGGCTTTAGGGTATTATCTTTTTTAATTTGACTGACGGGATTGACCAATTTGCCGTAACTGGTTTGGATAATGAAGGTAAAAATAGCCATAAAGGTTAGGAAGGCAATAAGGGGAAAATGTTTTGATATTCTAGTTTTTTTCATTTTTTTCTTGCCAATAAGGTAAAATGGCGGAAAAATTGACACTAACTTGAGATGAGGGCTGGTCTTCTTGGTTGCGAGCAAAACTTATCTTGTCTATGTCAATCAAGCGGCGATTATTTAGGATATGACTGAGAAAACTTAGGGTTGAGGCAAATTGGGTTTGGCTATTGATAGCGACGCCGTAGTCTTTTATGTTGGGGTCGGTTTTTGTTTGTTGCTTTTGGCTTTCTTTTTGCTTGATGCTGAAGGTTATTTTGGGGAAAGTAATTTGATTTTGTTGTCCGGCAACCAATATCTGGGTGACGGCTTGATTATAACGGGGACTGGCGGGCAGGCTGGATTCAATCACATGATAGTCTTGCTGAACAAGGGCAAAATTTTCTTGGGCTTGGATTATGCTGTTAATTCGAGGGCGCATTTGATGGCGCGACAGGGCTTTTTTGGCCTTTATCTCACCGATTAGGGCGGAGATGGTAAAAGCGGTAGGTTTAATGGCAAAAATAAGGAAGAAAGAGATAAGAAAAAAAGTGGCGGATAGTTCAATTGATTGGCTAAAGCGACGGTCTTCTCTCTTTTTCTTGAGATAGTCAAACAGGGGCTGGGATTTAGAAAAGGTATTGAATTGGATCATACTTGATCTCCGGCTTTTGGTTCAAAAATTAAAAGAAGATTTATGGAATAAGTGTCACTTTTGAGTTTTTTTTCTATATTTTTGACATCAACTTTTTGGATATCGGGGTTTAATATGAGATTGGTAATAAAATCAACGATAGCGGTTTCGCTGGATGACGACAGGGAGGTGGTAACAGAAACACGATCTTCCTGGTCGCGACCAATAACGAGATTGTCGTAGACAATTTGGGGAGGAGTGGACTTGACTAAGGAGGAAAGATTTTGGTCGTATGGTGGTTGCTGAGCGTAAAACAGCTTGATTTTGTCCAGTCTTTGTTGTAATAGAGAAAAATCTTTTTCAAAAGTTTTGGTAGTTTCCAAAATGGCTTTTTGTTGTCGGATGACTTCAGAAAGGTCGGCATTTTTGCGATCCAACCAAAAGCGAGATATAAAGGCGGAGATAACGATAAGTTCGGTAAAGACAATAACATAGCGACCAACGGTAGTGGCCCAACGAAGAAACCGGGCTGCGGGGGAGTTTAGATCTTCTTGTTGAGGTAAAAGTGAAATTTCTTTGGGGGCAGCCATACTAACAGTATATATGACTAATGGATGGAAATGAAACGCTTGAACTTGTTGATATAGCGACGATAATGGATAAAGTCATCGAAATGAAGAAGGTGAGAAATAATGAAATAAAAAAGCAGCCCAATGGTGGAAGAAAAGGCAAAAAGGGTGAAGACATGAAGGGTTCTGGTGGTGTCGAGGAAAAAGATATCAGTAATTTTTATCAAACTCCAGGTGACGACTCCGGTTAAAAGTGAAACAAAAAGGATTTTTAGGAAATTGTAAAAAGTATCGACCCAAGAGAAACCGTCAACAATTTTTATGAACATAATCAACAAACCCACACACTGAACGACTTCCCTGACAGAAGCGCCCAGAGCCAAACCAATGATACCCAGATCGGTGAAGGTAATAAAATAGAAACTGACAGTTACATTAGCTACCAGGGAAAGAATAGAAACATGGAGCGGGGTTTTGGTGTTATGCATGGCGTAAAAAGATCTGATCAGAATTTGAGTAATTGATTGGCAAATAATGGCGGGAGTCAGGAAAGCCAGGGCTCTGGCGGTGATAAGGGTGGCTGACCAGGGAAACTGTTTGGCGCCAAAAGCGATACGAATAATGGCCAGTCTTTGGACTAAAATGAGGACTGTAACGGGAAGGGCGACGTATAGACTCTGGAGGATAATCTTGGTGACCGTCTTGCGGAAATTATCTATATTATTTTTGGCAATACTGTTGGATAAAATTGGTAACGATGCTTGACCGATGGTGGTGCCAAAAATACGACTGGGTAGATACATAATTTGGAAAGCCAATTGAAGTAGAGATAGGGATCCGGCCGTCAGAGTGCTGGCGAAGAAAAGGGTTAGAGTATTCTGAATTTCGGCTAGACCCAGGGAAAGTGTACGGGGAATCATTAGGCGGATTACTTCCCGAACTCCTTTAAGCTTGGTATTTATATTAAAAGAATATTTGAAACCGATTTTTTTAATGATGGGAATTTGGATGGCCAGATGGAAAAAAGCGCCGACAACGACACCATAAGCGACACCATGGATGCCAAAACGAGGGGCTAGGGTAAAAATGGACAGAATAATAAAGAAATTGTAGATAATGGGAGAAAGAGCCGGAACCAGAAAGGCCTGGTGAACCTGAAGAATGCTGGTAAGAAAACTGCTGACCAGGAAAAAAATTTGAGCCAACAACAAAACACGGGTCAATTGGACCATCAGATGATGTTGGTCCGGAGTGAAGCCGGCGGCAATGGTACGGGAAAAGGGGTAGGTGAATATTAAGACCAAAATACAAGCGATAATGAAAATGATGGAAAGCAAATTAATGACAGTGGAGGCTATCTTGTCGGCGGTAGCCTTATCGCGGTGAAGATAACTGGAGAAAACCGGGATAAAGGAAGCAGACAGAGCTCCCGATACCAGTAATTTGAAAATCAGATCGGGCAGACGAAAGGCGGCGTTGTAGGCATCCAATTGGCCGGCGCAACAAGCAAAAAAACGGGAGTATAAGAAGCGACTGCGTAAAAAGCCGAGCAGGGCAGAAAAAGCAAAGGTGATAGCCAAAACGATGGTGGCGGAAGAAATACTTTTTTGTTTCCTGTGAGTAATTTGATTAATTGTTTGTTTTAAGGACATTAAATTTTCTTGTAAAAAAATTGGCTATAAGATAGAATATCATTCATGCCAGTAAGTTTGTCCGCCAAAAAATCTTTAAGAAGTTCTATTGCCAAAAGAAAGGGTAATTTAGCTTGGCGTAAAAAGTTAAAGGATGTGCTTAGAATTTTTAACAAAAATCCGGATAAAAAGAAACTGGATAAAGTCTATTCGGTATTGGACAAGGTGGGCAAGAGAAACATTTTTCATAAAAACAAAGTATCTCGGCTGAAGGCACGCTACAGTAAAGTGGTGGCTAGTTTGAGCGTCAAGAAAGACAGTAGCAAGAAAAAGAAGTAGAATAAGGGTAATGAAGAAATTCTATATCACCACTCCGATTTATTATATTAACGATATTCCCCACATTGGACATACCAGTGCCACAGTGGCGGCTGATATTGTGGCCAGGATGCATCGACAAAAAGAAGAGGAGGTTTTCTTTTTGACCGGTACCGATGAACACGGACAGAAGGTGGCAGAGTCAGCAGAAAAGGAAAATCTCAGTCCCCAGGAATATTGTGATAAAGTAGCCCCCAAATTTGAACAAGCCTGGAGGAATTTGAATATCAGTTTTGACTATTTTATCCGGACTACCGACCCCAAGCATAAAAAGGTGGTGGCAGAAATTTTGGATAAGATTTATAAAAAAGGTGATATCTATAAAGGAAAGTATGAAGGTAAATATTGTATTGGCTGTGAGAAATTTTTGACCGAAAGTGATTTAAAAGATGGTCATTGCCCATTGCATCCAGCGGAACAAACAGTTGAGGGATCGGAAGAAAATTGGTTTTTTAGATTGAGTAAATATGTGCCGCGATTGATTAAGTTGATTGAAAACGATGAGACAAATTACATTTTCCCCCAAGGTAAGAAAAAGGAAATATTGGCCAAATTAAAGGCGGGAGTAAAGGATATCTCTTTCACCCGGGAAAAGGTGGAGTGGGGCATACCGGCTCCGTGGGATAAAAATCAAACCATTTATGTGTGGGTTGACGCCTTGATTAATTATTATTCGGCGACTCAATTTGTGGATGAGGGTAAGGGTTTTTGGCCAGCTGCGGTTCATTTGTTGGGGAAGGAGATTATCTGGTTTCATACGGTTATCTGGCAAGCGATGTTGTTGTCAGCGGGGATGGAATTACCCGAAAGGACTTATGTCCACAGTTTTTACATGATTGACGGGCAAAAGATGAGTAAATCCCGGGGAAATGTGATTTCACCCGGACAACTGGTAAAAAAATTCGGAGTCGATGGGGCCAGATATTTGGTGGCTACCAGCTTTCCTTGTCGGAATGACGCCGATGTGGGAATGTCTCGATTCGCTGAAAAATATAATGCTGATTTGGCTAACAATTGGGGAAATTTGGTAGCTAGGCTAACTAAGATGGGTGAAGGATTGGAGGTCAAACAGGCAAAGTTTAAGTTTGATAAAGAATTTGAGAAATTAATAGACAGTTTTAGTTTGGGTGAGGCGGTGGCTCTAGTATTTAAAAAATGGATAGATGAGGCCAATGCTTTATTAAACAAAACGGAGCCTTGGAAATTGGCAACAGATGATGAAAAAAGAAAAAAGATATTAACCCAAGTGGCAGAGATGGTGATGAAAACGGCTTATCATCTGAAAATAATCATGCCGAAAAGCAGTGGTATAGTTTTGAAAAGTTTTGACGGCAAGGTGGGGCTTTTAGACAAGCCGTTGTTTCCCCGAATAAAATGATTGATACTCATGCTCATTTGAGTGGTCGGTTTTGTGATGATCTAGAGAAAACCATTGAGCTGATTGAAAAATCAAAATTGGAAACGGTGGTGTTAGCGGCGGCCAGCGTGGAAGAATCAAAGGAGAATGTTGTTTTGGCTAAAAAATATGAAAAGTTAGTAGCGGCAGCTGGAATTCATCCGCAGAAAGTTGATGTGGGGAATGAGGAGTCGATTGATGAACAATTAACTCGATTGGATGAGCTGATAAGTAAGCAGAGAAGGTGGGTGAAATCGGTAGGGGAATGTGGATTGGATTTTTCTAAAGCCCCGGAGGGGGAAGAAAACAGAAGTAAAGAAGATCAAGTAAAATTATTCCGAGGGCAAATTTGTCTGGCGATGAAATATAAACTGCCGTTGATGGTACATGCCAGAAAAGCGGTGGACGAGGTGATTGAAATTTTGGAAAGTTATGAGGGGGTAAAAGGGGTGTTTCATTGTTATGCCGGAGGCAAGAAGAGAATAAAAAAAGTTGTGGAGCTAGGGCAAGGTTGGTATTTTGGCATTGACGGCAACATAACTTATGAAGTGGGATTGGAGCAGGTGGTCAGAGAAATTCCCCAAAGTAAGCTGGTACTGGAAACCGATAGTCCTTTTTTGACACCAGTCCCCTGCCGGGGAGAAAAAAATGATCCGACCAAAGTGGAGTATGTTTATAGAAAAGTGGCTGAAATTTGGGGGGGAAGTTTTGAAGAGACAGAGAAGATAATTGATAATAATGCTAAAAGGCTGTTTGGGCTTTAATAGTCGTCGTCCAGGTAATCCTGAATGATGGATTCCAGTTCCTTGGCCGAGGGAAATTTGTCTACCAAGGCGGTTTGACCGTTGATGAGCAAAACACTTTTACCTTGAATTCCCATAGAATAGATACGATGCATTTCTCGAATATATTCCGGATCGGGGGTAATCTGGAGGCGCTGGCAAATATTTTCCAAATCGGCGAACAGTCTTTTACCCGGAGGTGAGCCTCGGTCATAAAACTGAATCAGCATAGTTTATTTTATCTTATTTATTTTGCTTTTGCCAAAGATTTAGAAGGTTTGACATCAGACAAGCGATGGTCATGGGGCCGACTCCGCCGGGGACCGGCGTAATATATGAAGTTTTGGGAGCCACTGATTTGAAATCAACATCGGCAAACGGATAACCAACATCAACAACAACGGCGGCGTCTTTGACATGATCGGCAGTAATTATACCCGGTTGGTTGGTAGCCGAAACTAAAATATCGGCTTGACGGCAAATTTGATTGAGGTTTTGGGTTTTAGAATGACAAAGAGTGACGGTGGCATGATTGTTTTTTAACAGAGCCAAGAGAGGCAGGCCAACTACCGGACTCCGGTTAATAATTACCGCATTTTTACCGGTAAGAGGAATTTTGTATTCTTGGAGTAATTTGATTATGCCCAAGGGAGTGGCGGCGGCAATGGCGCGAGGGTGATTTTGGAAAAGCAGGCCCAAATTAGTGGCACTAAGGCCATCAACGTCTTTGACGGGTGTGACGGCATTAAGAATAGAAATGGTGTTTAACTGAGGCGGAAGAGGTAATTGAACTATAAGGCCGGTAGATTTTTCTTGTCGGTTGAGGCGATGAACCAGGTTAAGAACAGTAACTGTGTTGGTATTAGCGGGCAGAGGATGAATGTTGACATTAATACCAATATTTACACCGATTTTTTGTTTTTGGGTCACATATTTTAAAGAGGCGGGGTTATCCCCCACCATAACTATGTCGAGGCATGGGGGTGGCGAAATATCGGTGATTTGGGATTTAATTTGGGCTAAAATTTTGTGAGAAAGTGCTTGGCCGTCGAGGATGGTCATAAGTAATTATATCTTGGTAAGAATTTGATGACTAGTAGGGGTAATCAAAATGGTGTGTTCGAATTGAGCCGAAAGAACCCCGTCGACAGTACGGACAGTCCAGGAATCTTTGGAGTCGATTTTTATTTGCCAGCTAGGAGAAGCGTTTATCATGGGCTCAATGGTAAAAATCATGCCGGGTTTTAACTTGGTTTCGTTACTACCAGTGTCAAAATGGTAAATAAAAGGATCTTCGTGAAATTCAAGTCCGACACCGTGACCGCCCAGTTGGCGAACCGGAGAGTAACCAAAGGGTTCAACGTAAGATTGAATGGTTTTGCCGATGTTATTAACAGGGGCGCCAGGAAGGGCGGCGGCGATAGCCAGAGCCAGGGCTTTTTTGGTCCGACGCAAAAATAACTGGGTTTTGTAGGGGATTTTACCGACCGGGAAAGTGACCGAGGTGTCACCGTAAAAACCATCAAGGATAGTGGTAATGTCGATGTTAATGATGTCTCCTTGTTTTAGTTTGACTTTGTAGGAGGGAATGCCGTGGCAAACAACATCATTGACAGAAGTGCAAATGCTTTTAGGGAAACCTTTGTAATTCAATGGGGCGGGAATAGCATGATGATCAAGAATATATTGGTGGACCAAATCGTCGATATGTCCGGTGGTAACGCCGGGCTCAATCAGAGTGGAGGTGTATTTGAGGGTTTGGGCGGCCAATTGACAGGATTTTTTGATACCGGCGATTTGCTTGGCGGTTTTGATGACGATCATGATTTTAATTGTTTGCCGAAAGCCAGACAGTTTTGGCCGATTTCCAGAAGAGAGAAGCCGGGGTGGCGGAGAGCTGAAAGGACCTCGCTATTAAGTTTTTTGAAATTTTTAGACTCCACCCGACGGGCAAAAGCATCTTGATTAATTGATTTGACCAGTTTGACCATATCAAGAGGAATACCGGGGGTGCCGAAGGGGGTAGATTTGGTTTTGGCTCCTTGGGGAGTAGTAGGAGAGGCTTGACCGGTGGTCAAAGAATAAAGCTGATTGTCAGCCACAAAAACAGTGACGGGAATATTATGACGGGCGGCGGAAATCAAATGACTGAGACCTTCACCATAGAGACCACCGTCACCACCAAAACAACAAACGGTTAATTTGGGATTAGCCATTTTGACTCCGGTGGCAATGGGGACCACTCGACCGTGAAGCGTATGGAGACCATATGTTTTTAGAAAATCAGCCATGTTGCCGGAACAACCAATGTCATGACAAACGACTAGTTGGTGGGGTTTTAATTTTAGCGAGACAAAAGCCTTTTTGAGGGCGGCTAGAAATAAAAAATTACCACAACCAGGACACCAGGTAGGGGGGATGTTAGTATTGAAATCTTTTATGTTTAGTGACAAATTTTTTAATAAACTATAATTTTTTTAATTTTGAGACTAGTTCTTCAGGAAAGAAGGGGCGACCATCAAATTTTAGTATCTGATGGTCAGGGTTAAAATCGAATTGAGACTTGAGTAGTTGGGTAAGTTGACCGCTCTGGTTGTTTTCGACAACAATTACTTTTTTAAAAGGCCGAATTAATAGTTTTAGATTGGGGTTAATCGGCCAGAGAGTGCGGAGATGGAGGAGAGCAAATGACTTTTTGTCTTTGACTTGACTCAAGGCCTGTAAAATCGGTCCCTTGGTGGAACCCCAGCTAATAATCAGTTTTTTGGCGGAAGGAGAGCCGAGAAAAATTGGTTGAGGACAAAGTTTGAGGGCGGTGGTTAATTTTTGGGCTCGTTTTTGGCGCATTTTGATGACCGTATCTATGTCTTCGGTGGAAAAACCAAGCTGATCGTGTTCGTAACTGTTGGCGATAAATTCACCACCGATAACTCCGGGAAGAGTGCGGGGGGAGATGCCGTCTCTGACAGACCAATTGTATCGTTTGAAATTGGCTGGAGTTTTTGACAAGATTTTTCCTAATTTTATTTTGGTTTTGATGGTGGAAAGGTCTTTAAGGCCGACTGATGACTCGGCAATAAACTTATCTGAAAGGACAATAATCGGGGTTTGGAGTTGGGCGGCTAGATTGAGAGACACAGCCCCCATGTCAAAAGAGTCTTGTTGGTCACTGGCGGCTAAAACCACTTTGGGAAAATCTCCGTGACCAGCGCGAATGGCATAGAGAAGATCTGCTTGTGATGTCCAGGTAGGCATGCCACTGGCCGGACCGGGGCGAGAAACTAGGTAAAAAACGACGCCTATTTCGGCGGCGCCACAAAAACTGATGGTTTCGTTCATGAGAGCAAAACCGCCACCGGAAGTGCCAACGGCAGAACGAGCTCCGGCAAAAGCGGCTCCGGCGGCCAAAGAGGCGGCGGCAATCTCGTCTTCAGGATGAACGACGCTGAGGTGATGGTCCCTTTGCAGCAAGGCCAAGGTGTGAAGAACACCTGATGATGGAGTCATGGGATAGGCGGCGTAAAAGTTACCCCCACCCTGGATAAAGCCCCAAGAAAAGGCCTGATTACCGTCGTAAAGTTTCTGATTTCTAACGGATGATGGAGGGCTCAGTTTAATTGTTTTATCGGCTAAATTGTTTTTGGCATAGTCCAGGCCAAAATTAAAGGCTTTAAGGTTGGAAGTAAAAAAATTTGGATATTGCGTTTTTATAAGTTGGCGACAAATTTTTTTGTCTAAGTTAAACAAGAAGGCAGTAATGCCAAGACAAATAATGTTGGATACTTTAGGTGACAGTTGATCTAGGGGTAAATTTTGGGGAGTGAAAACAAGAGTTTTGGAATGAAACTCGGATTGATGCTGTTGGTGATGGTGGGGAGCCAAGGAAAAAAATAGGTCGACCGTTTGGTTGACGGCGTAAATTTTTTGAGGAGAAAAACTGAGTTGGTAAGTATTATGTCCACCGCGGACTAAAGAAGGGTATTCGGAATAATCGAGAAGATTAAAGCCGTGAGCCAGTAAAGTTTTTGAGAGAAGCATGCCGCCGGAT
>Ga0075114_10001514_pt1 | contig 12498 bp, 10 predicted proteins | sample AntAceMetag02UKM_FD_69784 | JGI IMG/M metagenome (GOLD analysis project Ga0075114, IMG submission 69784) | Saline lake microbial communities from Ace Lake, Antarctica - Antarctic Ace Lake Metagenome 02UKM | ecosystem: Environmental > Aquatic > Non-marine Saline and Alkaline > Saline | place...
GTGTTTCCTTTCCTTTAAGGTTTTTTCCTTGGGTGATAATTCGATGGTTACCACCCGGAAAGGATACACCACCTTTTCTCTCAAACACAACTTTCAGTTATAACTCAAGCGGCCTTGATATCCCCTTTACAATAAAAAGAATTTTTTATATGCATCACATTGTCTCAGAACGTGGAGGCCACGCACACATTGACACAGACCAGGTTGTGATAGCTCTTGCGGGCAGTTTTGAAATGGTTTTATCAACCGGGTCGGCAAAGAAAACCTTTACGATGAAGGATCCCACAAATGGTCTATACATACCCAGAATGATTTTTATTGAAATGTCCGATTTCTCGCCGGGAGCTGTGTGCTGTGTGCTTGCGAGCACCCATTATGATATTAAAAAATCCCTCAGAAACTGGGAAGATTATAAAAAAGTCATAAGTTCAGCCAAATACATTTGAAATTCTACACTGAATACAAGGTGTCGAAGATTATTTATTATGAATCAACCTTTAATGCCATTTTTAAATGCCAGCGATTTTTTTCGCTCTGCTCTTACGGAAGAAAACCGGTTTCAGAGCATACAGGACGTTAAGGACTGGTTTATCAAAAAAAGACAGAGCAACCATTTTTCTGTAGAGCAGATTCCCTTTTCATCCCTCAGACAATGGTGTTTTGAAGAAAAGACGGGAAATTTAAAACATGCTTCGGGACGTTTCTTCACGATTGAAGGAATTCACATACAGACAAATTTCGGCCCGACATGCAGCTGGAATCAGCCGATCATTAATCAACCAGAAATAGGTATTTTGGGAATCATCACCAGAACCTTCGATGGAATTCCGTACTTTCTCATGCAGGCAAAAATGGAGCCGGGCAATGTAAACCTGCTTCAGCTCTCTCCAACGGTACAGGCAACAAAAAGCAACTTTACACAGGTCCATGGCGGAACCCTACCCCCTTATCTTGAATATTTTCTTGATAGAAAAAAATCGCGTTTTCTGGTTGATCAGCTTCAAACTGAGCAAGGTAGCCGTTTTTTGTACAAACGCAACAGGAACATGATTGTTGAAATAGACCATGATATTGATATTTTGGATGACTTCTTCTGGCTGACGCTAGGGCAGATTAAAAAACTCATCATGGAAGATAATTTGGTAAACATGGACGCTCGGACGGTGCTTTCCTGTGTCCCAATGCCGGGCCGGCATACCTTTCAAAGCCAGCCTTTGAAAGATATGTTGTATGTAGAGAGCGGACATCACATTGACGATTTCTCACAGTGTCTGCTGAATTCGCTGTGCTGTCATCATGAAAAAGCATGCAATACCACTGATGAGATCATCAGCTGGTTTACCGAGCTTAAAACAAAGTATTCTATTGCTGTTGAGCGGATACCGCTTAAAAGCCTTAAGCAGTGGCGTTGGACGGATAAAGAAATATGTCATGAAGAACACCCCTTTTTCTCTGTTATTGCTGTTTCTGTAGAGGCCGGCACCCGGGAGGTGAAAAGCTGGACACAGCCGCTGCTCAAAGAGCCGCAGCAGGGGTTGCTCGGCCTTGCAACAAAAAAAATAAATGGTGTTCTTCATGTATTAATGCAGGCAAAAGTCGAACCGGGCAATTTGGACAGTATTGAAATAGCCCCGACCGTATCCTGTGCGGCTGTAGAATTCAAGAGCCAGCAATCGTATCGTATTCCCTTTCTTGATTGTTTTGTCAGTGCTTCTCCTCTGCACGTTCGTTATGATGTCATTCAGTCCGAGGAGGGCGGACGGTTTTATCATTTTTGCAACCGCAATATGGTTATTGAACTGGATAAATCCGACGACAGCATTGTTCCGGAAAATTATATATGGATGACGCTTGGGCAGGTAATGGACTTTTTAAAACATGGATATATAAATATTGATGCCAGGACGCTGCTTGCCTGTCTTGGTTTTCGAAACTGAGGATTTTTAATGCACGTTCTGATTTTAGGATATTCAGGGATTGTTAAAAAAAGGGTTCTGCCGGCCCTCAGAAAAATTAAGCATATAGACTGTATAGATATTGCATCACGCAGCAAAGGTGCATATCTCTCCAGTGAAGCGGCCTGCAATGGAACTTTTTTTAATGATTATGCCGATGCCCTGTCTAAAAGTAACGCCGATATTGTTTACATATCGCTTGTCAACAGTATGCATGTTGAATGGGCTGAACGTGCGCTTTTGAAAGGATGCCATGTAATTGTTGACAAACCTTCATTCACCAGTCTTGACGATACAGTGAGGTTAGCAAATCTTGCTCAACAAAAAGGTCTGTGCCTTGCCGAAGCAACAGTCTATGCCAGTCATCCACAAATTCAGCTGGCCCGGAAGTTATTTTTGCAGGCGGGAACACATCCTACAAGATTGTCTGTATCTTTTTCTTTTCCACCCTTTTCCGAAGAAAATTTTCGAAATCAAAAGCATCTGGGCGGCGGCGCGCTCCTGGATCTGGGATCATATGCGGTTAGTCCGGGCCGTCTGTTTTTTGAAAGTCAACCCGAAGAGGTTTTTTGCCGTATCGGCACACGACACCCGGTAACGGATGTTGAAACGTCTTTTAGTATGCTTGCCATATATCCTGGCGGACGTTCAATGGTCGGGCATTTTGACTTTAATACCGAATACCGCAACCGCATCAACATTCTTGGGCCATGTATGTCTGTTGATATTGACCGGATTTTCACTACCCCTCCGGAAGTGGAAAACGAGCTGTTTGTCCGGTCAAATAATAACGCCAAAACCATAAAGGAACCGCCAGCTAACAGTTTCATACTTTTTTTTCAAGAAGTTTTTAATTCAATAGAACAAAATAAGCATCAGTTTTTTGTTGAAAATCTTTTGTCCGACGCGACCGTTCTTGACAGGTTGCGTATGGCTGCACAGGAGACATAATACCTATGACAATAAGAGTTTGGAGCTATCTCCAGGAGTATGAACAGGAAAAAGAGGAAATACATGCCGCAATACAAAGCGTGCTCTTGTCAGGCTCTCTAATCCTGGGAGAGAATGTAAGATTATTCGAACAGGAATTCGCAGAGTACTGTGGGGTCCGTTATGGTGTGGGCGTTAACAGCGGCACGGATGCACTCTTTCTTGGTCTTAAGGCACTTGGCATTGGCGAAGGTGATGAGGTTGTTACGGTTTCTAATACTGCCGTACCGACGGTCTCTGCAATTGTTTCAACAGGAGCTGTTCCCAAATTTGTGGATATTGACCCGGAAACCTACCTGATGGACACTGCCCGGCTGGAAGATATCATAACCGAAAAAACAAAATGTATTTTGCCTGTGCATCTCTATGGCCAGTGTGTCAACATGGACCAGATACTTGGTTGTGCAAAAAGCCATGGACTAAAAGTCCTTGAAGACTGCGCCCAGAGCCACGGAGCGGTATATAAAGGGAAAAAAGCAGGAGCAATGTCTGACCTTTCAACCTTTTCTTTTTATCCAACCAAAATCCTTGGCGGCTATGGAGACGGGGGTATGGTTGTTACCGATAATGAGGGGCTTTATAAAAAACTTTTGCGCCTCCGATTTTACGGCATGGAAAAAACCTATTATGCTCAGGAACACGGCTATAATTCACGGCTTGATGAAGTGCATGCAGCTGTTCTTAGGGGTAAACTCAAGCACCTTGACCGATACCTTTCCCGAAGGAAAGAGCTCGCAGAGCAGTACGACCGGAGGCTTGCTGACACGAAACTGATACTGCCCAAAACAATGGACGGCAATGAGCATGCTTATTATCTCTATGTCTGCCGTCATCCGGAGCGGGACAGGATTATCGCAGAGCTTAAAGAAAGAGATATTTTTGTTAATATCAGCTATCCCTGGCCCATTCACACCATGACCGGATATCAGAAATATGGCTATCATGAGGGAGACCTTCCCCATACCGAAAAAGCGGCCAGGGAAATTTTTTCTCTGCCCATGTATCCCTCTTTGACGGATAACCAGCTCAATATCGTTATTAAGGCTTTGAAGGAAATATTAGGATCCCTTGAATAATCGGAATACAGCTGGTATTTTGAAACTGTTTTTTCCAGGACAGCTGTGATATGTTCTTAAATTACAGATGTAAAAGACTAACCCCTTAAATTTTTATTAGAGAAAAGATGCAGACGTACGAATTCAATACTATGCGTTCAGTTGAGGATAGCTATTGGTGGTATACTGTCTTGAGAAGGAAAGTTGTCGAAGAAGTACAGACAATGCTGCCTGGCTCGCGCAGCGTTCGCGTTCTAGATGGAGGGTGCGGGACAGGCGGAATGATGCACGTACTGCGTGAAACTTTTCCAGACCTGGATATAACCGGCATTGATTTCAGTTCCAGGGCTGTCTGTGCTACACGTGAACGTAAAGTTGGTTCTGTTATCAATGCATCCATTGACTGTCTCCCTTTCCAGGATGCGTCATTTGATCTGATTATTTCACTGGATGTCATTTTGGAAAACAGGAATGTGGATGATCTGAACGCACTTGCCGAATGTCGGCGAGTGCTTAAAAAAGGTGGCGTGCTCATACTCAACCTTACCGCATTTGATCTATTGCGCGGCCAGCATGATACAGCTGTCAATGTTGGTAAGCGCCACACAAAAAAAACGTTCTGCCCGATAGTACATCAAGCTGGTTTTAATATTAGAAAAGTCCAGTACTGGAATGCACTGTTTTTTCCCTTACTCATGATTTGGAGGCCGTTGAGTCGTCTTTTTGAAGATGAGTCCCGCCCGTTGTCTGACCTTAAGCCCTTACCAAAGGTCATGGACAGCTTACTGACATGGCTCGTATTAAAAGAGCAGAAATTTGCAGCTTATATCCAACTGCCTTTTGGATCTTCGATTTTCAGTGTTGTTCAAAAAAAATAAAATATTAAACTTATAATCATAACTGGAAAACATATAAAAAATGGAAGAAAAAACTGCGCTAAGCATAGTTATCCCTGTCTACAACAGTGCATTAACCATTACTCGTCTGGTTGAGGCCCTTTCCGGCTTATCAATCGAAGGAGGCCATGAGATCGTCCTGGTTAATGATGGTAGTCGGGATGAAAGTGTTGCCGTGTGTGAAAAACTTATAGACAAATATGACATACCTATAACTTTTATTAATTTGAGCAGAAATTTTGGTGAGCACAACGCAGTGTTAGCCGGCCTCCACCATACCCGTGGTATGCATGTGATTACCATGGATGACGACATGCAAAATCCCCCATCAGAGGTGATTAAGCTCTTTAATTATGCCCGCACATCAGGTAAAGATGTTGTATACACCTTTTTTCAAAATAAAGAGCATGATTCTTTTCGCAATTTGGGAAGCTGGCTGACAAATTGGGCTGCTGATTTTCTGCTTGATAAACCAAAAGGTTTATATCTTTCCAGCTTTCGGTGCATGAATGCATTTGTTGTAGAGCAAATCTGCAAATATGAGGGACCCTTCGCTTATATTGACGGACTTATTTTGCAGGTAACCCAGAATATTGCGACTATAGAGGTTGAACACTTACCACGCTTGATTGGTTCAAGCAACTATACGCTTCCAAAGCTTATTCACTTATGGCTTAATATGTTTATTAACTTTTCTATTAAACCTTTGCACATAAGTACGATTTTGGGGATTTTTTTAAGTGCTTTGGGAATTCTTGGGGCACTGGAAGTTGCAATTGAATATCTGTTTTGGGATTCCCCTCAGGGCTATGGAACCATAATCTGTGCCATTTTAATTTTCTCAGGTGTTCAATTATTTACTCTTGGTCTTATTGGAGAGTACCTTGGAAGGCTTCATCTCACAAGCAACAAGAAGCCACAGTATACTATTCGGAGTATTTTAAGGAAAAAATGATTGTATGGTGTCATTTAGTAAAATTTATTATGAAAAATAAAATTATTGAGGTGCTCATAACCTTACTATTCGTCGGAGGTCACATCTTTCCACTATCATATTTATTTGATAAAGAACCTTCAGCAAAGCCATGACTACCCTCTCGTAAGACCAGGGGTTAAAGGCCAGCACTGTTTCTGTTGAGCTGGCTTTTTGCAAACAGACAATCATGACCATAATTTGACCAGACTACCCATGGGTGTGATTATTCTGTAAACAAACTTAACCTGTTTGTATAAAGAAAATCTATACAATCCTCACAATTATTCTTCTTCTTATATAAACAGCTAAAATCAAAAACTTCCATTTTAACGCTTTTATCCAAGGCATATCCAATTAGCTGGGCACGCCACTTTTCTTTGTGTTCAATGACGTTGTCCACGTCTTTCCATTTAGTAAAGGTTGTGGTTGAAGAAAAAACCAGCACAAAAGAAAAAATAATGGCTAAAAATATTTTAGATTGAATTTTCGTCCCGGAAAAACCTTGGGCTAATGCCAGCAAACAGCCCACAAAACAAATTTCATAAATAGCCGTATACCGGGAAGCCAAAGTCGCCTTAAATCCAAGCAAAGGTAACCTTAGGAAAGTAATAGAAATCATTGATACCAGTGAATACATAATCAGTAATGTCGGCATAATTGTCCATTCATGGGCGCGATTTTTCAACAAAATGCATCCGCTAATTACAAAGACGCTCAGGGTAAATAACATTACAATAATACTTAACACTAACGTATTGCCATATGAGAAATTGTACAGAGGATCAAACAGCGGTTGAGATAAAGCCCCTACGAAGTAGGCAGATAATTCTTTATAATCCAGCAACTGGTTAATAACCATTTCGGAGGATAAACGGGATGGTTGCGATGAACCGTCCTTTAATGAGTAAATAATCAGCTGGCAAATAAAAGATATTATCAAAATAAATATTACGTCTAAACAGATTCTTTTCTTTTTGATTGATACATAAAAAGCAACAAAAATAATCCCAACAATCACAGAAAGCGTACCCAATGCACCGCCAAGAAAAGATAGTATGCAGATTGCAGCTAAATACATTTTCAAGCCGGTCTTTCCTGTTAAGTAACGTTCTGTCAGAATCAAAAAAGCAACTCCCATTAATAGGTATACACGTTCAAATCCAACAAGACCCCAGGGATGCGCTTTGTCAAGTCCAAACCAAACTAATGAGGCTGTTATAATAAAAAAACCGGTTTGCCAGTTTAGTTTTTTGCCGCCATATTTGTTTGTGTAGTTAATACATATAATTAAGAATGTTAGAAGGTAAAAGACTATACCAATATAGGTTTCCAGTTCATAGCGTAATGAAAAAATGGTGTAGTTTACGTATTCAAAAAGTAACGTTAGAATACCGCTGCCCCCCGAGGTGGTGAAATCACCTATAAGAAATTTAAAGAAGGAGATATTACCTGTTAAATATGGAATTAAGTTCTTATTAAGAAGACGCCAATGATCACCCACGGGAAAATCAAACGTAATAGATACTGTGTATACGACAAAATTTAATATTAATAACATAATTGTTAATAATACTATTATTTTATTACTCTTCATTTTAAGCAAGGGTCATTCCTCCCTTTCTGCGGGGCTGGTTTTTAAATAATGCTCTGTCTTATGTTCTTGAGATCATCAACCCTTCGTATACGTAGGCATCTTAATTTATATTTATATACAGGAAAAACAGACAATTGTCCCTGTTTTTTATTTTTTTCAGAATTGATATGGTAAACACTTTTCCCTATACTTTCTGCATTCAGACAATAGACCTCCCTCTAGGAGGGTGTTAATTTAATTTACTGTGCTGCCCGAAATGTGCCGGATCGATGAAGATAATCGCGTTCATTGAGAAGGTCGAAATCATACAAAAGATATTAAAGCATGTTGGCTTATGGGAAATAAGCAAAAGCAGACCACCGCCCCGGTCCAGCACTTCTAATTCAACCTTGCCATAAGTGGATGTGTTGATAGTTGTTGATAAGTTCACTACAAATAATAAGTCTCTAATAAGATTTTGACATCTTTAAATTATTTCTATACATTGTTTCCTTATAAATAAACAATCAGTGTTAACAGACCAAAGCACATTAATATAACCGAGATGATACTAGCAATCGGTAAAGGCGCGTGCGCATATCCTGCAATAAAAATGATTGCTTCTTTGCCAGTATATTAAAGGGTAATGTTGAAGCAGAAGAGAACCCCATTCCGGAGAACACTATGTATCCCAACAAACCACTCTCATCCCACTCTGTCATGGAAGGCTTTCTTGAGAAGACTCTCCAGTCAAGAATCTTAGTCTACATCATAATTTTCGTCTCTCTGATTTTCATAAACCCGCTTTGCAGTCAACTTTATATTGACATACGATGACCTCTTTCTTATACTCTCCCTATCTAAAAACAAGGACTTCAGCTATGTCACTATTTAAAAAAGCAGCAGACGCGGTAGATGCCGGATGTATAAAAGGCATTTATGAAGGTTATTATTTTGACCGACGGACCAGGGTATTAACTAACTGTGTCGGAGAAATGATTCCGGAGAACGCAAAGGTGCTTGACATCGGCTGCGGCAATGGCCAGATATCATCCATGATTGTTGCCGGCAGATCCGGTATCGATATAAAGGGTGTTGACATAATGAAGCGTAAGGAGAAGTGCTTTATTCCAGTTGAGGTTTTTGACGGTGAGCACATACCTTACGAGGACAACAGCTTTGATACGGCACTCTTTGTAGATGTGCTGCACCACATACCGGATCCCATGATCATCCTTCGCGAAGCAGCACGGGTTGCCCGGAAATGTATTGTCATTAAAGATCACAATGCTGACCGCTTTCTGGGAGATATTACCCTTCAGTTTATGGACTGGGTGGGCAATGCCCGCTACAGTGTTGTTCTTGAATATAATTATCTGAAGAGGGCTCAGTGGGGAGCTGCTTTTTCAGAGCTCGGCCTGACCGTAAGCGAGTATAACAATTCACTGCACCTGTACCCGGGGCCGGTGGACTGGATCTTTGGAAGGTCACTCCAGTTTGTATGTCGCCTTGATGTGAGGAATTGAACGGCCACAGTTTAGAAGACGGAAGTTATAGTACTCTTGATAATTGGCACTAAAGTCCAAACAACAATCACAAAATACTCCTGAGGGATTTATTACTCGATTATTTATGGTCTCTGCGTATCAAACATTCTTCTTATAAAGAAGGGGATTTTAATCCCTAAAGGAGATAATAACACTTAACAGGCCATTCCAGAGTATGTCAGAATCCATAACAGCCGCAGTTGGTAAACATTCGTTACGATTGCCTGTTTTCATCGTCGTGCTATTGCTGTTTACTGCCCACTCTTTTCTCATGAACGGTCATAAGTATGTGTACCGTCAACTTACGGTAGGGGCCTATATGGATCCTATTGCAGCCGATGCCGATCCCAGCCTCTTTAAGAATTCCATTTACGTACAGGCCGTCAAGCGGACCAATGTTCGTCTCAACGTGATTTATGACCTCTATCCCTGGATATACAAGCATTTTGATTTCGAGACCTTTGCCATCATCCAGGAAATTGCCAGCCTGTTTTTTATGCTTGCAGCTATTTTTGCTCTTGCCAGAGCCATGTTCGGAGGCACTGCCACGGGCTGCGTGGCAATGCTGCTCTATACTGCTGAGCTTAACAACTGGACTTTGGGTTCACCTGCGCCTTATCTAAACTTTTTTCATCACGGTCTTCACTACACCTACCCTCTTCTGGCCTGGTCTTTGGTTTTTTTCCTGTACAAACGGTTTCCTTTATCTCTGTTTCTTGCGGGATGCGCGTGGAATTTTCATCCTATGTGCACGGTCTTTTTGCTGTTTACTTATGGCGTGTACTGGCTTTTTAACATGAGGAAGTTTCCGCTTAGCACCATATTGTTAAGCGCGGTCGCTTTTACATTACCTGCTATGCCTATACTGATAAAGGTGTTTGACTATACGGGTAATACGGGTGAGGTTCATGCGCTTTGGTTCAAGGGGGTTTACTGGGGCGCCTGGTATACCTGTAATCCGCTGACCTGGCCGGCCAAGTGGGTTATACGCGCAGGTCTATTCTTTGCTGTTTTTGTCATTGCGCTACTCCAGATTCCCGGACGGGATATGCGTAAGACCGTTGGTGTGCTGGTGTTTGCAGTAGGGCTGCTCTGTGCGGCTGGGACGATTTTTGCCGATCTGTATCCTGTTCCGTTCATCATCAGGCTGAGTCTGTGGCGTGCCACATTCGTCTATCTGCTGCTTGCGCTTCCCTGCATTGCGTATTTTTTGGTGCAGCTGTGGCAGCAGGGGCTGTCCCGCCGTTTTTTTGTTGTCGTGGCCGTTACGGTCATTTCGGGGTATGTACCTGGGTTGAATTATTTCTATCTGCCTGCGGTGATTCTGTTTATGCTGCTGGCTGTCTATGAGCAACAGCTTGCCCGGATCTTGCCGTTGCTTCAGGGCAGACTGCCCCTTTTTATGGGTGTTATGTTTCTGGCAACACTGGTATTTCAGGTAAATAGGGGTGTTGTTGTTATTCCGGTGATACTGTTTTTTACGGGGACGTTCCTTCTGCTGTTATTAGAAAAGAGGGGCCTGTCATATATTGTCCGCAGAACGCCGGTGAAGCCCTGGTTATTACCTGTCTTGTTCGTGCTTTTTATTGATGTTTGTGTGCTGTGGTACATCGGCGGTCCGTCCGTGTATTATCACGGAAAGATTCGGGGAAAAGTTGACCCGTGGGCCGATATTCAGATGGTTGCAAAAAAGAATTCTCAAAAGGATGACCTGTTTATTATCCCTCCGTACATGAATGATTTCGGCATATATTCTCAACGCGCAACAATAGGGGATTGGCCGGAGGGGGGCAACATTATTTATCTTGATGGCAGGTTCGCACGGGAGTGGTTTGATCGCATGTATGATATCGGATGGCGTAAGCGGTTTGGCGCAAAAGAAGGATATGGTGCGCTGACAACAGATGAGATCCGCAGCGCAGCCCGGAAGTACGGTGCATTGTTTGTTATTACAGAAAAGCCTAAAGAATTCAGTCTGCCAAAGCTCTATGAGAACAAGGAGTTTATTCTCTACAGTCTGAATTGAATTTGTGCTTTGTCTCTGTAATAAATAGTCGGTGCTATCGTTACTTAGCCGAGATACGCAGTCGAGGTGTCTAAATACACAGAGAGATCGAAGAAGTTTTGGTCGGCTATCTCGTAAGCACTCAATGTGGGGAGTCTTATCTTTTAACAGACAAAAAAAACGGTTGGTCGGAAAATATTACATAACAGGAAATAATCCGGTATAGATTATTTCCGAGGTTTACAAATGACCTTGAGGCACATTCTCAAACAGTCTTTTACAACATTGGGATTAAGAGAACTGTTAGAAAAATCATAGGTGATCGGTACTTCGGAAATTGTAAGCCTGTTTCTATAAATATACATCACAGTTTCAAACAGGATATCAAAGGATTTGCTTTCGGTTTTCTTTGAAATAATAAGCTGCATAGCCTTGTTGGAGTATCTGCGGTAGCCTGAAGAGATGTCCTTATAATACTTCAGTTTGAAAATGCTTGCCGGAAATTCAAGACTACTATTATAAATAATATTTCCGACAAAACTCAATGCTTTTCGAAACAGCGGGGTGTTGGTTTTCTCAATGCGGGTGCCGATGGCAAGATCGGAATGGGGGTGATCAATAAATCTGGGTATTTCGTCCGGGTTATGGCTTAGACCTGCATCAATTGCTATACCATAGGCATATCCCTTGGAAACCGCATAACGCATGCCATCAAGCAGTCCGCCCGGTATATGGGTATTTTTTTTGTGGTGGATAACATGAATGCCATCCTGTTTTTCCAGTATCTCCGGTGTCGCATCATTGCTGTTATCGTTAATCACGCAGACATCAGCAAACTTCTTTGCCCTTACGATCAGCTCCTCAATTGTTTCTTCTTCATTGTAAGCCGGAATGATGATCAGGTAGGCACTGTTTTTTTTCATGTTGCCTGCTCTTGATTAAAGTGATTTTTCAGCGATAGCGATATCTTCGGGTGTATTAATGTTTACGTACTCCGCATTAATAAAAAACAGCTTTACAGGCTTCCCATCATCAATGGTGCACTGGATCAAGTCCGGTAGCTCCTTTTCTTTTCTCATATAGTTGGTCGGAGTGTAGGGAACGTAATCAAAGATCTCATTTTTAAAAATACAGTTTCCGGTTCCCATAATATCATTGAATGGATTCCGCGGCTTTTCGATCAGGCGGTAGATACGGTTGTCCGCTTCATTACTGATCACCGAATAGGTCTTGCTGATCTGACTCCGGTTTTCTACCCGGGTAACACCGCACAGAACAAATAGATTTTCATTATTGAAAGTATCTATCATCTGCTGGGGATTGGGATGGATCATGATCTCGTCCGCCAATAGCAGTATAAAGTCATCTCCGTTGAGTGCCTTCGAGTTATTGTCAAATGTTGTGTTTAGAGGTTTAGGCGGCGATCCTTTCAACTCCATCCACAAACTGCACTCCTTCAATAACCTTTGCTAATTTTTTAACCGCATTTATTTTCTGCCAT
>Ga0075114_10001518_pt1 | contig 12460 bp, 14 predicted proteins | sample AntAceMetag02UKM_FD_69784 | JGI IMG/M metagenome (GOLD analysis project Ga0075114, IMG submission 69784) | Saline lake microbial communities from Ace Lake, Antarctica - Antarctic Ace Lake Metagenome 02UKM | ecosystem: Environmental > Aquatic > Non-marine Saline and Alkaline > Saline | place...
TACTCTGAAACATCCAAAGACGGCATCGGTGCCGCCTATCTTAAAGGCTTCAAATATGCCATGGAAAAACTAAAGGCCGATTTTGTTTTTGAATTTGATGGGGACTTTCAACACCCTCCCGGTGCTATCCCTGTTATGCTAAAGGCCATGGAAGATGGTTACGACCATGTTCTCGGCTCTCGTAAAATTAAAGGCGGCTCCAATCCTAAAGGCTGGGGTTTCAAGCGACTTTTCTTTTCTGAAGTTGGTGGTTTTACGGCTCGTTTTATTCTATTTTTCCCCTTCAAAAATTTTTTCAAAGTCACCGACCCCACCACTGGTCTCAAGGTCACCCGAGTCAAAGGTTTTGTTGACAAAATGAGTATGAATTACAGCCGGTTACTGTCAAAAAGCTTCGGCTACAAACTTCAACTGCTGTTTGAAACCCTTAAAATGGGCGCTAAGTTTAAAGAAATCCCCCTACAGTTCAAGGTCCGTAATGCCGGTGAATCCAAAATAGAACCTCAAACCGCCAAAGATATTTTTCGAGTGGCTTTTCTTCTGCGCTGGCATGATGATTTTACCCAAAAATTTCTAAAGTTCGGCACCGTTGGTTTTATCGGCTATCTCATCAATGCCTTTTTCCTGTCTTTTTATTCGCGTCTCTGGTCAATTGAATGGCTGGCCTGGCTTTTGTCTACCGAAATGGCCGTTATTAGCAATTTCACCCTAAACAACTTGTGGACATTCAAAAAGGATCAAATAAGCGGTCTAATGATCATCTTAAAAAAGTTTCTCCAATTTAACTTTACCTCTGCTGGGGCTCTCTTAATCCAAACCACTGCCGGCACCTTAGCCGTCTCCATGTTTGGCCCCGCTTATCGCCAGCTGGTTCTTCCCTTCGTTATTGTTTTTTTGGTTTTACCCTACAATTGGGTTATGTACAACCAGGTCATTTGGAAAAAAAAATAATCGGAAACTTAAAAAACCGTCATCCCCACCGCCGTATAGTATCCGAATAATATTACTAAAACCAACCCCTCCCACCATTCCAGTCGGTGTTTTGACCGGACAAACGCCACCACCAATATTACTACCAGTAAATATTCTAACCCCGGCAAGACAATATGATAGGCGTTGGTTACTTGTATCGGCAGTATCAAAGCCGACAACCCGATTACCAAAGTGGAGTTGGCCACACAAGACCCTACAATATTTCCGATTCCCATCGATATTTTTCTTTTAGTCGCCGCCTTAACATTAAAAACCAACTCCGGTAGCGATGTTCCCACCGCCACCATAAACAAACCCACAAACAAAACCGGTAAATTAAATTCCATCGCCAAATCTTTGGCCAAATAAACAATCGCCTGAGAACTAAGTAGCAACAATCCCATCCACACTCCCATTTTCAATACCGTCACAGATATTTTCCCCGACCGGGTCGGTTTTTCTTCTTCCGTCACCCCACCCTTATGTTTCAACAAACCGGAGATGTATATAACATATATTAATATCAAAATTATGCCGTCAATTCTCGACAACTCTCCATCCCACAACAACAAGAAGGGGATAAAGGTATAAGCCAGAGGCAAAAAATGATTTTTAATCGCCCCGCCCCCCTTAAAATGAAGCGTTCTGCCAGCCACTGCCGTAACCCCGATTACTAAAGACAAATTGACCACATTAGAACCAATGGCGTTACCTAGGGCCAAATCGGACACTCCCGCCAAAGAGGAAGTTATCGATACCAATATTTCTGGGAAACTGGTGGCCATGGCCATTATCACCGCCGTGGCCTCGAACTGTCCAATCTTAAAAACCTTAGAAAACTTTAATAGATGCTTGATTAAGTGATCGGTTGTTTTCCCCAACACATAAGAAAAAAAGATTATTCCAAAAATTTTCACCAGAGGCATAAACACAGAATAACATGTTGCTTGACACGGCCACAACTTTTATGTTTAACTCAATCATGCAACAAAAACCAGTCACACCCAAAAAATCTCAGTCCGGAAATCCGATCAAGCAGTTGGAAGAAGTACTTGATCTTTATCTAGGTCAGAAAGCCCCCGCCATACCGGAGAATATTAAAGAAATTATTGTTAATTTCGCCCCTTGGCTGATCATCATCACCATAGTTCTGGCCTCCCCATTAATCCTTGGTGCCCTTGGTATCGGGGCCATTTTAGCCCCCTTCAGTTTCTTGGGTGGAGTCAGATATGGAGTTTCTTTTAATCTCTTTTTACTATTTCTAGCCGCCAGTTTGGTTTTAGAAATTATTGCCGTTCCCGGTCTTTTCAAAAAAACTGCCAAGTCCTGGAAGTTAATCTTTTATGCCACCCTTATTAATGCCGTTTACACTCTGTCTCAGGGGGACATTGGCGGTCTGATCATCGGCACCGGTCTGTCACTCTACATTCTTTTCCAGGTCAAAAAGCTTTACCCCAACTAAAGGGTTTTTATACTTATACTACTGGTTGCATCCTGACTTAACCAATTATTTCCGTGTATTACCACGACCTTACTGTCTTTTTTCAAATAACCCCGATCCATTAATTCGTCAAAAGCCGGGCCGTCAATATCAAACTTATCCCTACCGAACTTCTTCAGATAGGGGATTATCCCGTAACTTAAGGCCATCCTCTTAAAAACCGCCTGACTGTCTGTGATGGCCACAATCGGCACCTTTAGCCTATAAGAAGACACCATTCTGGCGGTTCTGCCGGATTTGGTAAACACCACCACTGCCGCAATTTTAAACTCATCATTGTTCTCTACCATCCGCCACACCGCTTCCACCAAAGTATCGGCCGGATTAGTGGTAATCCTGTCTACTGGCTTGTGTTGGTGATTATCTTCACAAAACTTGGCGATAATACTCATTTCCCTCACCGCTCTGGTTGGGAACCTACCAATGGCTGTTTCTTCAGATAACATTAACCCGTCGGTTCCATCAAAAACAGCATTGGATACATCACTTACTTCAGCTCTACTTGGATGTATGTTGTTTACCATCGAGGCCAACATCTGAGTGGCCACAAAAACCGGCTTCCCCGCCTTCCGGCAATCTTTAATGATTTTCTTTTGCCAAAAAACCAATTGCTCCAATGGCACCTCCACTCCCAAATCTCCTCTGGCAACTATGATTCCGTCACTCGAATCAATTAAGCCCTCCAGGTTCTTTAAAGCCGATGCATTTTCAATTTTAGCCACTATACCCGCCTCCGAGCCCCTTCTTAACAACATTTTTCTGAGCTTGTCTATATCTTTTTGTTTTCTGACAAAAGACAAAGCCACCAAATCCACCTTCATCTGCTTTATCAGCCCCAGTCCCTCTATATCTCTTGATGTCAGCATCTCCAGTCCCAAATCCCTGCCCGGCACATTAACCCCGCTCCTGTCGGTAACCACTCCGTCTCTTTCGGCCACCACACTTACCGTTTCACCGGTTTTGTCCAGCACTTTTAGTTTTATTTGGCCGTTGTCAACATAAATATCATCCCCCCTCCTTATCTTTTTAAAAAACTCCTTTTGTTTAATTTTTAGACATTTTCTGCCTTCAATAAAAAGTAAAGAAAACAAAAACACCTCATCTGCCCTTATTTCGAAATCTTGGTTGTTTTCGGTGTCCACTCTTAACTCCGGACCTTGCAAGTCCACCAGCGTGGCTACATTCATTTCCAATTTTTTGGCTGTCGTCTTTACCAATCCAATCATTTTTTTATGCCACTCCAAACTATTGTGTTTTAAATTGAACCTAAACACATCTACACCCTGAGTTATCATATTCTCAATCGTCTGAGGGTCTTCAGAGGCTGGCCCCACCGTGGCGATTATCTTGGTCTTTTTCATAATTAATCATACTACACCCCCGCCCTTTTAATTGATTCATAAATGCTATAATTTTTCCATGACCAGAAAACTCAATTCCTTTTTAGATAATGTCACCCAAATCATTTCAATTTTTATCGGTTCTTGGACTGGTGTTCTTTTCCATATCATTTGGTTTTTCCTTTGGCTGGTTAATCACCTGGATATTAACCTGCTTACTCTCATCGTTTCTTTAGAAGCTATTTTTATCTGCATTTTCCTTCTAATGGCCGCCAACAAGGAAGAATCACAGCGCCGTCTTACTCTTGCCAAACAAAAAAAGCGAAACGATCAACGAATGGATTTCGACATTAAACTCGATCAAAAAGCCGACCGCCAACTAACCGAAATCAAACGCCTCCAAAAAGAACTTCACGCCGAAGTCAGCCAATTGTGCCAACACCTCAACGGAAGAAAGAAACCATAACACTACTGTCTTTGTTATAATCTCTGCCTATGTCAAAAAACTGGCCTGAAAAAATCAGCCATCATTATCATCAATTGGTTGATTGGGACAATCCCCATGATCCTTTGGCTAAAATGCACAGACGATCCTATTGGTGACGAACAAAACCAAGTTTTACCCGGTCTTATTCACCGCTATCCTCGCACCGCTCTGGTCTTAGTTACCAATCATTGTTGCCAAAATTGTCGCTTTTGCTTCAGGAAAAATCTTAACCGTACCAATCTCAAGTTAAACTGGCCTCAAATTACTTCATATCTCACCAACCATCCTAAAATTTGGGAAGTCATTTTCTCCGGCGGGGATCCTCTAACTTTGAAAAACCCCCAATGGCAAAAAATTATTACCAATCTAAAAGATATTCCTCATGTAGAAAGTTGGCGAATCCACAGTCGATTGCCCATTGCCGATCCCCTATCGATAAAAAATAATTTTTTTAAACCGTGGCAGCGCCTAAGCCAAAACTTGTCACTGGTAATCCATGTCAATCACCCTCGGGAAATTAGCCCTGCCGCCATCCAGCTAGTCAACAAATTCAAGAAAAACAAATGGACCATTCTGTCCCAATCGGTTTTATTAAAAGGTGTTAACGATAATAAAGAAACCCTAAAACAGCTTTTTTTAAAACTATGGCAAAACGGCATCAAACCCTATTATTTACACCATCTTGATCAGGCCAAGGGCACCTCTCATTTTAGAGTGTCAATTTCTTCCGGATTAAAACTTTACCAAAGCCTAGGAGGCCAAATCCCCGGAGTTTGTTTGCCCCAATATGTTGTCGATCTACCTGGTGGTTGTGGTAAAGTCCCCGTTTCTTGGTTAAAAAAAATCGCCCCTCGTACCTATCAAGTCGAAAACTTCCAGGGCCGAATTATCACTTACAAAGATTTAAACCAAACAAGATAAATCATTGTTCCGTTTCTCCTTTCGTTTTCTCCAAGTCCAATAACGAAAAAGTTTTAGTCGGTTGGGAGAAATCAAAATCTGGTCTTTTACGCATTCGGGGCCAAATCAAGGGGATAATTTTACCTTCTTCGGCAAAACCCTTTAAATCTCGAAACACTCCCTCTACTTTCTCGACACAACCAAGAATACGATTATTAACAACCTTATCCTCTATTCCCAAGTCTGTTGTTGTTTTTTTAATGAGGTTAAATAATTTAATAAGAGGGTCTATTCCTTTCGTATCAATCTCTTTATCCTCGAAATATTTAAGAATAACCCCTCTGTATATTTTTAAACACAACTTCGCTTCCCTTCTGGCTATCTCAAATACCCTATCGTTCGAAAAATCTTCAGCCACTAATCCTTCTTGTTTGTTATTTTCTTCTACACGAGATATCACGTCGCGACCACTAAGCAACTTCGACATTTCTCTCAGATCATCCTTCGCGTCACTTTGTTCGATCTCCTCTAGCCAACCAATGGGAGAATAATTGCCCAACCTATCCGTCAATCCGCCAATTACGGCATTTTGAATCTCACCTCTCGTTTTTAGAGACGAAACATCAATTTCTGGAATTTCCCCTGCCATCTCATTCATTCCTTAGTATATCCAATCCATATTTTTTTTCCCACTATTTTATCTCTCCACCATCAAAAAACTAGTATAATTCTCTGTCAAGTCTTGCAGATCATCATTGATAACATTAAGGTTATATAATTCCGCCAAAACCTTACTCCCCACTGTCGCCACCTGTCTCGACAATTTTTTCTCTCCTAAATTTTTTGCCACTACGGCATGGTCGATCATTTTTCCTTTTCCCGAGACCTGGTTTAGATGTGAATATTCCCGCGCCAACCTTTGTTTGCATTGAGCCAACACTTGAGGATGTGTCATTATGGTAGTAATTTTCGAAAAATTGACTTCGGGTCGAACCATCAATGCATGACAAATCTTTTACCTCCGCTGTTTGTTATAATAAACCTGATTTCAAAACCCAGTTTTTTAGCCTGAATATGCAAATTATAAAAAAGAAAACACATGTCGTTGAATTCAAAAAAATGGCTCAAAAAATGTTTGGTAATATGGTCAAAGCAGTTGTCGACACAGACAAAAAGATAATGGCCGTTAACGGGGAACTACACGCCGATGAAGAAGCCCTTCTTTTGGAAAACAACTCTAAGCAGGAAAATCTTTGGGGGATAAATATTTATCCGGGGGCCAAAGGAGATGACTGGATCGAATTTGACTCAATGATTAACATTCGTCCCTCTATGAACAATCTTAGTCGTGGAATCGACAATATGAATATCAGAAAAAAAATAATAAAAGTTGTTAATCAGTTGGTCAAAAAATGAATTATCAACACCAGGGGTTGGCATCAGGCAAGTGGGTAAATTTAAGTTTACCCGAACAAATGGCTAATATTGGCAGTGAAGTTGAAAGAAAAATCATTTGGAAAAATAAAAAAAACACCTCATATGGTCAAAAGGCTATGGAAAGAGCTCTGGAACTTTTGTCTTTTACCATTGCTGACCGCAAAAATAGAAATCGATTAAAAGAATTGACCAGACTGCGGGAAGTCCTAATCGACTATTTTTTTGGTCAAAACCAATACTCTTCATCAGACCGTCTTTGGCAAAAATATTTTTACGCCTTTACCTATTTTTCCAGAATAAACATTGGAAATTCTTGATAATACATCAACCTGTTTTTAATCAATGAAAAAGTCTCACCGGGCCGGATTACCGAAAGTTATTTTTATTGACTGGTACAAAACTCTTTCAAATGATTTATTTTGGTCACATCTGACTTCAAAAATTCATCCTTATCATCAATATCACCACGAAATTACTCAATACCTTTTTCTTGAAAACAAAGCCCTTATCAATCCTTGGATGTGTGGCCAATTCACCTCCGAAGATATCAGTCAAAAAATCAGCCAAGCCATAAAGCTGGATAAAAAAATTATTCTTCGCGAACTTGCGTTCAGCTGTAAAAACATGTCATTTATTTCCCCCCAAATCCCCAAACTGATTAAATCAATTCAACAAAAAGGGACAAAAGTGGTAATTGCCACTGATAATATGGATACTTTTAGGCGCCATACTATTCCAGGAATGAACCTCACCAACATATTTGATGATTTTTTAATCTCCTGCGAGTTAAAATGTCTGAAGGCTGATTTTAAAAAAGAAAAATTACTGTTTTTTGATGGTTATTTAAAAAATAACAATTTATTGCCTCCGGAGGTTGTCTTGTTGGATGACCATCTTGACACAACTGGTATATATAATAAACTCAGATTTAAAATTATCGAAATAAATAGCCCCAAACGACTCCTAGAAGTTTTGTCTTTATATGCAAATTAATTAAGAAGTCGCTTTTCAGGTCGTTCTATATTTTCATTTTATTTAATTATCATTGGGTTATTATAGACCTGAAATCAATTTTTTAAAGGCAAGGTTAACACAACCCACGAAAACTCTCTACATCCCTTACAGATTAATAATCAAACTATTAATCTGTAAAAATCACCTGATATGGGAGGAACTGTTGTGATACCAGTATTAGGAAAAACCCGAGCAAGATTGATGTCAATAAAATATCCCATTACCTCCACGCCCTCAGGAGACATAATTTCAGTTTCAAAAATATCATAGTGATCACGACAATGACCTTCAATCTTAAAAGAGACGGTTGGCTTTCCCTTCACTATCCCAACGGCGATTGGACTAATCTTCTCACAAAAAGAGTCATTTGCTGCCAATATTTCCAAGATATCACCGCATCTCTCAATGTTATAGTCCATCCCCTTGTCTCTCTCGTCACCCATTAGTTCTAACTTTTCCCGAGCCTGTTCTAATTCAGCTACTCCTTGTGCCGTATTGCTTATTTTTAGTGGTTCTGTCATATGCTTAACCTACTCTACATAACATTTTATCAAGCTTTCCCAATGTAGTAAAATAAATATCAATCACGATAAACTGATTTTAAATAAAAACAAACCATGGGACGCGAAAAAGAAAATGAAACGGGCAGATTTGCAGAGGTTTACAGCCGTGTCAATACTGGCATTTTTAACCTGGTCAGTAGTCTTGAATTAACGGAAAAGCCTCTTGTTCGTAAGGCTCTGGGTAAAATTATCCGGGGTATTGAAATCGAAAACATCCCGGACACTTTATCCAAAGCAACCATTTTGGTAAGTAATTATCCCGGCATTCAAGAAACCCTTAAGGCAGTTATGAAGGTGGGCTTTAAATTACCAGATGAACTATCTCTAGTTGCTATTGCTCGCAGAGAAATTGTTACCGAAACTCCCCCTGCGCTTGGAGGGCTACTTTATAGAAGAGTTCTCCCAGCCGACAAAAATGAGGCCGGCAGATATTCTTTAAATATAAAGAACACTGCAAGAGCATTAAGACATCTCAAAGAAGGTGGTGTTTTGTGGTTGTCACCAACAGGTAGTGTTGAGGCAAATGGACTAAGAGTGAAAAATCTAAGACACGGCGCAGTTATCTTCGCTCAAAAGGCCAATGTACCAATCCTGCCAATGGGGTTAATTACCAATCAAGATGGAAAAGTTGAAAGAGTAAAATTTGGTGAGCCTATTACTTTACCACCAGAAGATCAAGTTAGTCTTTTTGATCGTGACGTCCATTTGGACCACTTTTCACTTCTGGTTTTAGCAGAAATAGCCAAATTACTTCCACCAGGCCAAAGAGGGGATTTTGAAGATAATCGAGTTAATCTGCTCTAACCGAACCTCTACAAAAGTCTCGGTGATGTACGCCTGTGTCCATCCCTAGCGGAGAATTCGCTTGTCTAAGAATGAATTAAAAAAGGTGATCTAATGTTACTCTCGATCCTTCACCGGGTTCATTTACCAATACCGAACTTGCAACCTCAAGACTTTTCACTCGTTGCACAACTTCCTCCTCATAACCCTTCTCACAGATAATATGGGCATTTGGGCCAGCATCAAAAGTAAAATAACACGGAACACCCTCTCCTCTCCATTCTCGCACTTCCCTCATTAACCTTACAGAACCCTCATTCCAGTAATAAACAGGTGGGTTGGAAGTCATTGCCATTACATGAAGATCTACCGCATCTTCTTCGGTTACCACTCCTAACTTTTCAATATCTCTAGTTAATATTGCCTCCTGCACCCTGTCATTGCGTTCAGGCATCAGTTCTAATCGTCTCGCATAATGTGGGCTGGTTGGGGCTAGTCTATGGCCACCAAGAGAACTAACTTTTTTTTCACCTTTTGATACAACGGCTACAATATCGCGAAGTTGCCAATGATCTGCTGGAGCAATTTGTTCGGCACAAGAAGTTTCACTGGTTTCTCCTGCCCGCCATCTTACAAAACCACCATAAACAGACCGACAAGCAGATCCAGACCCCGCCAATCTTGTTTGAATTGATAATTCCTTGCGGCCAAATTCAAGATCAAGTGCCTCACTTGCCGCCAAAGTAAGAGCCGAAAAACCAGCCGCCGAAGAAGCAATTCCAGCTCCCTCTGGAAATGAAGTATGAGACAAAACTCTAGCTTTCAAATCAACCCCTGCCATTTCTCGAAGACGATCAAGTTGAGCAACAACCCGAGCGCTCTTTGACCCCACCACATCAACATCCTCACCACCCATAAACCCTAAAGTGACTCTATCCTCACCATATTCGGATGAAAAACAAACCGTAGTCCTAGCTACACACGTGCCAAGCGTCATTGAGATAGAATCATTGTTCGCCAATACCAAAACAGAATCCAATTGTCCCCAATATTTTGTAAAAGCAATATTCGATGGTCCAATAGCTGTAGCTTTTAAAACCTCAGACATAGTTAATATTATACCCCACACACTCTCAACAACAAAAACTGTTCAGTGGCCCGCGCCACCCATAAAAACCTCTGTTATAAAAATCTACTGGCGAACATAGGAACTCTACTCGAACTCATTTTATTCCTTTTGCTAACGTTGCGGCATAACACAAAAGCAAAACACTTTCTTTTCTAGCATGATCTCCGCCAATTTCTAGTAGCCTTGGCTCAAATCCATGCTCTTGAGGTTGCCCTGTTTCTTTCTCTAGCCTGTCGGCCTCTACTTCTCCGGCAGCGTTCATTTCCCTTGCCTTAGCAAGACTAGCCACCTCCTCAGGTGACCACTTCTTAGCTTTTTCATCACGGCGGTCGGCAATTTCCCAATGCTTGATTGCCAAATCCATCATCATTTTTATCAAGGGAGTATGCTTCCTAGCATCAAACAGTTGTTTCATTTTACTTGCTTGGCGGCGGCTGGTTTCAATACTTTTCTTGTATCGAGCGTTTGGGGGATAGTACCTGGTATAAAAAGCAGTCTCGCTTGTCAAATATCTTTCAACATCATCTAACGAAACATCTCTTTGTACCCCATCGGGAAACATGTAAGTGGTATCAATTTTTTTAAGTCTCCCGATAAGCTCTTTTGTAGCATGGCCACCTCGCAACAATGCAGACATTCTTTCAGTCCCTGTCCTGGGCAACATTATATCTTTTGGGCGTGACCTCCTAGATTCCATACTTAAATTATAGCTTAAACTTAAAAACTGTTGGGAGTTTACCAAAAAGTTTTTACCCCGCTTGCCCCGCAACGGCCGGGGCCACTGCTGGGGCGAACCTATTATCGAACAATTAGTCAGACCTATCCCTCAGCTGAGGGATCACCCCCAACTAATCTTTTCTCAAAATCAATCTTAGCAAAGCCATTCGCACATAAAGACCATTTCTCATCTGTCTAAAATACGCCGCTCGTGGGTCTTTATCCACCTCATAAGCTATTTCACCCACTCGTGGCAGAGGATGCATTACTATCATTTTCTCTTTTGCCGGTCGTAAAACATTATTAGTGATGTCATATCTCCCCTTTAACCGCTCGTACTCCTCCATTTTTCCTTCTACTTCAAACCATTCCTTTTGAATTCTGGTCACATATAAAACATCGGTCTCCGGTATAACTTCTTCTAGATCATCAGTCTCTCTTATTTTTACCCCCTTTCCCTCCAAATAGTCCAAATCATCTTTAGGTAACCTCAAAGAGGGAGGACTAACAAAAACCATATCTGTACCTCCATCTGCCAATGCCATTAATTTACTCAAGGACTTAACTGTTCGTCCATACTTTAAATCTCCCACATAAGTAACAGTCAAATCATCTACCCTGCCCAGTTCTTGTTTTATAGTATAAAGATCCAAAAGTGCCTGAGTCGGGTGTTCTTTCTTTCCTGAACCGGCATTAATAATTGGAACTTGAGCAAAATGAGCCGCTTGTGCCGAAGAGTTGTTCTCCGGATGACGTAAGATAATCAGATCTGCCGCTGTTGTTTGCTCTATAGTCCTGATAGTATCAGGCAAACTTTCCCCTTTAACTGTCGAAGAATAAGCACTCATACCGGGAATCGGTATCGCATCAGCCCCTGTTTTTTGTATCGCTCTCAAAAAAGAGGTGAACGTTCTGGTACTTGGTTGATAAAAAAGTGCTGCTATACAACAACCTCTGAGATCATGTCTTATTTCTCTTTCTTCCACCGACTGTCTCATTCCATCAGCACAATCAAACACCCTCTCCAGTTCTTCTCTTGTAGTGAACTGACTAACAGCAATCAGATCCCTTTCGTGAAAAACATTATTAAAATTTTTTATCGGATAACTTTGTCGTTCCATTTTTACTGTAGTAATAATAAACTATATCCATCTTTATTTCAAACACAGTATTGACTCTGTTATAAAAAACAATTATAAATACAACAACCCCAAATGAAAAATTTCGACCAACAAAAGTTTGATAATTTCGTTCTTGAAAATAACGTTATTGGCTTCTTTGATCAACCCATCACTCTTAAGTCGGGCCGGATTTCTCATTGGTATGTCAATTGGCGTACCGTTAGCAACGATGTTCACCTTTTGGATCAATTGACTGATTTTGTCATCAACTTTGTCAAAGACAACAATTTAAAACCGGATTGTTTTTACGCCGTTCCTGAAGGGCCGACTAAACTTGGTGTCATCACTCAATACAAATGGGCCATGTCCCAACCGGATTACCCGTCAAAAAATTATCCTCTGGCCATGGGCAGAGGTAAGCCCAAAGAGCACGGTCAACCCCAGGACAGATATTTTATCGGTACCCCCCAGGGGAAAACCATTGTTGTTGAAGATG
>Ga0075114_10001521_pt1 | contig 12441 bp, 9 predicted proteins | sample AntAceMetag02UKM_FD_69784 | JGI IMG/M metagenome (GOLD analysis project Ga0075114, IMG submission 69784) | Saline lake microbial communities from Ace Lake, Antarctica - Antarctic Ace Lake Metagenome 02UKM | ecosystem: Environmental > Aquatic > Non-marine Saline and Alkaline > Saline | place...
AGGGGCAGAAGTACATGCTGGTATCAATTCGTTTCTTGCCGCCCATTGTGAACCTCCTTTACTTGCTCTCGGTTCACAATCATAGCACAGGTCAACTTAATTGTCAAGGGACATTAGGGGCAGTTCTTTCAGCGGAGTCATTATACCACAGAGTGCGACAGGCAGCGAAATGCCCGAACACCGGTTGATTTTGAAGACGGGCCTCCCTGTGGTACAATCAAGCTGCTGAAACGTGACGAGTTGTTTCTGATGACGAGGAGTGATCATGAAGCGTTCACCGGATGACGAAGCAGAGTGGATCCGGGCAGAGGTCAACCGGGTCTTCTCAGAGGCGATACCCTACCGCTGGCGGCAGGAGCGGGGCTCTGTGTGGCACCCCCCTACTGACGTCTATGAAACCGACGACAGTGTGGCCGTGATCGTCGAGATAGCGGGTCTGAAAGAAGAGGACTACGAACTGACACTGACAAGCCGCACGCTGATCGTCGCAGGCCATCGGCGGGATCCAGCAGACAAGCTGGCCTATCACCAGATGGAAATTCGCTACGGAGAGTTTCGCACCCGCGTATACTTCCCCTGGCCTCTGCGTGACACGGACGAGGCAATCGAAGCAACGTACGAAGACGGTTTCCTACGCATCATACTGCGCAAGGCGCAACCGCGACGAGCATAGGTGAAGTATGACCGCGATGAATGCGAGTGAAGAAGGGGAAGAGCGAGATACTGGAAAGCCAATAGAGGGATGAGAGGGATACTGACAGTGGAACCCAAACGTAAGAACGAACAACGAGAGAAATCAAGGGTCGAAAAGGGACAGAAGCAGAAGACAATGAAAGGGACACCTATGCCGCTTCTCGGACGAGGTCGGAGTGACAGACGGAGACAACAAGGCGAGCAAGCCCTTCCAGTGGTGATAGAGACAGACGACGCGCCCAGCATGCCTTCGGAACTGCCGATCCTGCCGCTGCGGGGTGTGGTGGTCTACCCTATGATGTGGCTGCCGCTGACCGTGGGCCAACCTCGCTCCATCCGACTGGTGGACGACGCGGTGGTCAAAGATCGCATCATCGGCCTGGTGACATCAAAGAATGCTGAGAAAGACGAGCCTGGACCGGACGAGATCTACGCCGTAGGCACGGCGGCCGTCGTGCACCGGCTGCTCAAGGCGCCGGACGGTACGGTGCGCCTGATCGTCCAGGGGTTGGAACGCATCCGCATCGGGCCGTATACCCAGGAACAGCCCTACCTGCAGGCACACGTCGAGCTTGCTCCTGAGTTTCTGGAAGACACCGTGGAGATGGAAGCGCTGACGCGCAACGCTGTGGATCTCCTCCGCCGTCTCATATCTCTGGTGCCGCACCTACCGGACGAACTCGAGATCGCGGCGATGAACGTGGACGATGCCCGCCAGCTCGTCTATCTGATCGCCTCCAGCCTGCGGCTGGACATCGAGGATGCACAGGAAGTCCTGGAGATCGACAGCGTGCGGGACAAGCTGGTCAAGCTGACAGTCTTGCTGAACAAGGAACTGGAGGTGCTGGAGCTGGGGCACAAGATACAGAGCGAGGCCCAGTCCGAGATGGAGAAAATGCAGCGGGAGTTCTTCTTGCGGGAGCAAATGAAGGCCATCCACAAGGAACTGGGCGAGGAAGATGGAACCGCTGCCGAGGTCAAGGAAATCGAAGAGCGCATCGCCGCTGCGGCAATGCCAGAGGAGGCCGAGAAAGAAGCGCGCCACGAGCTGGACCGCATGCGCAAGATGCCTCCTCAGGCTGCTGAGTACTCCGTGATCAAGACCTACCTGGACTGGATGACCAGCCTGCCTTGGCAGAAGAGCACTGAGGATAACCTGGACATCGCTCACGCCCGGCAGGTGCTGAAAACAGACCACTTCGGCCTCGAGGACATCAAGGAGCGCATCCTGGAATTCCTGGCCGTCCGCGGGCTGCGATTGGAGCGTCAAGAGGAACGCGCCGCCGACGAAGCCGAGGGTATGGTGGACCACATCCGCCGCGAGCGAGAGGGCGTCATCCTGTGCTTCATCGGGCCACCCGGCACTGGCAAGACGTCGCTGGGCCGCTCCATCGCCCGCGCCATGGGCCGCAAGTTCGTCCGCATGTCGCTGGGCGGCATCCGCGACGAGGCAGAGATCCGTGGCTTCCGCCGCACCTACGTCGGTTCGATGCCGGGGCGTATCATCCAGATGCTGCGACGGGCGGAGAGCAATAACCCCATATTCATGCTCGACGAGATAGACAAGCTAGGCCGCGACTGGCGCGGGGATCCCGCCTCGGCGCTGCTGGAAGTGCTGGATCCAGAGCAGAACGTGGAGTTCCGCGATCACTACCTGGACGTGGCTTTCGATCTCTCGCAGGTCTTCTTCATCACCACCGGCAACTGGATTGATCCCATCCCCGGACCGCTGCGCGACCGCATGGAGATCATCCAGCTCTCCTCGTACACGGAGGAGGAGAAGGTGAAGATCGCCGAAGGCTACCTCATCCCCCGACAGATTCGGGAGAACGGCCTGCGCTCAGAGGAAATCCAGTTCGAAGAAGGGGCCATCCGCCGTGTGGTCCGCGAGTACGCCCGCGAGGCGGGGGTGCGCAACATGGAGCGAGAGCTAGGCAGTATCTGCCGCAAAGTGGCAACGAAGATCGCCGAGGCCGGCGAAGGGGCCGACATCGAAACAGCGGTGATCACTGCCGAGTCGGTGCCCGACTACCTGGGCAAGCGCAAGTACTTCGATGAAACTGCTGAGCGGCTGGACATCCCTGGTGTGGCCGTGGCGCTGGCCTGGACGCCCACAGGCGGAGACATCCTGTTCATCGAAGCGACGCGCATGCCTAGCAGCAAGACACGTACGGGCGACGTGGGATTCACCGTCACGGGGCAACTGGGCGACGTGATGAAAGAAAGCGCCCAGGCCGCGCTGAGCTACGTGCGCTCCAAGGGGTCTGATCTGGGCATTGCAGAAGACTTCCTCGACAAGTATGACATCCACCTGCACATTCCCGCCGGCGCAACACCCAAGGACGGCCCATCGGCGGGCGTGACCATGGCCACGGCGCTGGCGAGCCTGCTCACCGGCCGCAAGGTACGCGCCAACGTGGGCATGACAGGCGAGATCACGCTGCGAGGTAAAGTACTGCCCGTCGGCGGGGTGAAGGAGAAAGTGCTGGCCGCTCACCGCGCCGGGCTAGACACGGCCATCCTGCCCAAGCGCAACGAGAGAGACCTGGAAGACGTGCCCGAACAGGTGAGGGACAAGATGCACTTCATCTTCGCCGAACGCGTGGACGACGTGCTTAATGCCGCTCTGTGCGAGCAGGGCGCGACCGCCACCGACGGCCTCACGTCACCCCAGGAACCCGGCGAGTGCTGATTACATCGCCAGTTCAGACAAGGCAACCAGTACGTCACAGCGACGTGACGGATGCAACATGTGAAGAGCCGCTCCCCGTCGCCAGAGCGGCTCTTTGCTGGCAGCAGAACAACAAGCGGTCCACATAGGAGGCCAAGCCATGGGAGCTCTGATCGGCATTCGCCGCGAGGACAAGTCCATCTGGGAGCGCCGCGTGCCGGTGGTGCCCAGAGATGTCCACAAGATGAAGCGGCAACACGACATCGAGGTGCTCGTGCAACCGTCCGAGATACGTGCCTTCAGCGACGAGGAGTTCGTTCTGGCAGGGGCCACAGTGCGAGAAGACCTCTCGCCGTGCCCCGTGGTCTTCGCCATCAAAGAGATCCCCGACCACGCACTCGAGCCAGGCAAGGCCTACGTCTTCTTCTCCCACGTGATCAAGGGCCAGCCACACAATATGCCCATGCTGCGCCGCATGCTGGAGCTGGGATGCACCTTGATCGACTATGAAAAAGTGACGGACGAACAAGGGCGCCGCCTGATCTTCTTCGGGCGGCAGGCAGGCTGGGCAGGGATGGTGGATACGCTGTGGGCCTTTGGCCAGCGACTGAGGTGGGAAGGCATACCCAACCCGTTTCAGGCGCTGCGCCCCATGCCTGGTTATGGGGGGCTGGCCCAGGCCAAGGCAGCCCTGGAGGTGGTGGGCGAGTGGATCTTGACTGAGGGCCTACCCGCAGATGTGACCCCACTCATCATCGGCGTTGCTGGCTACGGCAACGTATCCGGCGGAGTGCAACAGATCCTGGACGTGCTGCCGGTCATGGAGATAGACCCTGCCGACGTGACGGCTGTGGCTCAGGATGCCGATAGTTCACGCCGTCACGTCTACAAAGTGGTCTTCAAAGAAGAACACCTGGCAGAGCCGATCTCACCCGCTGCTCAGTTCGAGCTGCAAGACTACTACGACCACCCAGAGAAGTACCGCGGCGTCTTCGCGCGCTACCTCCCCTACCTTTCTGTCTTGGTCAACGCCATCTACTGGGCTCCCCAGTACCCCCGCCTGGTGACCAAAGCCGATCTGCGGGAACTGTTCGCGGGCCAGGAAACCCCCAGGCTGCGGGTCATCGGCGACATCAGTTGTGACATCGAAGGAGCCATCGAAGCCACGATCAGATCCACAGACCCGGGCAGCCCGATCTACGTCTACCATCCCGACACCGGCGACACCACTGACGGCTACGAGGGGCAGGGGCCGGTCATTTTGGCCGTGGACATCCTGCCCAGCGAGTTGCCGCGGGAATCGTCCAGCGACTTCAGCCAGGTGCTGCGGGAGTTCATCCCCGTCATTGCCAAGACTGACTTCTCGGCAGATTTCGACGCTCTGGATCTGCCGTCCCCCATCAAGCGGGCTGTCATTGCCCACAAGGGGGAGCTGACGCCTGACTATCGGTACATTGGTACACTGGTAGATTGGTAGGTTGGTAGATTGGTAGGTTGGTAGGTTGGTAGATTGGTAGATTGGTAGATTGGTAACTGGCACAGATCACGATCTGTCCGATGCGAGGGAGTTGTACTCCCGACCTCCGATGCGAGGGAGTTACACTCCCGACCTCCGATGCGAGGGAGTTACACTCCCGACCATCGGGCCCGGAGTACAACTCCTCGCCATCAACTGTGACCTCTCATCACCAAGGAGATACCTAAACATGCACAAAGTACTCGTCCTCGGCGCGGGGCTGGTGGCTCGCCCACTGGTCCGCCATCTGCTGGATCATCCTGGCTTTCACGTCACCGTCGCCAGCCGCACGGTCAGCAAGGCAGAACGGATGATCAACGGCCATCCTCAAGGACAGGCGGAGACCTTCAGCATCACAGATGCCGATCTGCTCCATCACCTGGTGGCGGAGCACGATCTGGCCGTGAGCCTGCTCCCCTACGTCCACCACGTTCAGGTAGCCAAAGCCTGCATCGCCCACCGCAAGCACATGGTCACCACATCCTACGTCAGCGATGCTATGCGGGCTCTGGATGAAGCGGCCAAGGACGCAGGCATCGTCATCCTCAACGAGACTGGCCTCGACCCCGGCATTGACCACATGTCGGCCATGAAGATCATCCACCAGGTGCAAGGAAATGGAGGGGAGATCGTCAGCTTCAGCTCGTGGTGCGGTGGGCTGCCCGCGCCAGAGGCCAACACGAATCCCTTTGGCTACAAGTTCTCCTGGAGCCCGCGGGGCGTGATCTTGGCCGGGCGAAACTCGGCCCGCTTCCTGCGGGATGGCGAGGAGGTCGCCATTCCTGGGCAAGAGCTGTTCGACAACTACTGGATCGTACCTATCGAAGGGCTGGGCGATTTCGAGGGTTATCCCAACCGCAACTCGCTGCCCTACATCGAGACCTACGGCATCCCGACGACCAAGGAGATGTTCAGGGGCACGCTGCGCAACATCGGCTGGTGTCCCACTTTGAAGACCCTGAGCGAGTTGGGCCTCTTCTCCAACGAGGAGCGGGACGACCCCAACACGCTGACGTTCAAAGAGCTAACCGCAGGGCTCATCGGCAGCGCCGTAGAAGACCTCAAAGCTGACTTGGCGGCTTTCCTGGGAATCGAAACGGATTCGCTGGTGATGTCCAACCTGGAGTGGCTTGGCCTCCTGAGCGACGATCTGCTGCCGGCCGGACAGCGCACTCTGCTGGACGTCCTGGCAGCCCGCATGCTGGAGAAGATGGCCTATGACCCAGGTGAGCGGGACATGATCATCCTACAACACGAGTTCCTGGCCCGGTACCGCGACCGCCAGGAGAAGATCACCTCCACGCTGATTGACTTTGGCATCCCGCATGGCGATTCGGCCATGTCCCGCACCGTCAGTCTGCCGGCGGCCATCGGCGTGAAACTGATCCTGGAGGGCCAGATCGGCGCCCGTGGCGTGCAAACCCCCGTCATCCCGGAGATCTACGAGCCCGTGCTGGCTGAGTTGGAGCAACTGGGGATACGCTGCGTGGAGACAACCGAGATACTGGCGTGAACCCTTATTGGACGCGGACAAACGCGGATGGCCGCGGGTTTTTCTTTCTTTGTCCGTGTTAGTCCGTGGCCTTCCGCGTCCCGCTTGCATCTTCGACGTCTCGCAAGTGTTCCTTGCGGTTGAGATAGACCAGCATCCAACGGCCCAGCCGCCAGGCCAGCTTGTGCACAGCGCCGTTTTCCGTAGAGATCAGAACGTTGTGGCCGCCCGTTAGGCTGCGCACGAGGGTGGCCCAGGCGCCGCCGTGCCCGACGATAGCCACGGTCCGGCCAGGATGCACCTCGATGATCGGCTCCAGTGCCTGCCACAGCCTCTGGATCAGGGCGTGATAGAAGGGCGTCTCTTCCGGTGAGAGAACCCATCCAGGCTCTGGCTGGAGAGCATGCGGGTTGGAGTAGCGGGGCAGCTCGTGCCAGTAGGGCTGGTCAGCCTCTTCGAACCCCGCCTTCACGATCACCGGCAACCCCATCTGTTGGCCGATGACCTCGGCCGTCTGGCAGGCGCGCAGCATGGAACTGGAGTAGAGCACGTCAACGGCTTCGTTCTCAACCAGCCAGTCGGCGACGCGTCGCGCTTGTGCCCAGCCTAGTGGTGTCAGGCCACTGTCCATGCCGGCCTCTTCGCCATCGCGGTTGAAGAAGGACTGACCGTGACGGATGAGAAGCAGTTGGATGGTGAGTTCGTGGTCGCTCATGGGTACAAATGGGTGGAACATCCGCTACCTCCCCCGCGTATTCACCAGCACAACACCACAAAGCGACAGTCCCCCACCAGCTAGAGAAAGGACAACGGGCACTTCCCTCAGCCAGACCCAGGCGATGAGGGTGGCCAACACAGGCGAGAGGTAGAGAAAACTGGCGGCAATGGAGGCCGGCGACCGCGAGAGGGCATAGGACCAGGATACATAGGCCAGGGCAGCGGGGAAGACGCCCAGGTAGACGACAGCCAGAGTTGCCCCCAGTGGGGCCGAGCGCACCGCTGGCGCCAGGCCGGGCAGGTAGATCAGCATGAAGAGCGTTCCGGCCCAAATGGTGTAGGCAGCGAACTGGACGGCGCTGTACTTCTTGAGATAGGGCTTCTGAAAGACGAAATAGAGGCTTATGCCCAAAGCGGCCAGCAGGATCAGGAAAGCCCCCGGATCGAAGCTCACTCCCTCCCCCTCCCCCAGGGCAATCAGTGCAACTCCCGAGAAACTAATAGCGATGCCCAGCCAGCCCCAGACCTTGAGCCGCTCACCGAGGAAGAGCGTGGCCAAGAGGGCGGTGAAGACCGGCCCTGAACCGATCAGGAGGCTTGCCGCGCCTGCCGTCACAGTCACTTCCCCATGACTCAGCGCTACATGGTAGACAGTGATGCCCAGAAAGCCCAGCAGCAGAATGGCCGGCAGGTCGCGCACCTTCGGCAAGGGCATGCGGATCACCACTGCATACACTGCCAGCACCGCCGAGGCCACAAGGAAACGCAAGAGGGCCAGGTGCCCGGGGGCGTAGGCTGACAGGCCAACTCGAATGCCAGCGAACCCCGAAGCCCAGAAGAACAACGTCACTCCGATGGCAAACAGGGTGCGAGTGTCTACACGGGACCTCATGTCTTTGGGTGCGACCTCCGAGGAAGATTGAAGGGCAGTATACCAGCAACTGGCGGCGCTGCCAAATCGAAGCGCAGCGTCCCCCAGGCAGAGGCCCTGGTCGCATCCGCCAGACCGGCTGTACCGATGTACAGCGATTTGACATCTGTGCACTTCTGTGCTATAATAGTACAGCGTAGTCTCCCTGCAACGTGTTGATGGCTCGTAGTCAGGCACGAAACGTAGGGGAGTGCCGTCAAAACGCCACTCCCCTACGCTCGGTGGCCTACTACGAACATTGCCAAGCCAATGGCGGGAGACTATGTGGCGCGATGGTCTTCCTGCAACGTGTTGGTGGCTCGTAGTCAGGCACGAAACGAAGTGGAGTGCCGTCAAAACGCCACTCCCCTACGCTCCGTGGCTTACTACGAACATCGTCAACGCAATGGCAGGAGACTCTGCAGCCGACAGTTGTGCGCCCCAAGAAGGACGCCCCCTGATGCGTAGACACGCAAGGCGATCATCAAGGAGACTAGAATGCCAGAGATGACTCCCGAAGAACGTTTCCTCACGGTGATGAGACTTCAAGAACCAGATCGGGTGCCCGCCGGCCCCTGGCTGACCAGTGCCTTCTACAGCAACTACTACGGGATCGATCATAGCCAATGGTACTCTGATCGAGAGATACAACTCAGGGCTATGGTCGAGTTCTACACTCGTTTCCCCGACATGCAGTACTTCCCTGGCTTTCGCGCTTCCTACGGTTCCACCGTGGAAGCCTCCGCCCTGGGCTGCGAGATCGTCACCCTGCCCGGCCAATCGCCCCACGCCAACCCGGCAGTGCACGATCTGAAAGTCGATGTCCCCAAGCTCAGGGTGCCGGACCCGGAACGAGACGGGCGGATGCCCATGGTGGTCGATCACTATCGCTGGCTGGCCGAAAGACTCCCAGAGTATGGGTATGAGATCACTGCCGGCTTCCTGCATGCCCCCTTCGACGTCGCCACGCTCGTGCGAGGGACCACCGACCTGCTGATGGAGCTCTACCTCGATCCCGAAGGCGTGCACGCGCTGCTGGAGGTCGTGACCGAGGCATGCATCGTGTTCATGAAGGCCCAGTACGCAGCCAGCGGCCAGACCATGCGCCAGATCATGTTCTCCGATGATGCCGGGGCGCAGCTATCGCCACGGCACTGGGAGGAGTTCTCCGGGCGCTACATCAAGCGCTTAGTAGAAGCCATGCCCAAGGGCGTTTTTGTTATCGCCCACAACTGCGATCGGGTCAGCCACATCATCGACATGTACCCCGACACCGGCATCGACGCACTCCATCTGGCTCCGGAGATCGACATCGGCGAGGCCAAGCAACGCGTCGGCGACCGGCTGTGCCTGATCGGCAACATGCACCAGTTGCGAACCCTGCTCAACGGCACGCCGGCGGAAGTCGAAGAGGAATGCCGGGAGATGATTGCCAAGGCTGGCCCCGGCGGCGGCTACATCCTCAGCGCGTCCGGCTGCCTCAGCGAGGGCACTCCCTTGGAGAACATCGAGGCGATGGTGCGGACAGCCGAGAAGTACGGCCACTATCCCATCTCCGTGTAGGCTAGGAGTTCGCTCTCGCTATGACAACCGACACTATGCGCGCTGTCGTATACCTGGAGCCTGGCGTGCTGGAATTGCGCCAGGTGCCTATCCCAAGCGTTGCCCCTGACAGCATTCTGGTGCAAGTTCGCGTCGCGCTCACCTGCGGAACGGACGTCAAAACCTACCGCAGAGGCCATCCCAAGATCCTTCCGCCGACACTGTTCGGCCACGAGTTCGCCGGTGACGTGGTGGCCGTAGGCCAGGAGGTGCAGGGGTTCGAACCCGGCATGCGCGTTGTGGCCGGCAACTCAGCACCCTGCAACCTCTGCTTCTACTGCAAGCACGGTCAACAGAACCTCTGCGACAATCTGCTGATCAACCTCGGAGCCTTCGCCGAGTACATCCAAGTGCCCGGTCCCATTGTGCGCCAGAACACCTACCGAATTCCAGACACTCTTCCCTACCGCAATGCGGCGTTGATGGAACCGTTGGCCTGCGTCGTGCATGGGCAGGAGCTGGTGCAGATCCACCCGGGGGAGACCGTGATCATCGTTGGCGCCGGAGGCCCCATTGGGCTGATGCACCTGCAGTTGGCGCTGCGACAGGGCGCCGTGCAGGTGATCGCCGTTGACATCAAGGACGAGCGGCTGGTGGTGGCCAAGCGGCTCGGAGCGACCCGCATAGTCAACCCTGAGCGCGAGGATCCGGTGGCGGTAGTGCGTGACCTGACCGACGGGCGAGGGGCTGACGTGGCCATCGAAAGCGCCGGCGCCAAGGTCACCTGGCTGACGGCAGTCGCTGCTGTACGCAAGGGCGGACGGGTGCTGTGGTTTGGTGGGCTGACCAGCGGCACTCGAATCGAGGTGGACGCTGTCCGTGTGCACTACGACGAACTGACGCTGATCGGCCCGTATCATCTCACGCCGAGGGACTGCTTCCGGGCGCTGCAGTTGATCAAAGCAGGCGTGATAGACGCTGACGCGCTGATCACACACGAACTGCCACTGGAGCGATTGGAAGAAGCGCTGCAAATGATGATGGAAGGGCAATGCGTCAAGACAGCGATCGTGCCCGGCTGACGGAGAAGAGCCAGTGACCAAGACGATGCCAGTGACCAAGACGATGATGAGAGTCGCGGTCTACTACAACAACCGTGACGTACGTCTGGAGGAACGTCCGATACCGCAGATCGGCCCTGGGGAGCTGTTGGTCAAGGTCGAAGCCTGCGGGCTCTGCGGCGGCGACACGATGGAGTGGTACCTGGTCCACAAGGCTCCAATCATCCTGGGCCACGAGCCAACCGGCACGGTCGTCGAGGTGGGCGAAGGCGTCAAGAAGTTCAAGGAGGGCGACCGCGTCTACGTGCATCATCACGTGGGATGTATGGCCTGCCACTACTGCCAGCGTGGCGACTTCACCATGTGTGAGCACTTCACGCAGGTGCACATCGAACCTGGGGGCTTCGCAGAGTATTTCCGGGTGCCAGCCGAGTTAGTACGGCTGGACACGCACCGCTTGCCTGACCATGTCTCCTTTGAAGAAGGTACCCTGATCGAACCGCTGGCCTGCGTACTCAAGGGGATAAAAGTGGCGGGCATCCAGCCGGGCGACAGTGTCGCCGTGATCGGCACAGGACTGATGGGCCTGGGATTCATCCAGTTTGCCCGCATGTGGGGGGCGGCGAAGATTTTCGCCTTCGACTTCTCAGAGTGGCGGCTGCAGAAGGCACGGAGGCTGGGGGCCGATCACACTATCAACCCCAAAACGGAGGATGGCAAGGCTAGGCTCTTCGAACTGAACGACGGCCGTGGAGCCGACTCAGTCATCGTGACGCCGAACCAACTGGTGCCAGTGGAGTTCGGCTTGAGTCTGGCGGGTAAGGGAGCCACGGTGCACATGTTCGCCCCGCCACCGCCCGGTACGATACTCAAATTGGACCTCAACGACTACTTCTTCCGGCAACTCACGCTGACAACCACCTATTCCACAACGCACATCGAGACCCGGCAGGTGCTGGGCTTTTTGAGCAGTGGCCGCATCGCTACGCAGGAGTTGATCACCCATCGCTTCGGGCTAGATCGGGTGGCCGATGCGATCCAATTGCTGCAACAGGCTGGCGAGTCCCTGAAAATCGTCATCGTCACAACCTTGACGACTGAATAGAACTGTGTTAGGGATGGAGTATGGACAGACTGAAAGTAGGCTTGATCGGCGCATCCTTCCCCAACTTCGCGGCGGAGCAGTACAGTGTCTATCCGCGGGCGGTAGCGGCACTAGAGAAACTGGCCACGGAATGGGATTTCGACCTGGTCACAGTAACGAAACCCGTTCAGACCGCCGAGCAGGCCGAGACGGCCCGGCGACAACTGGAGGACGCTGGCGCTGACTTTCTGCTCGTGCAAGCCAGTTCCTTCGCCATGGGCGACGTCATCCTCCCGCTGGCTCGGATGGACGTTCCCCTGGGCCTATGGGCCGTGCCGGAGCCTTCGCTGGACGGAGAGATCCCGCTCAACTCGTTCACCGGATTCAACATGTTCGCCAGCATCGTCCGGCTGAATCTCCCAGAGCGACGCTTCCCATTCAAGTGGTTCTACGGCGAACCCGACGACGACCGGTTCCGCCGCCGCCTGCGGCTGACCGTGCAAGCGCTGACCACCCTGAAGCGACTGCGCCAAACTCGCATTGCGCTGATAGGCGACATTGCGCCAACTTTCTACAACTTCGCTTACAATGCCGACTCCATCGCGGAGCGCCTGGGAGTGCGCGTAGAACAGCGCTCGTTGGACGAGGTCTTCGAGAGAGTACCTCGGTATGAGACAGGGCAGGTGTCAGCCCTCGTGACCGAGATGGCGGGGCGAGCGGCCGACGTGGCAGTGAGCAGGGACTGGCTGGAACTC